>Ga0209191_1001661_pt1 | contig 14545 bp, 18 predicted proteins | sample S_130626_EF_Meta_FD_187320 | JGI IMG/M metagenome (GOLD analysis project Ga0209191, IMG submission 187320) | Freshwater microbial communities from Lake Simoncouche, Canada to study carbon cycling - S_130626_EF_MetaG (SPAdes) (version 2) | ecosystem: Environmental > Aquatic > Freshwater > Lake ... | reverse complement strand
GCCTCTATCAAATTCACTAGCTCTGGACACTGCATTGAAATCCGTCAACGACACGGTTCCTTCTTGAGATTCTGTCAGTTCAGTAACATTATTTTTATATTTGGGTAGATATATCTCTACCAAGCAAGGACAATTGGAGTGATAACAATTTATATATTTGTCCAGCAACTGTATAGGCAATGTATCGTTAGCAGATCCTAAGCGATATCTGTCTTTGCCAACCTCGCAAGTCGCTGGCCAGACAACTCCATCCCAGTCTATAAACAAGCCTTCGCTGCCAGCACTACATTTCCACCCAAGAAACTTGTTAGTATCACTATGTACCAAGTCTTGTGGAGTATAATCTGTGTATTCGGAGTCTTTTATTATCCTAACAAACTTGCTCATAGTAGTTTTGCCAGATCCGGAATAAAATCATTTATAGATTGATTCCTATAATGATCATATATTTTAATATTGGTTTTTAATCTGTCAAGATTATTGTTATTATCAACTTGATCTGACATCATGTATGTGTTGATCTCTAAAAGTCGATCAGCAAGTTGCTTATTATTTTCTTTGACATAATCAATACTAGTAGGAATCTCTTTAAGCCTGTTGCCTAATTTTATATTTCTTTGAACAGCTTCTTCTTTTATATGCAATGGCAGTTGTTTAATGTCAAAGAATGGTGGATTATTCAATATAGATAAGTTTACATGACTGTGCGGATATCTTGCTGCCAGTAGTAGCAGAAGTTCATCTAAGTTTAATATATTAAATGCTTGAACTGTGATATTAAATGTTATGTAAAATCCCTTGCGTGACAGTAAAGAAAATCGATCAAGGTTTGTTTCAATTTTTTGCCATTTTAATGGATATCTAATATATTCCTGAACCAGTCCGTACCCGTCAGCACTAACACATATCCTAACCTCTGATATGTTTTGCATTGCTCTGAGTATTCTATCACTAACAACTGACCCGTTTGTGTTGATATGTAATCTTATAGACGGATTTTTTTCTGCTATAACTTCTATAAGCTCTTCAGTTTTTTCTAATAGAAATGGCTCGCCGCCGGATAAGGTAATTAAATTGATTTTTTCAACATTTTCTATAATATTGTCAATGTGCTGATTGATATCCATCTTAGTGGTTGACAATCGATCATGTTCTAGACCAAAAATTATTCTGTCAGTATCGCCTATCATTTGATAACCATACTCAACAGTTTTACTATCAAAGTTTTTTGTTTTTAATGTAGTGTGTATTATTGTATTTTCTTTATGTACTAGACTGCTGTCGTTTGAATTACACATTCTGCACGAACTGTTGCAAGTATTGCCAGTTCTCAATTCAACAAATGCTGGAAACAATTTTACAACTCCGTTATTTTCTTCTGCTTCTTTAACAAAACTTTTGAACTCTTCTTTATAAGATTTGTTGTACTCTTGACGCAGGCTAGTGCCTCCAGAGTCTTCAACTTTGTAACAATTAGTACATGTTGAAAGTTCTGCGTTAGCCAATAATTTTTGTCTGGCTGAGATTAAAAAATGGCTGTTCCATACCTCTTCAATAGGCTGGTTACCCACAAAGACTGTTTTACCAAATGCATCAGTTAGTGGAGTTTCTGTAATGCAACACATTTTTAACAATCCACTACTCATGTTATGCAAATGCACAAATGGCATAATACAAAAGGTATCTTTTCTACTCATATAGTCCTCTTAGATATTTCTATGTCAACTGAACACGAACAAATTTCCTGATCGCACACTACAGGATTTAGGTCAATTTCTAGTTCTTCTTTTGCCACATTACCAATCAATCCACCAACATGACAGTATGCTTTGTATATGTCGCCGTTTGTTTCTATAATTAGGCCTTCTAACCCAAGGTCACATTCGTAACCTTTGAATCTATTCAAATTATTTGCTATCAAGTATTTGTAATCAAGTTGCTTGATTGACGGCTGTCCGTTGCTGATAATCTCCATGTACTTGTACCCACGACCAAACTGTCTGCGACACTTGTCTAGCTTTTGTTTAGCAGGAGCAAACTCTCCCCAATAATTTGGAGGGTTTTGTAAAAACGCTAGTTGTTCTTCTGTGTATCCAATAAGCCCTTTACTGCTCACACCAAAGTCTTGCTGGATAGGCAAGTATGTTACTGCTATGTTCTTTCTATTCTTAAACATCTCTCCTACGGCAACTAGTTCATCCCAGTGCTCCGGAGTCATCATTAAATCTAAATTAATCCAACAAGTTTGTGTCAAAAAATCAATATTTTCTTTTAACTTTTCTTTCTTGGTCCAACCAGGATGATAACTAATCACCATGTGATCAATATATGGTTCTGCTTCCTTCCACCAGTCTATACCACGGGATCCGTTTGTGGTCATACAAATTTCACAGCCTTCCTCAGTTAGGTATTTGATCATATCTATGAACTCGGGATGCATAGTAGGTTCGCCACCACTAAATGCAAATATAAATTTCTTATTTTGCACTTTGGATTTTAACAATGAGAAAAACTTCTTTACCTTTTCCAAAGAGATATTCTTAGTAGTGCCGTTATTCAAATTGGGTGGACAATAGCTACATCTAAAATTGCACAAGTTGTGCAATGACCAAGTGATAAAGAAGGTTTCGTAGTCCCTCTTAAACCATATTTTCTTAAGCATTGCTACACTCGTTATAAAAATCAACCAGCTCAGGATATATTTGAGCAAAGTCAGCGCCGCGCCTTCGGTCATGCTCGTCCACAAATATCTTAAAATCTTTACGGTAAGTAGCAATTTCTTCTTGTGTAAAGGTTGGGTTGGTCATATAGGCACGGAGTCGTTTAATTTTTTCAATAGTTAATGTTTTGAAATTATTGTCTTCCATATATGTCTGTGCATCTATCAAATATTTTTCGTATTCGTTAGGCAATATCTGTACACACTGGTGAGGAGGATATCTCAAGTATGGTGTGTCAAAATTGATTAAATCGCCGTACTGAGTCTTTAACTCGTGCATGTACATCATGAATTCTTTGATTTTAGGAACACTGAATACGTTAAATGTACAAGTAAATGAAACTCTACCGCCCGGAATCTCGTTGAGTACACGCAGAACGTTGGACTTAAACTGCTCGTAATCTAACCCATTGCGCTGGTACTCTGCCTGCTCTCCAACGCTGTCTAGACTAGCAAATACTTTAAAGATTTTGATATTTTTATCCTTAACCATCTGTTGTGCAGTTTTGATCAGGTCGTTCATATTCTTGTCTGGTACGCACAAATTACTGTTAACTATAAATTCCAAGTTAGGGTTTGGATTCTCGCCAATAAATCTCATTAATTTTACTGTGTGCTTGCTCAACAACGGTTCACCGCCCGTTACCCTTAGCACTTGCATGTGTGGATAAGCATCTGGTAACCATTTCCAAAATGCATCAATATATGGATTATCTTCCCTATCCAATATAAACGGTAACGGCTGACCAGGATGTATGTACCCGTTGAAATCTGTGCTAGTTTTATATCCTCCATGCACCTTTACTTCTTCAAGCCAGCTGGAGCTCACAGTGGGATTGCAATAACTACATTTTAAATTGCAGGTAGTACTAAAACTCACTTCCACATGTCTAGGGAAAACATTTTCTTCACCTGTATAAGTTTTAAAAATATCTAAATCATTCTTAGACCATGTTTCTGCATTTCGAATATATCGATCACTGATTTCACCTAAGTCTTCCATATTCCAACAATACTGGCATTCGCTTGGTCTTTCGCCTTTCAGCATGATAATACGCTGACTTTTTTTAAATTTAGTATTGTGTATCGCACCCGGATTATCAACAAGCTCTTCTACAGGAATTTTATGAGTCCAAGGATGATAACAACTGTGAGTTTCGCCTTGAGCTAGGTGCAACGTGACCATATGCCATTTAGCAGAACAAAAAGTTGGGCTAATATCATTAGCTTGTTTTAGATACCCTTGTTGATCGGGTGATATTTTAGTTAGGTCTATTGGCATTATAAAAATATTCTAATTCTGGAAATGTTTGGATAAAATCTAAATTGCGACGTTGATCATACTCTTTATAAAAATAATAAAATCTATTAAGATTTGTTGCCTGATCAGTTAATCTACTATTTTTAGCAAACTCAACTGCTCTGCTAAATTTTTCTATTTCGGTGTCTTGAAATCCCTGATGTCCGATAACAGCTTGATCATTATCTTTCATAAATTGAAGATCAGCTTCCATGATACTAATTAATTTATCATCTACAATAACAATACTTTGCCAATCAGGATACCTTAAATAGCTCACATCCAGCCAGATATTTTTCCAATCACGATTTGTGTATTTAGATCTGTAGTCAATCATCCATTGTAATAATTTTCTAAAATTTGGAATACTTAAAATATTATAAGTCACCATAATTACAACTTTTGACTTCCATTTAATCATAGGCATCTCTGTTGTAACCCTGATTAGATTTTGAATGAACTTATCAAAATCTAAACCGTCTCGAATATACTCTGCTTGTTTCCCAAAACTTTCCAAACTAGTATAAATTTCAAATCTTTTAACTTTGTTATTGACAATAAGATCATTACCAATTTCTATTAACTGATCTATAAATGAATCTTGCACACTGAGATTTGTGTTTATAATTATTTCTAATTCAGGGTTTGGATTATCTTGTATGTATTTTAAAGTTCTCCAAGTATGTTTGCTCAATAACGGTTCACCGCCCGTGATTCTAAATACTTTCAAAGTTTTATATAAAGTTGGCCAACTTTCCCAAAATGCATCCACATACGGATTATCTTCTTTGTTTGAGATAGGAATTAAGTTTTGTCCTTTTAAATAATTTAAATCGTGATGTTTATAATCATTTAAATCGTACGGGCCGTGAGCAGTTATGTCTTCAACCCATTTGCTAGATACCTGAGGACTACAATACATACAACTCAGATTGCATACATTGCTAAAACTTACTTCGAGATAACTAGGCAAGAAATCATCTCGCAACGGATCAGCAACAATGTCATCCAGATACTGGGTACTCCAATATTCTCCGCTTTTGAAATGTCGATCGCTAAGATGATTCTGTCCAAGATTCTCAATATTCCAACAGTACTGGCATTCTGGAGGTTGCTCCCCATTTAACATCATTTCTCTCTGAGCAATTTTATGCTTAGTACTGTGTAGTGCAAACTTGTTCTTTTTTAATTCATCAACTGATATAAAATGGGGTGCTGGGTGATGACAACTATGAGTATGGCCGTTTTGTAAATGCAATGTACTTTGTGTCCATTTTGCTAGACACAGCGTAGGACTTATTTTATCAAGTTTTTCTTTAATTAAATTGGCATCTCTATTATAGTAACTTTGCATGAAATCAAGTCCACAGGCTGTCTCGGGCCTTGATTAAACGAATCATCATGGCTTCATCTTCTGCTTCGTAAGCCGCTTCTATTTCTTGTAGCAAAGCATGAGACTTGTCGCTCATCTCTTTAAGCTCAGGACTCTTGTCACTGCCCAACCAACTTAGTTTGCCACCATTGGCTAAACGTGCCGCTTCACAGTAATCAGTCCATCCACTGGCATCATATGGATCAGGACGATTACGATAAGTTATTGTCCACCAAGTGTAAAGCTCTTTGATTTCTTTTGCACGTTCTGCTTGGCCAGTGGGTTTGCCATAGTTGGGATCAGTTTCTTCCACGCCCCAGTCTGTGCCCATGGTCAGTGTCATGGCCCAATCCAAGTGGTCGAGTCCCGCCTGTGGCGAACGCCAGGTTCTCCATCGAAACCATCCACTTGCCCAAAATGGAGGATCGTATTTGGCTCTTGCGTCTTTGTCTCCCCAAGCAATGTGACTCCATGCTGATTCTATCTCGACAAAATCCACCAGCTCGTTAAAAAGGCAAGGAAGGAAACGGTTGCCAACATCCTGCCATTGTCCCGGTTTGATATCTCTGGAATGAGCAGTAAGACTATGAGTGCGACTAACCCAACGGTTATTAATATAGTACTTAATATCATATAATTTCCTTACGGGCCATGTTACAAAATCTTGAATGTGGCCCAGTGCTTCTTCCGCGAGCCAGTAACGAAAGTTGTGCTTCATTTGGGCCGCAGTTGTCCACTCGTCCCATTCTTCTGCTGTGCCCGCACTCAATTTCTTAGTGCCGCGAAGCCAGTCTGCAAAAGGAGTACAACTCCAGTAGTTAGTATGTTGTGCCATTTTATTTTCTATCGCCAAATAGTTGTAGCAAGTTTAAGAACAAGTTGATAAAGTCCATGTACAAAGTCAATGCACCTGACACTTCAGCGGCCGGTGTAGTATCTACACTGAGTTCTTCACGAATCTTTTGTGTATCGTATGCAGTCAATCCAAGAAAGATAATAATTGCTAATGCTGAGATCACCATCTGCATCACAGTGCTGCCAATAAAGATGTTGACAATACTGGCAATAACAATGGCAATCAATCCCACAAACATAAATTTACCAAGACTATCAAGACTGCGTTTGGTAAAGTAACCATACGCACTCATCACACCAAACAACACAGCCGCACCCATAAAGGCTGACACAATTGATCCCATGGTGAACACAGCAAAGATTATGGCAAAACTCAGACCCATCAGTGCCGCAAATCCATGCAAGCATAACTGTGCTACACCTTTGCTGGGATTGTTACCCAGCACATAACTGACACCAAAAACAGCCGCTAGTGGGGCAAAGATCACAATCCATTTCATTACGCCGGTGAAAAAGAAGGCCACTAACTCTGGACTTGTACCCACAAAATAACTCACAAACATTGACACAATCACAGCCAAACTCATGTGTCCATACACCCGGCCCATTGCTGAGTTGATTTCACTGGCACTGCGGTAACTTAGTACGCCGCCGCCTGTATAATTTGCACCAAACATATTATTCTCCTTTAAATAAATTTTGTAAGATTGGGAGGAACCCAACCTACTGGTTTTAATACTTTACCATCTTCTCGTTTACGTACTTTACCATCTTCACCTATTTTAGCAAAGTTTGTACTCATTACTTCTTTCCAAGCACCTTCGGCATCACTGCCCATGCTATGAATAGCACCAATAGTAACAACTAGAATGTCAATAAGTGCATCCAGTGTTTCTACTTGGTCATGTGCGGCAATTGCCTCAGCAAGTTCGCCTGCTTCCTCTTCAATCAAACTAACATACAAATTAAATTGATCTTCATCAAACTCGCCGCCAACTGTTTGGTCACATGCTCGCATGAATTTTTCTTGATCTCTAAACGGGTTCATTATGCCATCCTATCTACATTTTGTCCCGGGCGATTCATCCGGCGGTTCATCTCAATTCTTTTTGCTTCGTTGTCTTCACGACGTTCTTTAACTCTGCGTTCTTCTTGAACTTGTTCTTCATGCCGCTTGTCTAATTTTTTAACTTCTGTCTGCCTATAGATTTCAGCATTTTGTGCTGTTACTCTAGTAATTGCTGTCATAGTTTTTCTCCTACTTCAAAACCCCTAAATTTGATGAACCTGGGGAACCGCAAGCTGAATGATCCGTCTTGGTTTTGAGTGACTGCGTCTGCTCGCACTTCAACGATCTGTCCAAGAACTTCATTACTTGAATTCCAAAAAGTATCACGATCAAGATCACTAAAGCCGCTGCCGACATTGACTTTAATCGATTTACCGTCGTCCACACCTTCGCAAACCAAAGCCCCCAGACGTCCGACATTTCTTCCAGTGCCTTCTTCCAGCGACTTGACCTCAAGACTAACTTCGATAAACGGTTTGAGCTTGAGCCAAGCAACGCTTCTTTTACACTCATAAGATGCCTCCGGATCTTTAATCATAATACCTTCGTAACCACCTGCCACTGCCTTTGCATTAATTTCTTTAAAACGTGCCTGACCTTCGGCAGTATCTAAATCAACTAATTCGTTTGACAGCACAGTTATGTTAGGGACAAGATCCTTAACGGCTGAGTGCCATGTTTGTAATGCTTCACTACGCCACTCTTGCGGCTGATGAAAAATCTCTGCCTCAAATGCATGTAGCGGTAACCAATCAAACAAGTTAAGTACTGCATCACCTGTTTCCGAATCACCTTTACGATGAATCTGCTTCATCAAGTCTTGGAAACTGCTGGACATAATTTCGCCATCAAACACCCAAGGCTCTGTAAGTCCTGAAGCAATCTTTGCAAACTGTTCTTTAACGTGCGGAAAGTTTACAAGCTCTTTACCATTACGACTAAATTGATCCACCCTGCCATCAGGATAAACGATAGTAATAACCCGAACTCCGTCAAGTTTGACTTCGATAAACTTTTTGCCTGTAACTTTAGACTCATGATTAGCACTGTCATGAGCAAGCTGACACCCAAAAACAGGAATAGCATACGGAGCATAATCTTTCTCTACTACTTTGTTGATTGTTTTTTCGCTGAATCCAGCACGTAGATCTTTGATCAGTATACGTCGGTACCATCCATTCCACTCTGCTTTAGTGGCTTGTGCTATCATTGCATCTAGTACGTCTCGAGCAAGATTGCCGGTGACTGTACGATTAATGAAACCATCAACAGTACGAACAAAATCATCCCAAGGTAAGCCAGGGCCGTCTTCATCATTCTTTTCCTTTACTTGTTTAATACCAAAAGTTGTCATGGAATCTAATGCAAGCCGGCAACCGTGGAAGAATTCATCATTGCCCTGTTCTGCTTGAACAAGGATAATAGCTTCTTTGTTCAAACGAGAGGGATGATCTTCTAAAGTGGAAATGACTCTGTAGCAAGGATCGCTCATATTAGACCTTTAAATAACTGTTTAAGTAGTTATTGTACTATCTAATTATCAGTATGTCAAGAAGTTTGTGGTCTTAAATGGCTTACCTGCGTAAGCATAATCGATATTTCGAATGATTTTTTTCTTCATACTTCGTACAATTGGATGAGAATGGTTCCACTCAAATGCAGCCAAATACTTGTGATAAGTTGTGTTCTTGTGACGTTTGGCCTGCATGCTGTCCAAATATTTTTTGATAGCATCTCTATCCAAATCGAATCTGTCAACCAATTCGCAGGCAATGTTAAAACTAAACGCACCCATTTCGTCTTTGTGGCCGTAATATTCTTGATTGACTCTTTGCTTGTGATAGTGGGCTGTGCTTTCATAGCCGGGAATAGTTTTGAAATTCCTACTTCGGTACTGACGCATGTGAATGATTTCGTGCAATATGGTATCTGCGAATAGACTACAAATCCGTTCCCAACGATATTCCGTCATTCGAATAAACTTATCTTCTGGATGATAGCTTAGAACAATTTCGATATGACGTTTATCGTCTGCATCGTTGTAACTGTAATAAGTTCCGCCCATATAAATCTTGCCGCGTTTTTGCGTAGGATCACTTTGTCTGCGAACTACCTTGACTGGCAAGTTACTCTTAATATGCGTACTTATTAATTTTTGTAAATCAATAACAGCCAGTTTTTTGCCAACGAAATCTTTACCCGCACTGTGAAGCATAGTGCGTAGATTGTACCTATCTAAGAGACTCCAATTGAATGGTTTAGTCACAGCTTTCTCCGGATTATCCTAAGTATTTATCGACACCTGGAGAAAGCAATATCAGCGTTTTGAGATAACCTTGTCTGCAAGCCCATACACAACAGCCTCATCCGCACTCAAAAATGTATCAAATTTCATAGCCTGATACAGTTCTTCATACGTTTTTCCAGCAGTATTGTGTTTGACATACAATTGCGTTAGTCGCTCGTTGATACGTTTAGACTCTTCAAAACCACGTCGTGCATCTTCAAACTCAAGTTCCTGCACATGTACACTGCCGCTGGTGCCCGGAGTACCTGAACTAACGCGGTGAATCATAGTGCGTGATTCGGGTAGGACAAATCGCTTGCCAGGATGCCCTGCTTGTGCTAGGAACGAACCCATGCTACAGGCCTGACCCATTACATAGGTTGCAACATCGGGCTTAATAAACTGCATTGTATCGTAAATAGCAAGACCAGCAGTAACACTTCCACCCGGACTATTGATAAAGAACGTGATGTCTTCATTTCCTTGACTCTCCAAAAATAGCAACTGTGCCACAATAAGGCTTGAAGTATGCTCGTTAACATCTGTGTCCAACATCACAATACGGTCTTTAAGCAAGCGACTGTAAATGTCATAGGCACGTTCGCCTTTTGCTTCAGTCTCAATAACCATTGGTACCAAATTTGGCATCTTTATCCTTTAATGTTTGATGTGTCGTATGTCTGGGCGAATATATCTTTCTTCACAACTCCGTAGTCGCCGGCATCGTGACGAACAATATAATCTTCGCCTGCTTTATAGTTCAAATTACCCCATGATGCTTTTACTACACCGTCATGATCTGCCAACTTGGCATGTTTGAAAATTTTCTTAGGAGTAGCAGTACCATCTTTGTTGTCGTCATAGTAGTCGGCAAACTTTTCTGCACCTACTGGATACTTCTCGCCTTTTGGGCCTGTGATAATTTTATGTCCTGCTTGATAGTCAACAGGACCTTCCAGTGTCTCAACAGTACCGCTAGATGTAGCAGTTTTATAATGTATTGGAGTAGGATGCTTATAGGTTTCGAAACTACCGTGAGCAAACCACTCATCGGTAATTCCTTTATCTATAGATTCTACAATATTGATATATTCTCTAATCATTGTGGTTTGTCTAGTTCTTTAAATGCTTGAGTTGCACGATATGCTTCAAGTGTTTCACGGCTGTTCTTTTCCTTAGCACGGCGAAGAACGTTTGCATCACCTGTGGGCAACGCAACCAGCACATAGGCAGTATATCGATTACCAGCACGTACAACAACTGGATTCTCATCAATGTTCTTAGCACCGTATGTTTCAACGCCAGTCACATCAACTGCGTTACAGTTAGACCGTGTGACCTTTTCAATGCTACTGGACTTGGTAGATCCAGTGTCATATTGCTTGGTCTGCGAACTAATTGTGCCACCTGCACTGTAGCAAATTTCTGCAAGTGCATTGGTACGTGCAAGATGCACCGCCATGCTATAGTTTTCTGCAGAACCTTCACCAGCCGCAAATACAGCACTGTCACTAATAGGCAACTTGCCCATAAAATTTGGACGGCGTTTCAATGCTTGGTCGATTGCCTTTTCTTGATATTCGCGTTCGTTTTCCACACGCTTTTGATAAACGTCAGTGGTACCACAAGCTGCCAAAAGAGCAACGATAGGCAAAAGCGTTATAATTTTTTTCATCTTAGTTTCCTACTTTCTTAATATATTGACCTGCTTTGTTTAAATCTTGTCCTGCACCTTCTACTGCACCACCAATAGTGCCGCATGCGGTGAGCATTACTACTACTAAAATTAGAATAACCTTTTTCATTTTGCCATCTCCTGACTGTGTGTTTTAACTGTGTCTATGCCATTGTCCAACATTCTAGCAATGCCGGAAAATCCAACTGTTGCTAGAACTAGTCCAAAGACAGTGCCTAAAATAAACGTTCGCATATCAAGCCTTTCTGTGTGTGTTGATGTGTTTATTATACTATTCTTCTCACAAAGAGTCAATGAGTATTTTTACCAATTTATCTTCGATAGTCTTCGTTCAAAATAGTCTTGTCCGAATTACAGTCCAGGCACAAATTTTGGATATTTTCTGCACTGTCATCGCCGCCGTCTGCTCGTCGAATCTTGTGATCTGCAATTACTCGATTTCTGCAAAGCCTGCTAAACAATTTGGGATTGGATTCTTTTATGCCCGGATGCTTGCGTTCAACCTCTGCACCTACATCTTTTCCGCACTCAGCGCAGATCATTCCTCTGTGGAAAGTATGTGGTCGATCATAACGACCCATGCCGCCATACTCTCGTTGTTTAAGCTGATGGATACGGCACAGTACATCCGAGCCAGGACCTGACATTTGGCTAATAGGAGTACCACAGCCATCAACACAACAAATTAGATTATTCTTTAGTTGTCGTTTGATAACTGCGGGACTCTTACGCACGTCTTCTGATGCTAGTCTAAACATATTAGAACAAGAAGCTTGATTGTACAGGCCAGTACTGCGGACCTTTAGGCATATTACCGTTAAAGTTTTTAGAAATCTGTTTGATAAGAAAGGTTAGTCCAAGCGGTGCTTCTGGATAACGAATACCCAATGCGTAGCCGTTAACACGTTCGTAATGATCTCTATAGGCAACTTTGGCTTGACTCATCATAGCAATAGGGTCAAAGTCGCCGCCGAATCCTAATTTTAAACTATTGGCAACTCCTGCAATATATGCACTATCTACAGAGATTTTTTCAATTTGGCACTGACGGAAGAATTCATACATGAGCCAGCATTCCTTAGGTTGTACAGGACGATTGCTTTTGCAAACAGATACAAAATACTTGCAAAACTGTTCTGTAATCTCCAAATCATAACGGGGGTCCATGAGTTCGTCTAAACGAGTCAATGCACCGGGTTCGTCAGTGTCACCAAATTTACTATGTGTAGCAAACATTTTAGCGCCTTCGAGCAACTTTTGCTTTTGCTCTGCTAATTCCCATGCAGGAATTTTAGTACCGTCTGTACGTACACCAAAAATCATTTGATGGAATTTGTCAATTTGGTCTAATGGATGTTTTGCGTCGCCATTAAGTGCCATAAAGTTTTGACGCATTTCGCTTTTTTGTGAACTATTATAAACTACTATAGGAATCTCACATTTGGTGATATCTGCTTTCAAAGCAGTAGCAATCAAATATAATACTATAGCAGTATGTTGCCCGTCCCAACATACATACTTACCAGGAGCCATGGGATCTTCATATACACAAATTGGCATAACACGGATCTGTGTAAAGTTATCCAAAATGCCGGTGGCATGAAACAGTACCAACATTCGTTGCAACGTAATGTCGATAACGATTTTGTCCAATGTGGTTTTAATTGCACTACACAGGGTAATGTCTGTCCAATTGTTAATCGTAGGATTTCTACGTCCAAATTCATGTATGGCATCTGTTACTACTGATTGGTAATAAGAACTACCATTAATAGTCTGTTTAAGACGTTGTGGCAGTCCTACATACTGTGATACCGTTTTATAAAACTGTTGGTTAACAGTGTCTGCATAAAATGTAGGAGCCACTGCTGATGGTTGGGTCATCAATTGCATAAAATCTTTCTGTGTGTTGTGTTGAAGTGTTTATTATACTATAAATTGAGATTGGAGTCAACCTACCATTTGTCCATTACCATCCACATGGGTTCATTGGGATTGGCTTGGCAAATAACTCCGTGATATCGTTTTACAATACCAATTTCAAAATACTGTTCGGTGAAGTTTCTGCAACGCATATTTTGGTATTTGAAATACAAATCGACCTTACTGCGTCCAACTTCAGTTTCCAAAATCAAATCACCTGCTTTAATTTTACGTTCTATTTTTTGGCCTTCGCGGCATACTGTAATCGATTCAGAATTGAATTTGCCGCCAAGTTTTGCCAAAAGTTTTTCACGTCCATATCTGATAGCATCTCTGCACAATGCACCTTCTTTGAGATACGGGTCTGATTGAGTTTCTTCAACTTTGTGCCATTCACCGTTTACATTGACATCAAACTTAACTGTGCATCTTCCGTCTGTGGCAATTTCCACCAGATTTTTTGCCGGTCCAACAACGTGGGTATCAGTCATAAGGCTTGCAGTTTTGACATCACAATCTGCCCATGCAAATTGGCTAGCCAGTAATAGTGTTACCAAAATTGTACGGTTCATGATTCTTCGCACCTATAAGCAAACCACCAAATAGTGGCTTTCAATCTGCTGTTAAAAGCATGGTCATCCTCACTTAACAGATCGGGATCTGGATTGAAGTTCTTAATAGCCTGCAATTGTTTCAATTCAGCTAATTGCTGTTCTTTAAATTTACAATTTCCAGGATAATCTACCAATTCCTGATAAGTCATAATTTTAGGTTTAGCTACAGTTTGGTGAACACCAGTAGACGGTTGACAACCTGCTAGTGCTAACAATGCAATCAAATAACATGCCTTCATTTTTAACTTTCTATCGAGTTACGATAGTGTTAGTATAACTGAATTATTGGTACTTGTCATCCAGTTTGACACTCGAAAGAGCAGCAATGGTTTGGAATTTTTCCCAGGCCATTTTGGCACTGGGATTGGTTTCCAATTCGCTATTTGGCAACACTGCTTCTAACCAAATTTCTGGACGTCGCCGAGGATGTGCTCCAAATTGGCGGGGTTGATGTATCTTGCCATCTTCGTACAGCATACAACTCACACTACGAAATTTGTTCTCGTGGTCTTTATTATAGTAATCAAAATCAGCCCATTCGGGATTACTCATGCCACCAAGGCAATAACCTGACCAAATTCCTTCCCATTGCTTGTCATCACGTGGATCAAAGTCTGTACGAGTAATCAATACCAGTACATCATCCATGTCCACCCGGCCTTCCACAATGTCTAAAATGCAACGGCTATAGCTTAGTCCAATTTTCATAC
>Ga0209191_1001659_pt1 | contig 14549 bp, 15 predicted proteins | sample S_130626_EF_Meta_FD_187320 | JGI IMG/M metagenome (GOLD analysis project Ga0209191, IMG submission 187320) | Freshwater microbial communities from Lake Simoncouche, Canada to study carbon cycling - S_130626_EF_MetaG (SPAdes) (version 2) | ecosystem: Environmental > Aquatic > Freshwater > Lake ... | reverse complement strand
ATATTAAAGTATCTTTGGCTATGCGAGCTTGTTGCGCTTGATATATTGCGCCATCTCTAAGAGTATGGTCAGTCATATTAGTTGCTTCTTGTATCAGTGCCCCATGGATCAACAATAGCTTCGCTGTTGAATTGTCCAAAGTCTCTGTCAACAAATGTATCCCAAATATTACCAGCATTGATACGCATACTCTGCATCATAGTGCGTAGTCTACGTCCAACAGGAGTTAGTGTTCCATCTTCACGTTGAACTGTTTGCTCACCGGTACAAGCACCGATCCATTTAATAATCTCAGGACGCTCACGGCCATACTTGTCAATCTTTGTGCCATGTTCTTTTTGTTCCCATGGGCCATTGATTTCATAGCTGATTGTGCCATCATTGTATTTGCGGAATGTACAATGACATTTCTTACCAACTGCTCTATATTCTGGATCTGGATGCGGAACAAATGGACTAAAGAAATAGTTTTGTAGTTCGCTTTCAGGTGGTAGCGTAGGATCACGTGGGGGAATTTCTGGGAATGGCTCAACTGGAACCATGTCTGCTTTATCAATGTATGGATTTTCACCGCCAATAAACTTTGGATCAATATCTTCGCCATTTAATGCGTCCATGGCTGTTTGATATTTTAATTTGTTAGCACGACCTTTTAAGTTTAGTACTATGCCTGTTTCGTCAAAGACAAAACGCTCTAGTTCTTTGGCCGTGGGAAAGTCTGTCATTAGACCTTCTAAGTCATATTCTGCGTTGCTGGTGCTTTTGGGTGCTTTTGCGCCTGCCATGGACTCTGCTACTTCCATGATTAGTTCGGGTGTTACTGAAGATTCATCGTCCCATGGGCTTGGTGCGAGATCTGTGGGTGTAGAACTTTTTTTAGTCATTTCATTTCCTTAATTTTCTATGCTAAACTGAAACTATTGTTTCAGTTGTATTTAACTTTATTATCTTAGTTATATTAACTACTTATAGTGTAAATGTTGTACCTGGAGTTGGATTAAGATTAAATGGAGTGGGATTGGGTTTATTAACGCCACCAAACAATCTACCTAACTGTGAAAAATCATTAGGGTTATTAGCTGGGCCGGCATTAATGTTTGGATCCATTGGCATAGCACCACCAAACAATCTACCTAACCATGAAAAATCATTAGGGTTATTAGCTGGCTGTCTCATTTTCAATATGCCGCCACCTTGTTGACTTTGTTGAAAGTATTGTTGATTCTGTTGGTCACCTTGATTAGGATTTTGTTGACTTGCGCGAAGTGCTTCTTGATCTCTAGCAAAAGTGCTATGGCCTTGTAAATTACCATTCTCATCAAAATACAAGTTGCTATCACCATATTCTGGTTCAAAGTTGCCAGGCTTAGTTGGATCATTGCCGGGACTAGGCGCAGAACCAAATAAAGAATTGGCTACATAATTGCCTGCGTTAATGCCGATATTATTGGCGCCAATACCTGGGGCGCCCATTCCTGGATCAACGTTAAACCCAGGTGTAGGCTGTGGTTGTCTCATTTTTAATATACCACCACCTTGACGACTTTGATCAACTTGTTGTTGTGGAGTCATTGTGCCTGGTTGAGGCATGGGTGCTGGGCCACCATAATTACGATCGGGATTTATTCCTAGAGCACTATATAAGCCACCCATGATTAACCTTTAGATACAGGCTTTTTATACTTTGCGGGTAATTTAGCGCCATTAGCAGTTGTGTTGTTCTTTGGACCAACGTTAGTGTCAGCGTGTAAGCCTTCAACCGCTGGATCACGGAAGCTTTGCATGCCACGACCACGAGCAGCCACAGCACCTGTTACCATATCGGCCAATGCTGACTTTTCATTACCTGTTGTGGCTTTTTCTTTCATAAACGTATTACGCTTACCGCCCATGTCCATGTTGCCTGTTGTAGGGCCACGCTTTTGGTTAATGGCTTTAGTTTGTGGATTTGATGTTGAGATTCTCATAGTTGATTTCCTTTAGTTGGGCCACGACCGAAGTTAATCTTGTCTGCGTTGCCTTTGTAATTTTGTTCTGCGCTGGGCATAAATGGTCTTGTGCCCGGGAAGCGTCCGCCACCACTAGTGCGTACTTGTGGGTTAGCACTTGCTGGGAACATTTCTTTGCCTGTAGTAAACTTTGGTAATGCGGCAGCATCTGGATATGAGCTGTCATCATCACTTTTGTTGCCTACTACTGGACCACGTTTATTGTTAAACATTTTGTTTGGGTTTTGAATACCGCTGTGTTGGTTACCTGCGAATTTGTTTGCTCCGCGATTAACGCCATCACCCTTCATGCCGTTAAAGTCTAGATTACCATCGCTTTGTGTAATGCTGTTTGGTTTCATTTTGATTTTCCTTTTGCTTTCATTGCTGCCGCTCGCTTAGTAGCGTATGCGATTGCCACTGCTTGCTTTGGAGGCTTACCTGCGGCGATTTCTTTTTTAACATTCTTAGTGAATGCTGGTTTGCTGGTTGATTTAATTAACGGCATACTATTATTTAGTCCTGTTTAATTCCAGTGAGTTTGCTCAACGCTTGTGCAAAGGCTAACTGTTTGGCTTGTATAGCGTCATCACTATCAGTTACTTCAATCTTAGCTAGGTTGTTCATAACTTTGTTTAAGATCAAGTTGTGATATTTCAATATCAAATTCTTATCATTTTCATTGCGAGCTTCTAAGAAGTCATCAACTAGAATATCTTCATAACGCTGTCCACCAGTTCTAGCTTCTAAACTATGTAATAGTTCTTCTACGCTGATGTGATTCTTGCCACCCTTTTTGCGGCCTGATCCAGGGCGAGCACCGCCGTGGGTGTTTTTCTTTTCAATTGGGGTTTCTATGCTATCTGTTTTCATAATATTATTTAGCATTGTTAAATATACATTTACGCAAGGAACTGAAATGAATTATATTTGGCGACCAGCTATGTTGGACGATGTACATAACATCGTCAATCTAACAAACAAAAATCACAGCAATGAATTTAATGAGATATTCACTGTTCAACCAATCATCTATGAAAGATTAATAGCACATGCTGTTATTGATCAATACTATACTCCCTTAAAAGAATTGCTTAGTGTGGCCTATGACAACGATAAGTTATTAGTATATACTTGGGCTAAAGTTAGCACATCAAATCAATGGAGTGCCAATCCTATGTTAATAGCACAAATGGCGCAGGTAGATATAACATTACCCATTAAACAAAGACTGCGTTTGATCAATGACATATTTGATATATGGGAAGCGTATGCCAAAGTCACTGACGTTGAAATTATTTGTAGCAATTCAATGTTAGCAAATCAACATGCATTTCTGGAACTACATCGCAGACGTGGCTATGTAGTTAAAGGTAGCTATGCTTACAAAAAGTTAAGTGCTTAACAAACTCGCCTGCCAATTCGTTGTTGCCTGGATTAGAAAGTGGGAAAATCATTCCAGTTCTTGATAGCACTTATGCCCACTTAACTTACTCTAATGTAGCTCGCAACATCCAACTGTGTTTAGCCAATGCTAAGATGCGATCCTGTGCGTAATTGGCAATTTCTTCATGGCCTTCTGCTTCTGCTACGGCCATAAGTTCTTCATAACAGCCTTTTAGTTGTTCAACGTCATCAAATACTGCTGAAATTAATTCAATGCTGTCGCCTTCAATGGGTGTTGTGGGTAATTCGCTGTCTAATATAACATCATTGATGTCGCAGGGCATGTATTCTTGTATTGTACGCAATAATTCGCCAAGTCTATCAATTTGATCTTGTAAATCTTCATAGACTTTTTGTAGCAACTTATGGTCACTGGCAAAATTGCGTCCTACAATGTTTACATGTGCGGCATGACTTCTAAAGTATGCTACAAAGTTGTCATTAAAGACTTGTTTTAGTTGTTCTGCTGTTGTCATAGTATTACTTATTGTCCCATGGCTCTTTGTTGCGCTTCATACTGGCGTTTAGCTTCTAGATATTTTTGATAATCTCTACCAGCGTTAATACCAGTAAGGCCTAGGCTGGCTGCTGTGCCAATACCAGGAATTAAACCAGCTACGCCACTAGCACCTGCTAGGCCTGCGCCTAGGTAATCGCCTTGTTGCGCTCTATTATACGCTTCAGTAGCACCTAGAGCAAGACCTGCACCTGGTAATACTTTTCCTGCTACTTTACCAGCGCCGGCTAGCATTGGACTTGCTTCTGCTAAACCAGTTACCATGCTTGCGGCTTTATTACGAATTTTATTAACCATACCTTGTTCAGCGTTTTGAGTTGCCCGGGCTGCTTGTGCCGCACGTGCCGCTTCTGCTTCTGCTTGTGTGGCCGCTTGTGATGCAATTGGCATGCCATTCGGGCCTAGGATCTGTGATGGAACAGCTGGCCCTGGTGTAACGTTACCTGTTGGAACAACAGGATTTATTTTAGCATTAATCTTTTGTTGCTGAATGTTTTGATGCGCGGCCTGTGTTTGAGCTTGCATAGCCGCTCTTTGTCTCAATGCTTCTGCTTCTGTTTGCTTACCTTGTATATAAGCATTACCGACTTGTCCTGCTTTATACAAACCTACTAGGCCCGCGGCTTCTGCTGGATGTGAAGCAGCCAATTGGAATGGTATTTGGGCACCGGCAACAATTTGACCAGCGCTCGTTGGCAAAGTTGAATAATCGCTGAACTCTAGCGGTGCTATAGGTCCTTGTTGTTTAGGAGCAGCCTGCGCTTCTGCTTCTGCTTTAGCGGCTTCTGCTTTGGCTACTTCTTCTTGCTGTGTTTTTAATGCGTTAACACCTGCTTCACTTACGCTTTTGAAATCATCTGCGTATAGTTTCTTAAGATCGTCATCGCTTAGTTGTGATAAGTCTGCCATTATTTTATTAATCCTCTACGACGTAATTCCGCTTCAACCGCAGCCTTGTCTGGCGCTGATTGTAATCCAACTCTGCCAGCGGCGCGATCTGCTTGATGCTTGCTGGAGCGGTCATATAATTCTTGTGCCGCTGGACTGCCTTCTAGCACACGATTTCTAAATTGTTCTTTTGGTAGTTTAGCACGAACCCAATCTGTTTCCAATGCTTTCAAACTATTACCTTGGAATAATTCTAATTCTTCAAATACTGCTTTAGCTTGAGCCGGACTTAGTTTAGTATTCAACATGTGTTTAGCTTCTAAACGTTCAGCTACACCACCGCCATTAGGAATAATAGATTTGATAATCTCTGGACCTAACATCATTGCGCCTGTTTCGGCACTAATTGGTAATGGCTTACCTGTGTTCTTTTCAAAGTCATTTTTAATTTGATTAAACAATGGAGTATTGCCGTTTTTCAATGCTTCAAAAGCATCCTTAACGTCTTGAATACTGTTAGCCGCTGTAATGTGACTGCGAACTTGTTTACTAACTTGGCTATCTGGATTAGTCCATTTCTTAAGAGCATCTCTACGAGCATTGCTGTCTGTAGCACTCCAAGTTGGATCAATCTCTTTAGCACGAGCACTGGCATAGTGACGCAATAAACCAGCATCACGTCCGGTAATCTCTGTTAAAGTTTTATCACCATTAACAAGTTGTTGTGCTTCTGCTTCAATATCTTCTTTGTTATATTGACTACGTTTCTTAAAGTTAGTAACATCTTCACCAGGACGAATCTTTTCCCAGTTAGCCAATATGCCTGTTGATTCAGGTGTTTTACTAGTATCGGCTGTACCACCTGCGGCTGCTTGTTTATTATCTGTAACTGCGGGCATGTCAGTGGGCTTAGTTTGTCCTGTTGATATGCTAATGTTATTACCTGCAGGAGCGCGACCTGAGGGAGCACCTACGCCATAATTGCTGGTCGCCGCGGACATTACATTTTGGCCTGCGGCATTTGCTTTACGTTGTATACTAGCTTCATCTAACCCACGCTGTGCTAAATCTGCTTCACTGGCGCCCAATTGGACTAGTTGTTCGCGATCTTTGTTTAGCTTGCTTAACATGTTAGTGTAAGCATGTGTGGCCTGTGTTCTAGCAGTTTGTAATGCGTCTTTGTTAGCATTAACCTTGGCTAAATGTGTGCTTTCTTCTGCGTTAGCAACACGACCTGTACCGACTTCTTTATAAACAGGAGTGCTGCCTGGACGAGTTTCTAATACCCATGATCCTTTAACTTGGCCCGTTGGATCATTGAATATTGTGCCATGTTGTTGTGCGCCTTTGGCAACACCTATACTAGCACTTACTTTAACTAATTCATCGGGCGTTAATTGTTTTTGAGTTTCAGCACTAAAGCCATTCATGACTTCACCATCTGCGCGAACACGAACCAAATAAGCTTTGCCATCGGGGCCTTGAACGTATTTGTCAGTGCCTACGGTGTCTAGCTTGTTCATTTCACGCATAGCAAGTTCTTTATTACCAGCGGCGCTGAACAACATAGCACGAACGCGAGCAGCTAAATTATAATCTTCACCGGACTTTGTTTTACCTTGTAGATAACGAGCTAACTCTGTTTCCGTGGCTGTTTGCATTTTTTCTTGTGCTTTTTGATTATCACGTTCGTTGGCCATGATATCCGCGGCACGCATTTTAGCATTGTTCTGCATCCATTCTGGACCTTCAAAGTTCATTAAAGCCTTTGGATCGTTTTGAATTGATTCATATGATTTTAATTTGCTGTCTAAGTCTGCTTGCTGTTGGCTGTACACAGGAGCACCAAATTCATCGTAGCTATTTGGAGCCATGCGAGGTGCTTCTTCGGCAGGCTTTTGTTCAAACTGTTTAAATTGTTCAGCGAACTGTTGATCCTGCGCGGCAGATTGTTCTGGACTAACCGGACCCATTTGTGGTCTAGCTTGTTGAACTGGTTGTTGTACTTGTTGCTGTGGTTGAACAGGTTGAACTGCGCCACTGGCTGGTGCTGCCTGTCCACCTAAACGTTTATCTACTATGCGTTTAACATTTTCAATACCACCATTCGCGGCCGCTGCCTGTGGACTGATATAACCTGTTTTTAAATAATCACTGAGTCCTTTAGCACCTAAAAAATGCGCGGCTTGTAGTGTATTATCATTAACAGGCACGCCATAGTTTTGTAGATACTTGGCGTTATTACCAGTAACAGCATTTTGTGCCGCTGTCATTTGTTCTGGATTTGCTTGTCTAATATCTTCAGGTAAGTTAGGATTAGCTCTGCGAGCATCTGCGTAAGCACCTTGTGTAATACCATATGGACCATAAGCACTACTCTTAGTTTGATCGTGATATCCAACGTTGGGATTTGCTCCACTTTCTTGTTGTGCTATTCTTTGATTATAATCTGGACTAACTGGCTGTAATGTCTTTGCTCTTTGACCAGGCACTTCTTGTTTGGTAGTAATTGTTCTACTACCATCTGCGTAGGTAGTGACTTCTTGTTTGTGACTTACTTCACTGCCAAGTTGTTCTTGTTGTTTTTTGTATTCTTCAATTTGACGTTCCATTTCTTCACGCTTGCGTTTTTCTTCTTCAGCGTTGGCAACAGGATTACCAAAATCATCGTAAAATTGCGGGCTTACAGGCTGAGCCATGGTGTCATAACCATAGCTATCATCATAGCCTCCATAATTGCCCATTTCATCATATGCCATTGTTTAATCCTTTATAAGAAGAACGGAAGTACTTTTGCGCCAATATCAAATAGGCTTGGACTTGAAGTTGATGTGCTACTTTGCTGTCCTGGATACTGCGCTTGATATAAACTGCTTGGAACATAGCCTTGGCCTTTGCCCAGTGTGTTCATTAAGTAATCTGTTGGAGCTTGAGCATAGCCCAATTGTTGTTGCTTGGCTGTCATACCTTGTCCAAAGTATTGTGGAGCAAGTTGTCCCAATGCTTGACCAGCTTGTAGTCTTTGATTGTTGATATCTTTCATAACGCCTGCGGCTGCCTGCATCTGTGCTGCCTGTGTAGCACCTGCTAGTTGTTGTCCTGCCAGTGCTTGACGTGCTGAACCTAAATTACCTGCGCCACCAAAGTTAGCACCTTGGTTAGCTATGTTTTGTTGATACTGCGTTTGAATGGGCGACATGGCCGCGCCAAACTGTTCTGCGCCATAGTTAGGATCAAAGAAATTGCTTAATCCAGCAATACCTGTTCTGCCACCTGCTTCGCCTAGTTCACCCATGGTTTGAGCAACCTGTCCTGCGTAGCCTGCGCCACCTTGTGCGGCTTTATTAATACCGGCTAGGCCTTCGCCATAACCTTGTTTTAATTTACCTAGGTAGTCTGTGGCAAAAGGCATCATTGTGCCTTGTCTAAATTGATTAGTCTTTTCAATATCAGTTAATTGGCCAGGCAAGTAACTTACACTTGTTTCTTTACTATCGCCGAATAGTGAGTCCATATTCTTTTTCCTTTAATCTTATATTTAGCGTGATTATACAATGCCCTTGCTCTGCAGGAATGCCTGCGCGGCCATGGGATCTAATGTTGCTAGGTATGCCTGCTCTTGCGGCGATAATGGTTGTGGTGCCACTGGCGTTTGTGGATTGTAGGTTTGCGCCATGGGATTAAATGCCTGCATGTAGTCTGTCATGGCAGGTGCACCAAAGTTTTGTATGCCCCAAGCTTGTTGTGGTGCGTTTGGTACAGCGTTCCATGCTTGTGCGTTAAATGTATTGCCTGTTTGTAATGGACGATCGCCCCAGTAGAATTTACTTTGAGCATCGTTGGTTGTTTGATAAAACGGTGTAGTTTCAATTAAACCAGCATTTAGAAAGCCACCGGTTCTAGGCGTTACTGGTGTAACAGGAGTTACAGGGGTAACTGGTGTTACGCCACCGCCATCACCGCCTCCGTCTCCGCCGCCATCTCCCCCATCACCGCCGTCTCCGTCATCTCCGTCATCTCCGTCATCGCTGTCGTCACTATCATCGCTGTCGTCACTATCATCACTGTCATCACTATCATCACTATCATCGCTGTCGTCACTATCGTCACTGTCATCACTATCGTCACTGTCATCACTGTCATCGCTGTCATCACTGTCGTCTGCGTCGCTATCGCTATCGCTATCGCTATCGCTATCGCTATCGCTGTCGCTATCGCTGTCTCCATCGGCATCACCATCACCATCTCCGTCGCCATCTCCAGTGCCATCTCCAGTGCCATCTCCAGTGCCATCTCCAGTGCCATCTCCAGTGCCATCTCCTCCAGTTCCGTCACCGCCGCCACCACTGCCTGGTCCGCCTGCGCCACCATCACCACCATCACCTCCGCCATCACCTCCGCCATCGCCACCGCCTCCGTCGCCACCACCTCCATCACCATCAAACTCAATGAGTCCTGTATATGGATTGACAGCGCCTGATCCGCCATGCTCTTTTAACATGTTGGCTTCTTCGGTATTGATATGGGCTACAATGGTATCATCACCACGGCCGCGTTTGGCTAGTTCTTTGGCTAGGCGTGCTAAATCAGCATCGCTTAGTTTGCTGAAATCTATTTGGGAGTTTTGTTTCTTACTCATGGTGAAATCCTTGTTTATTCATTATTTATAATTAATAGCATAGCCCAAATTCTGGACTGCGATTATACTCAGCAACATACTCTGCCCATGTTAACTTAAAGTCATCACAGGTAAACAAACTGACCAAGTTCATATCATCTAGATAAGTGTCATGTGTGCCTGTTGTTTTATTGATTAGTGTAACATATTCATCAGCGACTTTAAGGCCCATTGTAGTCAACATTTGACGACTACTGCGTAGTGTTGCTTGACTGCCAGCCAAATCATCTACTAACAATATTGGTAAGCCAAGTATAGGACCTTCTAGTCTATTCATTAAGCCATATGCTTTGGGCTTTTTCTTAATGCTGAACATGGGTGTGTTTAATTTATCAGCTAGAGCCATGCCTAACACTACGCCTGCATCTTCACAAGCACCAACTTGAACATTTGTATTTGTCAGTAGTTTCACTAATTCGTCTGCGGCTGCATTGGTAAACTTGGGATCATACATACAGCGTCTAAGATAAAACTGCCATGTATAATATTTGTCCTTGGCTTTGGCCGGTATGTATGTGCCGGGCTCACATCTATAGATGCCCCGGTGTTCTATTTCATTGCGTAAATATTCTTTTTGTGTCATTGCTTTACAACTTGAATTGCTATGCTTCTATTGCCTAGTTTACTTTGCGTAACTTCTGCGGCTCCCGTATCATTTATCACTCTAAACAACAAATCTATCCTATACAAATAAAAAGCATTAGCTGGTTTATCAATAACGTTGGTAAACACAGTTTTCTCTACGGGCAATGTTGCTGTGCCAGCCGACACTGAATATTGATAACTTTGAACCGCAATGGTAGCATCATAGAAATATTGCAGTTCTGTATTTGTTGTAACCAAAGCAGGTATGCCAACATATCTATTAATGCCCACTGAATATTCAATGGTGCTTGAAGCTGTAGCTGTATAAGTTATTGTGTTGTCAACTTGAGCACTGATAAACACGCGATCTTGACTGCCATTCACTGTGGCTAAGTTAGCACAGTCTGTGGCATTAAAATATAGCAAGCTTGGAAAGCCAGGATCAACTCCCACTGTGGGTGGTTGAATAGTGCAGCTGACTTTGATTGTGCCACTAGTGCCTTGCCCAGCGTTAACAATATCAACGCTACTTTGTAATATTACATAGCTTTCTGTACTTTCAACTACGCCGGGCCCATAATATATTCCATTGTATGCACTACTGCCTGCTATTGTGGGCAACATACCTAATTCAAATGGAGGTGTGGCCGGAGGTGTTGTAAAGTTAACTTGTATGGTTCTAGCGTCAATCCAATCAATGGTTGCTATGTTAATTGATGCAACATATAATGAGCTTGGAGGCAAATTGTAAAATGTTACCGGGCCTTGAACTGCGCCTGTGTTAACCACTGTTAAAGGAACTTCCCATGGCGCATTATTAGGATCATAGCTAGGATCAACTTTTGCGCCTGTGCCTATGTTAGTGCCATATACATATTGTCCCACAATTATCTTACTGGGAACATTAGGATCGTTTTGACGTATACTGCCTGGATTACTAACTGTGATTGTGCTAGCACCACTTGCGCCATGCGCTGGCGTTGTATAGCCTGCTACAGTAGAAGGAGTTCTAATGTTGCCTCTAAGCCATGCTGTATAACTATCGCTAAAGCCCGAAAAGTTTTGTCCTAATCCGCCTGGCCCACTTAGCGCATAATTAATTGCTTCAATTAAACTTTCACTGTCCTTACTGGAATACTCAACTGGAAATTGACTCATTATCTATCGTCCTCTGTTTCAGTATACTGCCATGTAATGCCATTAACCATCCATATTTGTTTGTTACTGCTGTTGCTCATCTTAATGCTGTTTACGCGATAAGCATTTTGGTTATATTGTAGCCATGGATAATCTGTATCGCTGGTCATAGTTTGACTGTTTACACTTATAGGAGCTTGACCTACTGAGTTAGCACCTTCTAGAGTAACTGTTAAATTACCAATCAAGTTAGTTGCCACAGTGCCTGCTACGGTTTGACTACCTGTAGCTGAACTGGCATAGCTTACACTACTAGTCGTGGCTGCTGTGACTTCTTGCACACCATTATAACTGTTTGGAGTTACACCACTGACTACAATGGTATCACCTATTGTAAATGGACGTAATGACTGTGCGGCAAATGTTATTGTGGCAACACTGCCTGTGCCACTAGTTGTCAGCGTTGCAAAACTTGCACCTGGATTAATTGGAAGTTCTGCGTTATTCAAATTCACAAACTCTGGCAATATTCTATGCACCATTAACTTACCACTATAGTTTGGCAATAATTTAATATTGTCACGTTCAAAGTAGCTGACAATGTTAGCATCATTTAGGAAACTATAGCCTTGATCCTTTTGCACAATCTTTTGATCTGCGACACCTCTGGCATAGATAACTGTTCTACTTGCGCCATCATAAGCCCATGTTAAACCATTAGCAGTAGTACGCACAGGACTTTCTGTGGTCATTGTAGCCGAACTAACATCTCTGGGTGCATTCCAACAGTCAATATCATAACGATAACTAATCATCTTATTTGGCACACCATTTGTTGCATCCACTGTAGGATAATATATCTCAATTTGATTGCGTTGCGTGTTGGCCTGCATGTAAATTCTATCTACATAAGTTTGATCTATTTGATTGAAAAACCAATTCTTTACACGTTGATTGCCCAAGCCTGTGAACTGTGTGCCATCAAAGACCCAAATGTCACGTGCGTCTACTCCATAAATCATTTTGTCTGTGTTAACAAAGCAGTTGGCAGTTAACAAGCCTCTGCCTTGATTGAATAATCTTACGCCTAGGATTGGCGCACTAGTGGTTGTATAATTGATGGGACTGAAAACTACAGTATCCCAGTAGCTACATAAGAACAACTGTCCATTGCTGGGGAAAGCATCTAAGCTGGCACCTCGCAGTGGAACTTCTAGTTGGTTGGCCACGTTGGTAATAGTTGGTGTCCATGTTAAAGGAGCTTGGTTCAATCCAAAATTTTGACTCCAGTTAACTGTTACAGGATATTCTTCTGTTTGTCCTGTGGTCTTATTAGTAGCAGTTAAATTGCCTGCTACTAGAATTGATCCAACGTTGGGCGTGTTATACATACGCATCCATCCTGCGTGTACTGCACTCCATTGTGGATTGTAGTTCCAACTATACTGCGGAGCCACTGTGCCTACGCTATTGCCGGGATAAACTGAGCCAATGCCATTAGGAGTGAATATGTTTATTGTTGTGGTCGTTGATGAAATAACATCAAACACACCATTAAAGTAAGCGTTGACATTGGCAATCTGTATGCTTTCACCATTGGCAAATGGAGCACTGGCCTGTGCTTGATCTAATTCAATTTGATATTCTGTATTACTAACATAAGTGATATTCTTAATGCCAAGAGGAACTTGATTACTATACATAACCATCTTAGGAAACTCTGGGCCTACTGTTCCTGCTGTTGTTTGGTTGCCCCATGTTCCTGCCAACGCATAGCTTACAGTTGTGGCTGTAGCAGCAGTGACTACCCAAGCGCCTTGATAATTAACAGGAACAATGCCAGTAACTTGTATAGTTTCTCCCACATAAAATGGTTGATATACAAAACTCAGGCCTGTAGGTGCGCCCGGCGTAGTTGTTATAGCCGATCCACCTAATGTTGTGCTTAGTGTGAATTCATTAAAGCCATTTGTTTTAATAATATAATAAGTTGTTGGATTAGTATAACCAGTGATTGAGGGAGGTTGTATGCTAAACGTCAATCCATTTGTAGTTCCCGCTGTAGTAACAATAGCTGAGCCACCTGTTGTTTTCAGCGTAAAGTAAGTTGATCCATTGGTAGTTGCAATGACATAAGTTGTGGGATCACTATAACCTGTGATAGTTCCTGTGCCAGTTAGCGTGCCACTGACAATAACTTGTTGTCCTACTAACAATGTTGTGGCCGGACATGAAAAGCCTCCTGCTGTGCTGTTAATGCCCACGCCCAAAGTATAAGTTAAGCCTGTGGGAGTTCCGGCTGTGGTCACAATGGCTGCTCCCGCGGCAGTGACCAATGTAAATGTTGTTGTGCCATTTGTTGCTGATATTCTATATGTGGTAGGATTTGTATAGCCTGTGATAGTGCCTGTGCCACCTAGGGTGCCACTGATAGTTACAGTTTGTCCAACCAACAATACACTGGCTGTGCAACTAAATTGTCCTGCTGTGCCAGTGATCTTTACGCCTGATAATGTGCCAGTGGGAGTGACTGCAGGATTAGTAATTGTGCCACTGATCGTGATCTTTTGATTTACTTTTAATTGTTCATCGCTGGTATAAGTGAATACGCCTCCGGTGCCAGTAATATTGATACCGGTTAAGGCAGGTTGTTGTGCAAAGGTTAGTGTGGCTGTGCCCGAACCTGATGTTGCTGCCGTTGTGGGTATTCTATATGCTGTATCTTCTGGCCAAAACATGGGAGGGTTCTGTTCATCATTGAAGAATGGTACTGTGCCACTCCATGACTCTGTGATATTTTGTCCCTGTGTATAAGTGCCAACGCCACCTGCAGGAGTAATGTCATACCAATAATAACTACGGGCCGCATACCATTTACCGGCTTCAGTGGCTATGATAGTCCAAAAGTCTGCGGCTGTGCCAGGTATTGGACTTGTGTCTTGTCTAAAGCCACCACTGACATAAACAGGAGTGCCGGGCACAGCCAGACCTAGTATCTCTTCATCGCCACTGACACTACGAATACCTCTAACGTCGGTTTCAACGTTTGAACCAGCGTTGTATTCATTTGGTCCAAGTGCTGTTGAAGGAACGTCGGGACTGTATGTCATCTTTGACAATGGAATGCGAACTTCATTATAGCTGGAATTGATTTGTTTAGGCATTGGCTAATCTCTCTTATTGTTATATTTATAGTTTTTTAGTTAAGGCTATTTAGAAAGAACTTGAACTTTTTTCATATGACTTCTACAACAGCAAAGTCGTTGGTTTTGAATCTTTGATTAAGTTTTCTACACTGAGCTTCAGCATT
>Ga0209191_1001658_pt1 | contig 14553 bp, 23 predicted proteins | sample S_130626_EF_Meta_FD_187320 | JGI IMG/M metagenome (GOLD analysis project Ga0209191, IMG submission 187320) | Freshwater microbial communities from Lake Simoncouche, Canada to study carbon cycling - S_130626_EF_MetaG (SPAdes) (version 2) | ecosystem: Environmental > Aquatic > Freshwater > Lake ... | reverse complement strand
AACTACACTAATACATTCAGTTTAACTAATACACTAACGGTTTCTGGTAGTATTACACTGTCATCAACTATGACATTTGCAGGAACTTCTACAATAACAATAAATGCCACAAGTACAATTACGACAAATACCAAAGTTCTTACCTGTAACATAAGTACGACAGGTACATTTACTATAACATTAGGTGATGATGTATATGTAAATGGTAACTTTACTCTTGGTGGAGCCGTTGGATCAACTATCACAATAAATGGAAATACTTTATATTGTGGTGGTAGTTTAACCGGTTATGGTAATATCTTACTCGGAACATCAAATATTACAATGAATGGAAGTGGTACATTGTCTGTTACCGCATTTAATACTTATTTAGGTGGATCAGGCACTTTTAGTTTTAATACAACCGGAACAATAAATATAACCGGTCATTTTTTTCAATCTAGCGTTAATAGAACTATACAATATATAGCTGGTAATGTTTTTGTACCAAGAGGACAATCTTTTGGTATTATAAATACCGCAGGAATAACATCGTTAGATCTTAAGGGAGTCAAATTTTATGGTTCAGTTACTATGACAACCCAAGGTTCTATTTCTTTAGTATCCGATTTTATTATTGATGGTGGTACTTTTGCAGGTACTGGAACTATAGTATTAAATAGTTCTGGTGGAAATCTATATCTTGGAGATCAATCAATTCCATCTTCTATTAGTGGTAATTCTGCTATTAGTGGTACGGCTACTATTTATATTAAAGGTAATGGAGTAGGCTCTTTTGTTTGTGCTTCAGCCATTTCTAATAATATGGTTTTTGATTTCTCTGGAATTTTATCAATAAATAATGGAAATTCCTTTGGTGCTGAAACGGTTGGAATGAATTTAAGTAGCGGTACATATACATTTCTAAATGGTAGAGTAAAATCATTGAGTTTTGTTAACGTAAAAAACCAAGGAACTATCTCAATAACTGGAAACGCAACATTAATAGGGTTTGATAAATTTTCGGGAGTGGGAAATATACAAATTACAAATGCAGTAACATTGACTATGGATAAATTCTTTTCTGGTAGGCCAGATTGTATATCCAAAGTATTTTGTGCTACTACAACTGGTGCTTATACTATTACTTTTCAAGACACTTTTGAAAAATTTGCCAATTGGATAAAACTTTCAAACTGTACTTTAACTAGAAGAGGACAACTTCTAGTTCTTAACCAAAAAGCAACAACAAATACAGGTAGAAATACTGGTGTGAGATATAATAATTCTTTACCTAATGGTGTTCCTAAAAATTCTCCAATGGTTCCTAATCCTGGTATGGCTTATGGAGCTAGCGGTCTTTTATCAGACCCAGCTTTTTCTTTATAAAAAGAATGTTTCGTTAATATATACAATATGCAAACAGTTATTTTAGAAGATGATTATAAAAAGTTCATTGATTATTCAGTTGCCCACCAAGCAATGAATGTTCATCACCCAATACAAGTTGAAGTAATTGATGAGAAATTCAATGAAGATTTTATGAGATTGGGTCATAAACTTTGTGAATATGAAAGAGTTGAAGAATTAAGTGGTGTTCAAAGAAGATCATCAACTTTAAAGTTTGAAGAAGTTATTCATAATGCACCAACTGCCATAAAATGTGGTATGAAAATAAACCACTACCCAACTTGGAAAATAAATCCATGGGAACAATGGGAGGGTGGGTTTATTGAGTTCTTTATAAGGATGGATGGTTTAACTGGTGGTAATGAAATATTCATTTGGCAAGATATTAGAATGAAACATCTACCTAAAATACTAAAAACTTTTGCTTATAAGCTAGAATATTGGAAAATTTAAAAAAAGGGTTTTCTAACTGAATATATACTATAATATAAAAATACTAATTGATATGAACAAGATAGCAAGATTTGAAGAATATTCTAAAAACGAGGAACTATTTCATGGATATGGAAGTAGTAAAGGTGAAGGCGGTGGAATTGGTTCCAAAACTGCTGATAAAATATTTAGAAAGATTGGTAAATTTTTTGGTAATTCCGCAGATGTCTTAAATGATTATTTAGTATCTAAAGTTGATGATGGTGAAATCACCCAAGGAGAATCTGATAGAATATTTGATATGTTAGAATATATTTGTAGAGATAAAAAAGAACCTGAAATAATTTCAATGGTTGATGCTAAAATATCAGAAATGAAAGGATAATAAAAAAACCCACCTATTTGGTGGGTTTTTTGTTTTAGTTACTAAGTGGAGCTTTTATAGCTGGGTGAGATTCATAATACAAATATTTTTCATATTTGGTATTCTTTGATTTTATTCTCCATAAAATTGTTGGTGATGGTATACCAGTTTGTCTTGATGCTTCTGCTAAACTTTCATAAACCACATCTTCTATAGAAACCGGTTTAATGTTTACTGGTTTTATACCTTTTCTGTTTTCACTTAATTTTTTTTTAGTTTCTTCTGAATGATGTTTGCCAAAAAAATGATTATTAGTTCCTTTGGTATCCCTACATTTTATACAAGTTTTATTGACTGTTGATATTTGAGTTCCACATATACAAAAATTTACACTTGGTCCACCTCTCCAATTTGAATTTTTTTCACCTGGTCTAGAATATTTTTCTTTCTTTTCTTCATCAGTCATTGAATCAAATCTTTGTTTAACTAATTCTGTCATTTTTTCAATTATTCTATATCTATTAGGATTTCTTGTCAAATTATCCCCACCACTTGATTTGATTCCTATATTATATTCGGGTACAGTATCAAGATATTTTTGTTCAATTTCTAAAAGTAATTCTATATTACATAATTCTACAATTTCAAATATGAAATTGTTTTCCCCATATTTATCCCAAGCTCTTTGTAGAACACAGTTAATATGGATATTGTTTTTTAATTCTCTTTTATGTCTGATAAATCTTTTTTCAATTTGCTTAGACGAACCATAATAACATTTATCATTAACTATGTTTCTTATTCTATAAATTCCTACCATATTCCCACTATTTTTATATTATATATAAAAATAGTGGGACTACCATTCAACTTAAATCATGATAAAATTAATTTGAAAGTGGCATTTTTATGGTTGGGTGTGATTTATAATCAACCACTTTAAAATTGGAATTTGTACAAGAGGTCAAGAAGTCATCGATAGAACCTCCAAAATTCACAGAGTCATCTATATTTAGTTTTGGTAAATCAAATGGTGTTCTTGTCAATTGTTCTTTAATACCATCAACTTGATTCAAATAAATGTGGCAATCACCCATATTGGAAATTAATTCATCTGGTACCATATTCACCATTTTACCTAATATTTCTAACAATAGTGCGTATGAAGCTATATTAAATGGTGTGCCCAAAGGCACATCTTGACTTCTGGTATTATACATCAAAGATATAGATCTTTCAGGTACACCAATCTGTGTCAAAACTACATGATATTGATCATCAGATAATTGACCAATAGGAAAATCCATAACATCTTTATTAGGAAGTTTTTCCCAAAGTTCCATTCTTTCCGGAAGGCTTAATTCCCTTGTATAAACTTGAAATCCATAATGACAAGGTGGAAGAACCATTTGGTCTAATTCTCCAACATTCCAAGCATTAACCATTAATCGTCTTGAGTCTGGATTTGTTTTAAGGTCGTTGATTAGGTTTTGGATTTGGTCAATTCCAGAATGATGTTGCCTTTCATATTGAAGAAATCCTCGCTCGTCTCTCTCATTTTTAATGATTGTCTTATAAGAGCCATTCCAATTACGCCAACCATGTCCATAAACTTTACCCAATTCACCCCACGTATTAGCGAAATCCTGATCAGTTTTGATTTTTTCAATGAAATGTTCTTTTGTTTTGGGTAAATCCGTTGCAGGAATAAGTTGTAAATTGTTTGCAATCACTTTTTTGGAATAATTAGCCCAAGCATCACCATCCCAAATGTGACAATCATTATCAATTAAGTATTTTATATTTGTGTTTCCGCTTAGGAACCAAAGAAGTTCTGTTACAATCTGCTTCCATGCCATTTTTTTGGTTGTCAGAAGTGGAAATCCTTCTGACATTTTGTGTCTAATTTGTCTTCCAAAGACTGAGATAGTTCCTGTTCCAGTTCTATCTGATTTTTGAACACCATTTTCTAATATATCTTTAAGGAGTTCTAAGTATTGTACTTCAATATTCATAATAATCTTATACTTACTTAACCTTTTATAGTTTAAGAATATAATAATTAACATGAATGATTATTTTGATAAAATCTATGTTCTTTCCCTAAAAAGAAATGTTGATAGAAGGGCATTAATCACAGAAAGATTAAAAAAAGTTGGAATTGATTTTGAGTTTTTTGATGCTTGTGATGGTCAAGTACTAAATCACCTATGGAAAAAATTAGATAATAGTAATTTCACTACACAGAACTATGTCGCTTGTTCTATATCACACCTTTCTATTTATAATGATGCACTATCAAGAGGATTCAAAAGAATCTTAATTTTAGAAGATGATATAAAACCACATAAAAACATTCAAGAAATGTTCAATAAAATAAAAAACCAGATTCCTGATGATTATGATTTGTTATATTTGGGTTGGATTCCTTTAACAGATGATTGTTCTATGTGGAGTTATAATGTAATTGATGATAGGTTTCTTACATTGAACACTTTACATTCTAAGAATCTTTGGGGGTTATATTCTTATTCTCCAAGTGTTAGTTTAATGAGGGAAATGGTGGATTTATATAATGAATCTTTCCCAATGGAGATTGATAGATATTTTGTTACTCAGGTTCAACAGCAAAGAAAATCTGTAGCTATTTGGCCACAGATTGTTTGTCATGATATTATGGTTTCAAATAATAATGGTTGGATAGATCATCAATCTTTGAAAAAGTCGATAGATGCTAGAGCTGCTAGAGAAGAAGATTACCTTTAGAAAAGGGGTTCATTTTCTTTCTTCCTTGGTGGGAACTTTAAAGATTTGGTTATGAAAATAACTTCGTCACCTTCCAATCTATAATCTGTTATTTCACCCAATCCTTTCCATCTTTCGATTTGATGTTCCATATTAATATCTTTTCTAGCCTTTTTCTGTTGATAGTCAACCTTATTCATCAAGTCCCTTATAGTTTCAGATTCTTCTTCACTTAAGTCCACACTTTTACCATTTCTCATATCAACTAATTTTTGAATAACTGACTTATAAACAGAGCCTTCTTCAATACCAGTTTCTCTAAGAAATCCTATAGCTATATTTAGAGCATCTTTTTCAATTTTTGGTGAAACTGAGCTTATTTCTTTTGGTTCTTGTGGTCTACCAAATGAACCTTCTGATGGGGATCCGATTAATGTACTAGCAGCTAGTGCCATTTCTTTCCACCCTTCATTATACTTTTGGAAATCTTTAATATGTTTCATATAATATATATTATATGAGATATTTACTTTTATTGATTTTATTTATTTCTTGTAGCAGAAAGAAATATGTAGATGTTCTTAAAAAACCAAGTGAAAATAAACTTAGCCCATATGGTACGATTATGAAAACCACGGGTCAAGAAAATAAAAAAAGATACTTATATTATAATTCTATACAATATAAGAATAAACATAAAAGAGAAAATTAATCAGAGTATTTACTCAGAAAATTTTTTTCTTTATCTGATAGTGATCCAATTCCTTTACTTGAAATTTTATCGAGAATAATATTAAGAATAGATTGATTCAAATCTGATGGATCAAAATTACTTGAATTTGTTTTATCTTTTGGTTCTTCTTGCGCAATGGGTGTTTTAACACGTTTATCATAACAAATAGATTTCATATTATGAATCTCGGTTAGATAATGGGAATTGATACAAATTGTACCTTTTTTCTCACCTTTTTGTGTCCAAAAGATAATTTCATGTGTGTCTTTGTCGATCCAAACTTTCAACCTACCATTCATTTTGGAATCCCAAATAGTGTGAGGATCCAAATCTGGTAGATTTCTATCAGTTATCATTCTCTCCACTTGTTCAAGTGAATTAAACAAGTTAAGATGGAAGCAGAGGAGATTATTGGTATTGAATGACATAGTTTATTATAAGATTGACTTTGATACTTCGTATTGTTTGTCTGAAAGGATTTTAATAATTTTTTTACCAACCTCAACTTTAGTACAATTTTTTGATTTCAATTGATTTTTTAAAGATAATAAAAAGGAATTGGTTCCAGAATATTTTCTGATTTTTTTATTTATTTCAATTTTTTCTGAGATTTCCATAACACAAATGTAAGCATTTTATTTTATATATACACTATGTCCAAAGAAAAATTAGATAAGACTTTAAAGTTCCTAGAAGGTAAGGAAAAAATCCTTTTTCTATTAACTTCAAATAGATGGAGTGGTTCTAAAGATGATACGCCAAAATCTTCTTCTTTAGCTTATCTGCTACAAGAAAAGTTAGGACCTAATAAAGTCACAATTATAGACGTTGCTAAGTTAAAAATTTATGAATGTGAGGGTAATGTTAGCTCTAGGACTGGTAATCACTGTGGTGTAAAAGAAGCTTTACTTAAAAATGGTAAAGATAAGACTGGTGAACTAAGGTGTTGGGCTTCTTTTAACCATAAAGATGATGAATTGTATAAAGTTGTTAATGAATTATTAGATTCAGATGCAGTTGTGTTCTTTGGATCAATTAGATGGGGTAAGATGAATGCTGTTTATGGTAAATTAGTTGAGAGATTGACCTGGTTAGAGAACAGACATGCTACTTTAGGAGAATCTAATATATTAAAAGATATAGATTGTGGTGTTATATCAGTTGGTCATAACTGGAATGGTGAGGAAGCTATAAAAATAGAAAAAAAGGTGCTTGAATTTTTTGGATTCAAAACACCTAAAGAATTATTTTGGTCTTATCAGTGGACTGAGAATGCTCTTGATGAAACCAAGGCGGGATATAAAAAGGATATTAAAGATTTTGATAAAGAATTTTTTAATATGGTTAAAGAAAGTATTATTCGTTTTAAAGATTTTCTTCTTTAAATCCTTCTCTCCAAAAAGCAATAGCTAAGAAAACAAAAACACCAAAGATTGGTCCAAAAAGGGTTAAGATAAATCTATGATTTTCGTCCCAATTTGCTGGATTGAAATCGCAGGTATAAAAAGCCATAAGAAGATAAGACATAATTGACCAAATTAAATAGGTAATTATTGCGGGTTTTAAATCAATTTTCATATTAATTAAGATTTTCTAGTGAGGTGGATTCAAATCCTTTAGATCCAAGGTGACTATCTGGCTCAAAGTGTAAAACCATTAGATTTGAGATATAATTAATTTCGTTATTTTCATCTACTGAATCTGGGTCTAACATTTTTTTCTCAGATATGTCTTGGACATATTTGTAGATATGGGATGCTAATTGTCTTGTTGTAATCATAATACAAAGGTAATAATTTTTCTTTAAAGTTCAAATAAAACTTCATCATTTAATTTAAAAATTATATTGGTGCATCCAACATCAGATTTAACATCAATAAAAGCTTGTTGGTTCATTTCATTAAATTTCTTATAGACATTAATTGCTTCTTTTTCGTTTTCTTCGGCGTTACAAGGACATCCATTTTTATATAAAAAAAACAAATCTCTGAAAACTTTGAATTCAGTATATTTCTGTAAGAAATGCTCTTTATTTGAGATATAATTATAGAATTCACCTGGTGATTCAATAACTAACTTTTTAGAAATTTCAGCATTAATAGACATATTTTTGTAAAATTTTGTATATAGCATAAGATGTTATATAAACACCAGCTATTGAAGAAAAGTTAAAAAAGAATCCTGTGATTAATACTAACCAGAATTGTAAACAAGGTCTGCAACTTAATAATTTTGTAAAAAAATTAGGTGATTGTAAAAATACAAAATCTGGATAAGTAATTCTTCTATTGGATTGTATGTAATTTTTATATTCTTTTATCTTAAGAAATTTTGTCCAAGATAAATAATCCATGAAGGCATCTGTATTAAACCATATAAACATTATAAAGTTAACCCACATAACTTGACTAATAAAATAATCTATATCACCCATAATAAAAAATTTAAATATATTGTACATTAGAAACTATAACTTAATTTTATATTTCCAAAGCTATAAATGTATTTATTGAAATTCCTAAACCCCAAACTTGTCTCACTATTTAATCTTTTAAATAATTGAGTTGTTACTTTAAAATCTGCTGTTAATAAATACATACTTTCTTTATCTATTGTTTGTATCCCACCTCCAATATAAGTTTTAAACAAAATTTTATCATTTAATAAAGGTTGATTGATCCCAAAACCAATTTGTTTTTGAGATATATCTTCTGGACTAAAGTAATAAGGACTCCAAATACCACCCACCATATTTTTAGATCTAAAGTCAAAAAACATTTTTTCATTTTTCAAAGAATACACAATCCTACCTAAATAAAACCATCTAGTATTATCATCTGATATATGATTATATTGAACCCCACCCACCAAAGTTAATCTTTTTATAGGTGAATAATCTACTGACAATCCATAATAGTTAGAAATCAAATCCATTTGAACAGCTCTTGCTCCAACTAAATCTCTTTCTGATGATACTTCAAAATACCATTTTTTATATTGGTATGAAGTATTAAACTCATAAGTAAAATTTGAAAATTCTTTTGACATCAATAACGATGGATTAAAAATAACAGTTAATCTTTCTATTGGTTTTGTTTTTATATAGATTTTAGCTTCATTAAAAAAATATGTTGGTTCATTTAAACTCGTTCTATAATATCTTAATCCATTAGATATTCCAACATTTGTTTTCCTCTTTATGAATACAGAGTCTTTTTTAAATAAAGAATCCAAATAAGTACGATATCCTTGATGAGTTCTTATATTTAGTTGGTTTTCGTTATCTAAGGAAATAAAAGAATTAGTAAATACCTCTTTTTGCCCAAAAGAAATAAGTGGAAATAATATAAAAAGTATTAATAATTTACGCATCATCCCAAGTTTTTTTCTTTTGTAATATTTCAGCATAATAACCATCTAATGTGGCTGGTGTCATTATTAATTGATAAAACATAATGTAAATAAGTGAAGTTAACCACATTCCATTTGGAATTTTCAGACCTTCTTGTTTTAGTGTATCTTTTTGAATCATGTAAATGGTTACATTGAAAAGGATTGCTAATGGTATTTGTAGAAGTGTCATTATACCAGCAATCAAATAGAATTTAAAAATTAAAGCTAGTAACACACCCGGAAAAAACCCAAATAAAAAAACAAAATCAATTAGTGGAAATAGAAAGTTATACCAAACAAAAAAAGTAGATTTTCTTCTTTTTAAAAGGAGTTTAGGGTGTGAATAAAAAGCTTCTACTAATCCTCTTGACCACCTCTTTCTTTGTTTATAGAAAGTTTTATAATTCTCTGGAACATTTGTAAAACAGATAGCATTCTCTGAGTGTCCCACCTCATGATCCATATCTAATATACTCCAAGTTAAAACTATATCCTCACCTATTTTATTTGGCCAACCACCAATCCCTCTTAAAATTTCAGTTTTATAAATGGAGAAAGCTCCTTGAGCCACTAAAGTTCCTTGGTACATAGATTGTATTCTTTTTACAGAAGATATACCAACTAAATAATCCCAATATTGGAGTCTAGCCATAAAACTCTCATTATAGTTTTTACAGATAATAGTGCCAGCCACTGCTGCATAATTTTCATCTGATTGAACGATTGTCAAAACTATTTTTTCTAAGGCTCCTTTGTGTAGTATAGAATCAGCATCAACTGTTATAGTTAAGTCATATTTAACCGATTCCAATCCTTGATTTAAAACCAATGCTTTACCTTTATTTACTTCATTATCAATAAGTACAAGATTTTCACAAGGATTATTTTTTCTGAATAGATTAACATATTCTACTGTTTTGTCTATTGAACCATCATTAATTACTATTACTTCAAATGGTGATGGGTATCTTTGATCATAAATACTTTTTAGTGTGTCATAGATAGAAGATTGTTCATTGTATGCTGCTATTAGTATGGATATTGGTGGTAATTTTTCTACTTTAGTATATTTAGGTCTTTTATCCATATAAAGGGATAATCCAATAAATGAAAGTGCTACCCCTGGTATTAGGGAAATACCAGTAACCAATATCCAAGAAATAATTGGCCCAAGGTATTGTGATATCTCTTCTATCCAGGGTAATGATAGGTAAATACTAATAGAAAGCCAGAAAAAGGAGAATAAGAGTCCAAAAACATATTTTAAATAAAGCTTCACAAATTTAGTTATTTTACTAGGTATATATCATTTATAAGTTTTTCGTAAAAATATATACCTATGGATAAAAATTATTGATTCATATTATGAGAAAACTATTTGAAGGGATAGGACTCTTTTTAGAAAGAGTATTTCCAATTATTTTGTTGTCTATAAGTATTTATATCTACAATGAGATTTTAAAAGAAAATAAAAAACTGAGTGATAAGGTAGAATCTTTAACTAACTTAGTTTCTTATAAAACATCCGAGCTTATAGAACTGGTTAAACAGAAGGATTCTAAAAAGTCAAACCCATAACGTGTGGAGAATTTAACTTAAAGTAGTTGTGGAACTTTATTATCCAGTATAGTTTGTGTAAGTCTACTAAACACCATATATCAAAGTTAATTATATCAATTTCTGATATTTTGTATTTCTGCAGTAACCTTTGTCGGTATGGATACCAGTCTGTAAAGATAATAAACTCATCTTTGGATCTTTCGTTGGCGATTAACATATTTCCATGTTTGTGAAATTTATAAAATCTTAGATTTTTATAAACTCTACTAAACTTATGATAGTTTCTAGCAGATATAAGTGAATTGCAAATAATTAAAAAAAGGAAAAATAGTAAAAAATTTAACATAATTTATTATTAGATTTTGATTTAAAAAGTTTAATTTTCTTCAAAATTTTCTGATGGTAGTGGCATATCAATCATAAACAATGCTAACATTGTAATTGACATATCATTATTACCAGACGATAAATACATTAGAGCTAACGCTAACCAGAGGTAGTGTCCATGTGTGCGGAATAGTTTTAAAAATTTTTTCATAGTTTTACAAAGGTAATAAAAATTATTTTGATTCAAAAACTTGATTCTTATAATCTTCTAATAAATTTTTAGATTTTTTATTTTTAGAAATATCCTTAACTTCTATAAGACCAGATTCAATGATAGAATCTTTTGGTTCGAATTTCTCACCATACATTACTTCCCTAAAAACACCATTCCAATAATCCTTACCTTCTGGTGTATCTGACCAAACAAATCCATTTGAAATAGCACCTGCTAAGGTATAATGTTCTGATTTTGGATCGGTCATATTTTTTAAAGCTTTATCTTTATAAGATTCATTTAATTGGTTAAACCATTCTTCTGTTGTTTTCATATTAGTTAGATAAAATTTCTTCGTAAATCTCTGATATATTATCAAAAGACTTATTGCTTTTTATATTAAATTGTTCTTTGAGTTTATTTATTAATAATTTATTTGGCTTCTTAACCTCCATTAGAATATCTGTTCTACCTTTTCTTTTGATAGCATCATCTATTCTATCCAAATTATTAGTAGTTATTATAAATATAACATCATTGGGTGTATAGATTCCATCCAATATATTTAAGATACAAGATAAACTAATCTTAACCTCCTTCTCCTTTGATTCTTCTTTCCTATTTATATCATCTAAAAGACAATCAATATCTTCAAAAAGTATTATAGATTTATTTGGTCTATTAGATACTAATGTAATAAGGTTAGAGTCAGTCATATCCTTAGACATATTAATAGAGAGTACATCCCTTTTAGTATAATTTGATATAGCTAATGATAGTGAAGATTTTCCAGTGCCAGGTTCTCCATAAAATAAATAAGTTCTTTTGTATCTGATCCCATATTTATCATAAGTTTCCTTAGAATCTCTGAAAGTATCTAAATCTTTTTTAAGATCATCTATAATACCACCATCTAAATAGATGTTATCAAATGTTTTATTTATAATCCTACCAGCGCATTTAACCTCACCATTAGCATTATAGTAATATTTGATATAATTACTTCCATAACTAGTATCTATGTACTCAAGTAATTGGTTTAACTTTTCTTTATTGAAACAAAATATCTGAAATTCTTGTTTATTATCTTTAAAGGGGTTAAAAGAATTTTGAATTTGACTTTTATTCTTAAGGATTAGGAATTTAGTTCCATTAAACTTAATAAGAATAAAACCAGAAGAGTAGAAAAGATTTATATTGGTATCTTTACCAATCCAATCATCAAAAAAGTTTCTATAATAAAGGTTTTTTACATTTTTGCCATATTCCGCAATAACAAAATTCTGAAATGAATAATAGAAGAATGAACTTTCTTCTATTCTAAGACTGGTAATAACCAGATTTTTAATATTCTCAATGATAAAAAGGAAAAATTGTTTGAAGTAAACAAGTGATCCGCCAATAACTAGGGTTAATAAGAAAGTTTGATCCATAGGAACTTATATTCCTAATATTTCATTTGATGTATCCTTTTTATTACTTTTTCTGATTTTTTCAATCAGCCAGGGTAGGGCTAAAGTGGATCCAGGTATAACCAAGAAAAGTAAACCAACCCCTAGAATTTTAATACCATTAACAATCTTTTTATCTGTATTTTCCATATAGCTTATATATCAGAAAAAAAGTATAAAATCTTTGTTTTTTCTAAATTTTTTAAATATTTTTGTAAAATGAATTATCAAGAAATCTTCCGCCAAGCTTTAGACCAAATCAAATCAAAATGGGAACTTCCAACCACTGGATTTTTAGCTGGTGGTGCTATATCTAATGTTGTTTGGGGTATCTTAAACGGGAAAGAAGCTCCTATTAATGACTTAGATATTTATCAACTTTCTGAGTTAAAGAAAAATGTTTCTACCCGTGAAATGAAAGAAAAACAACATTTCACTAAAAATGAAAAGTGGGTATATGAGGATTATACTGGTTTGAGTGTTGGTTATCAACAGAAGGGTTATTATATGATTGAGAAGGTTTCGGTTAATGGCATCTTCAATAATATTGAATATAAATCTTCAACAGAAGATAAGTCTATTATTATCGAGTCTTTTGATATTAATTGTTGTCAGTTGGGATATGACATTGACAAAGATGAATTTGTTTGGACTAAGGATTTCGAAACTTTCTTAGAAACTGGTGAACTTAGGTTGACTAATTTAACTTCACCTGCTCACTCAGCTTTGAGACTTGTTAAAAAGAAAAATGATTTGGGTGCAACATTACCAGAAATTGAACTTGATATTATTGCTTATGCAATGAAGAATATCAGATTTATTGATACACAAAAGTTCAGGTTCAAAGAAAGGTATGCTAAAATGTATGAAAGGTATGAATCTGAATTAAAATCTAGGTTCAAGTTAGTTAGGGATAAAGATGTTGAAGAGTATTTGCGAAATAACTTGGGTGTTAATGATTTCATTTGGACTTTGGAAACACCTACAAATCTTACTTTGGATATTAAAAGAGGTGATTTACCAGGAGTTATGTTATCCAAAGATTTTCTATTCTATGTGAGAGAGATTTGGGGTAAAAATGATTATGAAAAAATTTGGTTTAGATTACATCCTATTATGGATTCTTATATGCCAATTAAAGATTATTTAGATATTGAATTAGATAAAAAGAATTTTGATAAGCTTCGTAAATTAGTTGCACACGCTCCAAACACAACTAAAAATCTAAAGGGACTCACGGTTTCCAAACAATTGGAGTTATTTGATATGATTTTGAGTAAGTTTCCAGATGATCCATTTGTGGCTATTTCAATCTTAGAACGTTATACTTTAAAAGACCATGATTTAAATGATGAAATGGAACTTCTTTTAATGGAACTTACGATTAGAAAAGATATTTTAGAAGATGTCAAGGATAAAGTCTACCATATTTTGGGTATTGAAACTTGGGACAGACCAAAAAATGACCAAAATGATTTGGATAAAATCGATTTGGGGTTTTAGGTAGGTAAATAGTTATCATATTTATCCATAAACTTTAAATCTTCTCTGTTTAGATTAAATCCGATATCCCATCTATTGATATAATTACAAAAAGATTGTAAGCTTTCATCATCTAAAGCAAATACTGTGTTAGATGTATCATCTTTTGAATGATAGGATGTGTATCTTACTACATCTACTTTATTTGGAGCTTCCAATGCAAATTCACATGCGGTTAAATCCCCATAATTTACTTCAACATTGATATTTAAACTGTTATTATTAACATCAAAACTCCAATAAATATCAAATTCTAAAGTATCTGGGTTTTCCCTGCCCCCATTTTTATCCATAGTTTCATATGGTATTTGAACTTCTGCCCCTAAATGTCTTGATATACCTTTTTTATAAGCTAATCTTAGGGGATTTTTAGGATCTCCTTTAATTACTTTAATATATTCTG
>Ga0209191_1001656_pt1 | contig 14561 bp, 13 predicted proteins | sample S_130626_EF_Meta_FD_187320 | JGI IMG/M metagenome (GOLD analysis project Ga0209191, IMG submission 187320) | Freshwater microbial communities from Lake Simoncouche, Canada to study carbon cycling - S_130626_EF_MetaG (SPAdes) (version 2) | ecosystem: Environmental > Aquatic > Freshwater > Lake ... | reverse complement strand
ATACCGAGTACTACGCACCGCGCTTTAGCCAGATGCGCTATGACAAGCCCGGCAAGAAATTTCAAGCTTGGTGTGAAGGAAAGACTGGCTACCCATTTGTCGATGCCGCTATGCGCCAATTAGTTGTCGAAGGCTGGATGCATAACCGAACACGCATGGTGGTTGCCTCATTCTTAGTAAAAGATTTGCATCTGGAATGGCAGTTAGGCGAACGCTTCTTCGCCAAGCATTTAGTTGATTACGACGTTGCATCAAATGCTCACGGATGGCAATGGACGGCTGGCACTGGCACTGATGCCTCACCTTATTACCGCGTCTTTAACCCAATCGAACAAGGTAAACGCTTTGATGAGAACGGTGATTACATCCGCAAGTATGTCCCAGAACTTGCTCATTTATCTGCAGGTGAAATTCACGAACCTTGGTTATATCTAGATGGTTATTCAAAGGGATACGTTGAGCGAATTGTTGATCATGCAGTTGAAAGAATTGAATCTCTGGCACGCTTACAAGAGATTAAGGAAGATAAGCCCGAGCTTCCGCGCTAGCGCGCTTTGCTTCATACATCGCTAAATCTGCACGCTGCAATAGATCTCCATCGCCATCATTTCGTACGTGTCCGATACTTACGCTGATCGAGATTGACTTTCCATCAATCACAAATGGATAACTCAAAGTGGCTTTCAGCGCGCTGGCCAATTCCAAAGTTGCTTCACTATCTCCAGTTACGATAACTCCAAACTCATCACCGCCTAAGCGGGCCAAGATGGCACCACTTGGTAGCGAACGACTAAATCTTTCTGCCACTTGGCGCAAGATGCGATCGCCCATTTTATGTCCATAGCGATCATTTACCGGTTTAAATCCATCTAGATCCAAAAGAAGTAGCGCACCTTCCATGCCACTAAAGGCAGATAACTCTGCGATTAATCTGCGGCGGTTGGGCAGGCCGGTTAGCTCATCAGTGCGAGCCAGAACCTTCTCTTCCCCCAAGTTATTGGCTTGGCGGATAACTAAGGTCATACGTATAAAGGCCAATAACAGGGTGGTTATTGTTGGAATTACGACATAAGTTGGGAAGTATTCAGGACGCAGTGCAATCGCCGATAGCAGCGTTGGACTTATAAATATGGAAACTGCAATTAGCGCTGGATGGATCTTGGTATGAGTTGCCAAATCACTTGGCTGATACCAATAAGCGAGCGAGAGAAGCACCAGTCCAATTAGCCAGCCTTCATCACTGAATTGACCAAAGTTATAGCTGCCATTTATTTGTGACCATAAGTAATAGAAATCTGTTGCGGTATATACAAGAACTCCAGCAATTATTAAAGATAAGCGAATGGAAAACCTACTGATTACCGAACTTGCTAGAACTATAACTATTAACGCGATATCGCAGATGGCATATAAAACAGAGAAGAAATATCCCAGGCTGGAATCTCCAACTAGCTTTGCCAGTAAAAGCGCAGCAATTATTGAACTTAAACCAAGTCCAAAAATGGCGGAGTCCAATAATTCAATAACGTGTAATCGCTTGCCCCTGCTTATTGATCGAGGAATGGCGATGAAAGCAAAGGGATAAAAGAGTGAGTACGCGATATTAGAAACTAATTGCTCATGGCCGTTGAAATCATAGAATTGACTTAAAGATGAAGAAATTGATCCGATTCCCCAAGCAGCGACGGCGAGCGTTAAGAATGCCACCGCAAGTGGATCGTTATGTAGCGGTGCCTGGAAGAGACCAATAATTATTACAAGAACAATTAAGTTATAGAGAATTAAATCTTTTGCAACAGCTGGTTCAGGAGCGATAACCCCAAGTAGGATATGAATTATCAACAGCCCAGATGCGAACCACTTGGCTATCTGGTAATTTTGCACTGACATAAGTTAAAGTACGCAAATAGTGCTCATGAATAGGGGAAACCTAAGATGGAAAAAGATATTTCTCGCCGCACATTACTTTGCGGAGTCGCGCTATTGAGCGCCGGCCTTACCGCCGCAGCTTCCCCAGCAGTTGCAGCCACAGGTGTAAAAATCTTAAAAAATGGCAAGGTAGAAGTGACACTGAAATCAAATAGCGCACTTAAGAAAGTTGGTGGCGTAGTCCGCGTAGATGGCGTTAGCGGCCAATCAATTGCCTTGGTCCGCACGGGCGCTGCGACAAATGGCTACACCGCAATTAATTTATCTTGCACTCACCAAGGCGCGATCGTTGAACAATCAGGAAATGAATGGGCATGTGTAAATGGCCATGGAGCCACCTTTACATTGGCGGGGAAAAACTTGATTGGTCCGGCTACCAAAGCCTTAAAGCAGTTACCAATTAAGGCAACTGCATTAGTCGTAACTATAGGTTAATTGATTTAAAAAGTTTAGAAACCTTTTGCACAGATTAACTGTGCCATGCCAAGAGTTGAGTCGATATCAGTCTTTGAGTTCTCATATTGGCTAATAGCTTGTGCTTTTGCTTTCTCGCTACGATCACTCTGTTTACCAACAGTGCCATATGCCTTGATTGCCGCTTCATAGCTACGGACAGCGGCAGAGAACTTATCGATAGTTGCTTTATTCTTAACCAAGTTAGCGGTATCTGCCTTCAAGGGTATTAGTGCAGCATTAATAGTTGCAATCTTCGCTTGATATTCTGGAATCAACTTATTGGCTTTCTCAACTTCGATATTTTGCTTGATAATATCCGCATCTAACTTAGCAACAGTTGCATCAGTAGCCGCTTTAATCTTTGGCAAGTTCGCCAGAGCTTTGGTATACACGGCTGCAGTGTTTATGCAGTCAATTGATAACCAAGTTAGCTTTGCATTCTTAACCAATGGATTCTTGGCACATTTATAAGATGAGCCGCTGACCTTGGTAGTCGCACCTGACTTTGCGCAGGCAACGCCATTGCTGACTTTCGTTGCTGCACTGGCGGGAACGGCGGTAATTGAGGCAGCAACTAGAGCTGCGGTACCGACCACGACGAGAACCTTGCGAAACATGAAAACCTCCATAGATTATGGGTCAATATTAGCGATCTGTAAGGTCGATACGTTGGATGCAAGCGGTGAAAAGCTTGTGAGTTATCTCTGTTTGACGCGTAGGTTCATACCGAGGCGGCGCACGACGGAGCGAGGCACGACCGAGATAACTCCAACTAATAATTTATATTGCCAGCCAGGTATCGAAACAGGTTTACCAGCCAGGGCATCTTTCCAAGCTTTTGCTACCAAAGTATCGGAATTGAGCCACATAAATTCTGGAAGCCCAGCCATCTTCATTCGGCCTCTTTGGTGAAATTCAGTTCGCGTAAACCCGGGGCAGAGCGCGCAAATCTTTATTCTGGTTGCAGAAAGTTCAGTGTGGAGTGATTCAGATAAGACAGTCAGGTAGGACTTGGATGCGCTGTATGCCCCACCGGCAATAAAACTTGCCACCGATGAATTATTTATTACAACACCAGAGTTTCGCTCTTTCATCTTAGGAAGAGCTACATGCATCAAACGCATGGGTGTACGCACTAGAATTTTTAAAACTTCTTCTTCTTTCGCTAAGTCACTCATAGTAAAAGCCTTATTGATACCAAAGCCCGCATTATTAATCAAAACTTCAATCTCGTTATTGGCTAGATATTCTTCAACTTTGGCACAGCCTGATTCAGTGGCTAAATCAGCAACTATCACTACTGAGTCAGCACCATATTTATCCTTTAACCCTTGCGCGCGTTCGTGCAATCTAACTTCATCACGAGCTACTAAAACTAAATTAAAACCTTCAGCAGCAAGTAACCTAGTAAAACTTTCTCCGATACCCGCAGTTGCACCAGTTACTAGAGCCCATTTCTTCATCTCTGATCCAATTTTCTACGCTAGGCAAAGGGGTTATTTTCACTTAGGTTAACCATAGCGATAACCTTTGCCAAGTTAATTCATGCAGGTCCCCGTAGCTCAGTGGATAGAGCAACCGCCTCCTAAGCGGTAGGTCGCAGGTTCAACTCCCGCCGGGGACACTCTTAAAAAATCAGTGCGTAATAGTGAAGCGACGTAGCGCTTTAGGTGCCCACCAGTTACGTTCCCCAAAGAGGCGCATCAAAGCAGGTACTAATAGCGCGCGAATTAAAGTGGCATCAAGTATTACAGCTAACGCAACGCCAAAGCCCAACATTTTGATCGATGTGACACCACTGATCATGAATGAGGCAAAGACAACTGCTAATAGCAGCGCCGCAGCGGTAATGATGCGCGCAGAGCGTTGCAATCCGACTGCTACAGATTCAATATTGCTCTTACCTGCCATATGTTCTTCGCGGATACGAGATAACAAGAAGATTTCGTAGTCCATAGAAAGACCAAAAACAACAACAGCGACAAGAATTATGGTTCCAGTATCTAGCGTTCCGGTTACTGTGAAATCACCAACTAACCACTTCAGGTGTCCGTCGATAAAGATCCAAGTTATAACACCGAGAGTTGCTAGCAGTGAGAGCACATTTAATAGCACCGCTTTAATTGGCAAGATAATTGATCCGGTAAAGATAAAGATTAGAATCATTACCCAGAATGCAATCCAACCAAGTGCCCAAGGAAGGGTGCGCGCTATGCCATCTTGTGAATCAGTGAAATCTGCGGCTGCGCCACCGATCAACGTTTTAGTCGGGCTTGGAATATCACGAATATCATGAATAATCTGTTCAGCAGCCAATGAACGCGATGCCTTAGATGGAATAACTTGAATTCGTAAATCACTGCCATAAGTTTCAATTGGTGAAATTCGGGCAACGCCATCAACCTTTGAAACCTCGGCCAGGTATGTATTAACTTGTTCCTCGCGGCCAACGCCATTTGGAATTACAACTTCGATAGGGCTTCCTTCAAAACCACTAAATTTTTCTAGGATTTTTGCAGCAGCTATCGCCGCTGGATCACTCTTTGGTAAGACGCGAGAATCGACTTGGGCAAATGCGATATTGGTAACTGGCGCTGCAAAAATGCCTAAGACAAGGAGTGAGCCAATTACAACTGGAACTGGGCGTCGCATTACGTTGCGCGCGGTATGAGCCCAACGACCATCTTCTTTTGGAGTAATTCCTGATTTGCGTACCACACCCTTATCAATGCGGTGACCTAGTAACGCCATGATCGCAGGTAGTGGAATTAGCGCTCCAAGCACGGCAAGCGAGACAACGCTAACGCCGGCATAGCCAAAAGATTTTAAGAAATTGAGGGGGAAGAGCAGGAGCGCACTTAGCGTTACAAGAACTGTTAGCCCAGAATAGAAGACGGTCTTTCCGGCAGAATTTACGGTTGTAATAACTGAATCTTCAACGCTCTTACCTGCATGCAGTTCTTCTCGAAAACGGTTGACCATCAATAGGGCGTAATCAATACCAAGACCAAGTCCAAGGCCGGTAATTAAGTTGAGGGCGAAGATGCTGACATTGGTAAAGAGGGTAATTAAATAGATAATAAAGAAGGCGCCCAAAATTGCGCTCACACCAACTACTAGTGGCATAGCTGAGGCAACTAGTGCGCCGAAGACAAAGGCAAGCAATATAAAAGTCAGTGGAATAGCAATGGATTCCGCTAGAGCTAAATCCTTCTCGATCTTATGGTTGATCGCATGAGTGATAACCCCAGAGCCAGAGGCATAAACAGTTAGGACTCCATTAGCGCCATCGAACTCTTCTTGAATCTGTGCGCCGATATTTCCTAACTTATCAAAGTCATTTGCTTTTAAATTGGCATAAGCAAAGAGGAAGGCTGCCTTGCCATCGGTTGACTTCATAGTTGGTGCACCACCAGCTGACCAGAAAGATAGCGTTCGCGAGATTCCAGGTACTTGGGCAATCTTCTTTTCAAGTGCGATCGCGGCTTGGGCAATTTCTGGATCGTCTACCGCTTTATTGCCGGTATCGACAACTAAGACAGCTACAGGTTCAACAACTCCGAATTTATCCGTTAGATAAGTTGCAGCTTTGGCTGAATCGCTAGATAAATCTGAATACCCACCCGAATCAAGTTTGCTAAAGGCAAGCGAACCAATTCCACCAGCGCCCAATATTGCGATAGTAAATACAATTAAAACGGCTTTGCTACGGCGGACTACAAGATGGCCTATGCGCTCAAACACAGATTAACTATGTAGGATCATCCCTAGTAAGGCAATTTAACGCAGCATATTGAGGGGGTGAAGTTAGTCATGAGCGAACTTTTTCCCGCAACACCTGAAGATGAACGCGATTCACGCGAAGATCAGCGCGAAGCCGATCGTCGCGAATCAGAAATTAAAGGCGATAAGCCGCCGCATCACGACGATTAATTAATCTGATTTTGCAGGAGATGCAGGCGCAGCAGGTTTAGCTACTGAATCTGTTTTATAAAAACCAGAACCTTTAAAGACAACACCTACGGCTGAATAAACTTTACGAACTTCGCCTTTGCATTCTGGGCATTCGGTTAGCGGTTCATCAGAAAAGCTTTGAAAGGCTTCGAAGGCGTGCTCGCAGGCAGAACATTGGTATTGATATGTAGGCACTTGCGCTCACTCCTCTCCTAAATCACATCCGCGGGGACTAGTGGTTCAGTCTAAGGAAGTGAGACTATAGAGGCGAATTGAGACCACTCTCGCAGCGAAGGCAGGTACACAAGTGAAGCGTTTTGCGGCACTTATCGGTGTAATCGTCATTTCAGTAATGGCAACTGGTCCGGCGCTGGCCAATTCACTTGTTGCAACATCTCCAATCGCAGGTTCGACTCTAAAAGTTGCACCAAGTGCGGTCACGATTTCAGTGGAAATTACGCCGATGGATATGGGAAATGAAATAACTGTCACAGATCCGGCTGGACGTCGTGTTGATGATGGAACTCTAACTGTTGCCGGAAATGACATCATCGTTGGAATGAAGCCGATTACTGAATCAGGCGTTTATACAGTCAACTACAACATTATTTCTGAGATGGATAACCCGCTTGTGGGGTCCTTCAAATTTAATTTCTCAACAACAACCATGTCTACTCCGCAAGAAGTTGTTCCAACAACACCGACTAAAGTTCAAGGTAGTGACTTTGGTACCAATTTATTTGTGATTGGTCTGTTGGTGGTCTCATTTATTGTTCTCGTTGCGCTGGCGCTCTATGCCCGAAAGATATTTAACGAGCGATGACTTTTCTGGCAGCAGATCTTAATTCTGCTGGTCCGCTGATTACTTCGTTGACCACAGTGGGTAAGTTCATTTCACTTACCGCAAGTTTTACAACCATTGGCTTCTTACTAGCGATGGGCTTTTTCTTACTTGATGATGCCGGTAAGTTATCTCAGCCTGGAAAAGCTCTACGAAACTCAGCAGCGATAACTGCACTTATTTGGGCAATTGGGCAAGGGTTAAATATCTTGACCACGCTAGCTAATATTTTAGGAACCTCGCTGTCTGGTGCTCTAGATCCAACTTCGCTTCGCTCATTTGTATCCCAAATTGACCTTGGCAAATATATGTTTGTGCAACTCGCTTTAGCTTTGCTTATCTGCACCTTAGCCTCGCGTATCCGGACAGTTGCCATCGCGAATGTGCTTCTACTTTTAGCCATCGTTGCGGTAATTGCTCCGATTTTTGCTAGCCACGCTGCATCAAGTGGTTCGCACTCTTTAGCGATCGGATCGTTAATTGTGCATGTAGTTGCTCTTACCTTCTGGGTTGGTGGGCTCATCGCCATAACAGTGCTTTCAGCAGCTGATCGCGCCATTGCGCTGCCCCGCTTTAGCGCCTTATCGCTCTGGGCAGTTATTGCAGTTGTTGTAAGCGGTAGCGCAAATGCCTGGACCAGACTTAACTTTCAGAGCGCATGGAGCTCTAACTATGCGCGCCTGGTTATTTTAAAAATTCTTCTAACTTCAGTGCTTATCTACCTAGGTTATTTAAATCGCAGACACTTAGCAGGTAAATGGCAGATAAGTTTGAAGAACCTAACCCGATTGCTCTTTATTGAAGTCTCTATAATGTTAGCCACTGTTTTAGCTGGCACACGACTTTCCAATATGCAACCGCCAGCGCGAGCAGAGAGTTCAGTTTTAGATCCAGGGCTGGCGATCGCAGGTATCGAAACACCGGCTGCACCAAATATTTGGCGAGTGCTTTCACTTTATGATCCAGATGCGCTAATGATCGGCGTATTAATAACTGCAGTTGCACTTTATATAAAAGGTGTAGTTATTTTGTCGCGACGTGGCGATAAATGGCCAGTTGGTCGCACCGTTGCCTTTGCACTAGGAATTAGCGTTATTGATTATGCAACTAGTGGCGGCTTGGGTGTGTATGCCAAATTTACTTTTGAATATCACATGATCGCGCACATGGCACTTGGCATGATCGCACCAATCGGAATTGTCTTAGGCGCACCAATCACATTGGCGCTGCGTACCTTGCCGCAAGGTCGCAATCAAGAAGAACGTGGTGTTCGTGGAACGCTAATTGCGCTTCTACATTCTAAGCCTGCTGGGATAGTTACAAATCCGGTAGTTATTTTGGCGCTCTTTGATGGTTCACTATTTGTTCTCTATATGACGCCACTCTTTGGAAATATGATGCAATCACACCTGGGTCATTTAGTTATGAACGTGCACTTCCTCCTAGCTGGTATTCTTTTCTTCCATGTAATTATTGGAATCGATCCCAATCCGCGAAAAGTGCCGCATTTAGTTCGTATCGTCATCCTCTTTGCAGCGATGAGTATCCACGCCTTCTTCGCAATCGCGCTAATTTCAACTTCTACAGTGATCGATCAAGGATATTTTGCAGCTCTGCAAACCCCTTGGAATCTAGATTTACTGGCCGATCAACATGCTGGTGGTTCTATCGCCTGGGCAATGGGCGAGATTCCAATTTTGATGGCGCTTGTGGCAACCTTTATTCAGTGGATGCGCGATGACAAGCGGGAGACCAAACGTATAGATCGCAATGAAACGCGAATGGCTGCGATGGGTGAGCCCGATGAACTCGCTCAATACAATGCCTACTTAACTTCGTTAGCAGCAAAGGATGCGAAAGATAAAAAATGACGACCAATGATTTGTACGCGCTGCCTTCTGAATATAACGATCTGCGCGCCAGCGTGCGATCTCTTGCTGAAAATGAGATCGCACCGCATGCAGCTGCTGTTGATGAAGACCATCGCTTTCCGCAAGAAGCAGCTGATGCGCTTTTAAAGTCTGGCTTAAGTGCGGCACACGTGCCGACAGAATTTGGCGGCGAAGGTGCAGATGCGCTAGCTGTCGTAATTATTATTGAAGAAGTCGCTCGAGTTTGTGCATCATCATCACTAATTCCTGCAGTAAATAAACTTGGTTCATTGCCTTTGATTTTAGGTGGCAATGAAGACCAGAAAGAGCGTTGGTTGTCACAATTAGCCAAGGGCAAAGGTTTCTCATACTGTCTCTCAGAATCTGAAGCAGGCTCTGATGCATCTGCTCTCAAAACAAAAGCTGAGCGCAACGGTGATAACTGGGTTATTAACGGAAGCAAAAAATGGATTTCTAATGCCGGCGTATCAGAGTTCTATACCGTTATTGCGCAGACTGATCCAAGTAAAGGTTCAAAGGGCATAACGGCATTTATCGTTGAAAAATCTGATCCTGGAGTTTCATTTGGTGCCCCTGAGAAGAAGATGGGCTTTCGCGGTTCACCAACTCGCGAAGTTTATTTTGATAACGTAACAATCGGTGATGACCGCCGAATCGGTGAAGTTGGTGCCGGATTTGCAATCGCGATGGATACTTTGGATCACACTCGCATCACAATTGCGGCACAAGCACTAGGAATTGCGCAAGGTGCCTTAGATGTTGCCGCGAAGTATTCACATGAACGTAAACAGTTTGGTAAAGAGATCTTTGATTTCCAAGGTGTGCAATTTATGTTGGCGGATATGGCGATGAATATCGAAGCTGCCCGCCAGTTAACTTACGCTGCTGCCGCGCGCAGCGAACGAGGCGATAAAGACCTAAAATTCTTCTCTGCCGCAAGCAAAACCTTTGCTAGCGATGTGGCGATGATGGTGACGCAAGATGCAGTGCAGGTCTTGGGTGGTTACGGATATGTCTCTGACTACCCAGTCGAACGTATGATGCGCGATGCCAAGCTCACACAGATTTATGAAGGCACTAATCAAATTCAGCGAATCGTGATGGCGCGAAACCTGCCTGCAAATTAACTTTTAAAACGCAGAAGTAAATCTGGGGTAGCGGCAGCGTTAAGAGGAATATCAAAACTTTCCCGTGGCAAATCTTCACTGGAGATTTCATCGGGATGAATTAGGCCAACGCTCCAAGTGCTTAAGTGCGAGAGCGCACGATCGTAAAAACCACCGCCTTGTCCCAAGCGATAACCAGAGCGATCAATCCGTAGCGCAGGAACTACTACTAATTCAATTACCGACTTATTGGAAATAACAGCGCCAACCGGTTCCAAAATATTCTTTGATAACTTGCTAGGAAGTAATTGGCTCTGATCACCTTGCCACTGCACCCACTCGAGATCTTCCCCAATAATTCGCGGCAGATATAAAGTTTTTCCATTTTTTAGCAGTGCGGTATTTAAATCTGATGTGCTGGGTTCATCCCCAAATGAGATGTAACTGGCAATATGTGTAGCCTTTTGAAATTCTAGTGAAGTCGCAAGGTATGCAAAAGAGTGATCTAGATATCTTTCGCGCCGTTCAAAGCGATAGCGATTGCGGAGATCGGATTTCTCACTCGATGCGCTCACGTAAATCCCCAATAATTGGTTACTCAAGAAGTATTGTTGCTGATTATGCCAGACCGTATGCGCGTGGATGAGTTCCTCTCCTCTCTTATTGAGATTTGTCGTCCATTAGATGCATTTGATATGGCGCTTCTTGATGCGCACGGTGCAACTCTCGCCGAAGATATCTATGCTGGCGAACGCCTGGTTTTAAAATCTGGCTCACGAATTCGCTCGACTCAGATAGGACTTGCCGCCTCAATCGGTCGCGATCACCTGCCAACTCGTCCACATCCGCGTGTAGTTGTTCTCTCTGCTGGACCTGATCTAGTTGAGCCAGGTAAAGAGCTAAAAGATGGTGAAGAGTATGAAACTAATTCTTGGCTACTGACTACCGCAGTGCGCGAAGTTGGGGCAGTTGCTTACCGAGTACACACAATTCCCGATGACGAAGCCCAGTTGCAATCTGTTATTGAAGACCAATTAGTTCGCGCTGACTTAATAATTATTAGCGGAGAACGTAAAGATGATTCATTTGATTTAATCACGCGAACTTTGGCTGCAATGGGCGAGATCACAACTGTAGATATCGCCATTGAATCAAGCGGGCGCCATAACTTTGGGGTAATCGGACCAGATAAAACTCCAGTTGTTACCTTGCCAGGAGATCCAGTTGCGGCCTACATATCTTTTGAGCTCTTTATTCGCCCGATGATCCGCACCATGTTAGGTGCAGCAACGATTCATCGCCCATCGATTAAAGCCAAACTTGAGAAAGCCATCACCTCAACCAGCGATAATCGCTCATATATTCGCGCCGTACTTTCCGAAGATGGTAAATCTGTCATGCCACTCTTCTCTGAAGGATCTAGTGTGCAAGATGAGCAGACCACACTCTCCGATGCCAATGCACTGATTGCGGTTCCGGAAGGCGATGTAAAGATCACAGCAGGCTCGGATGTAACAGTTGTTGTTCTCGAACGTCGATATATTTAAAAGCTGCGATCGATAAATGTCAGAGAATTGGCCAGTAAAGTTAAAAACGGGCGAGCTCGTTCTGCAGCCGCTGCGTTGGCGTGATCGCAAACGCTGGTTGCGCGTTCGAAATGAGAATAGAGATTGGCTAGGTGAATGGGAGGCGACGCTTCCGCAAGTTCCCGGCGAAAGTAGCTCGCAAGCTCTGCCCACATTCTTTGAGATGGTTAGTTGGTATCGCCGCGAAGGTCGGCAAGGGCGTTCATATGCGCTGGCGATTTGGCATGTAAATAGCCAAGGTAAGAATCTAATCGGTCAAATAACTATGGGCGGGGTTATGTATGGTGCGATGCGCGGTGCACATATCGGTTATTGGATTGATCGGGCCTATGCCAACCGCGGATATACAACTCAAGCCGTCCAGACAGTCACTGATTTCGGTTTTCGCGACCTAAAACTCCACCGGATTGAAATAAATATCCGCCCCGAAAATCTGGCATCGATTCGCGTAGCTGAAAAAGCGGGCTATCTATTTGAAGGCGCGCGCCCACGTTATTTACATATTGATGGAAGTTGGCGTGATCACGTCTGTTTCGTTAAAGAAAATACTCAGGTTAATTAGCCCTCTAAATCCACAGAGTAAGCGGGGCACTCCTCTAACCTAGGTTCATCATGGCTTCAGGAATTATCTATCTCTCGATCATCGGCATGTGGGTTGCTTACTTCCTGCCGCGCTGGGTCCACGATAGAAATGAATTCTCCGGCAAGAGCGTTGAAAGATATAAGAGCGCACTTCGCGTAGTTGCTAGTAATTCTCCGGGTGGAAGTTCTGGAACCGGAGTCATTCATACAGATTTAGATCGCGAAGCAAAAGTTGCGCAACAACTTTTACGTCGTCGAATTATCTTCTTTCTTATATCAATTTCATTTGCGATGACGATAGTGGGTGCGATTATGGAAACTCTTGCTCTTTCATTTATTGGAATTCCTGTAGTTGCTTTTGTTCTATATTTAGCGTCAGTGCGACATCAGGGCAACGCTGAACGTATGAAACGACGTCGCGTTACCCAAATTCATCGCAGCACTGCCGGTGTATCGTCAACAAACTTGTCAGAAGTGGTAGCTCCAAAACAGAGCACCGAACATTGGATTCCTCTTTCTGAACGTGAGCTAACTGGTGTAACTATTTTGCCGAAAGGCAGCGCTGCTGCTCGTGGCGAATGGCGACCTAATTCAGTTCCAGTTCCAACTTATGTAAATGCGCCAAAGGCGATTGTGCCGAAGCGAGTAATTGATTTAACAACGCCTGGACAATGGAGCGATGAGCAGGAATTACTTGAACGCGAAGCCCTCGCTGCCGCAGCTCCATCTCGAGATGAGATCTTTGATCAGCAATTAGCCGATGAAGCAGTTGCTCGTCTGAAAGAGAACCGCGCCGCTAACGAATAGCGCAGTTAACCCTTAAACCCAAGAAGGCAGCCACATACGGGCCTGCCACGAGTCATAGGTAATTACATCGCCGGTAAATAACGGCAAGAAATATATAAAGTTAATAAATATGGCAAGACTGATAAAGCCTATAAATATGTAAGTATTCCGGCTATTTTCAAAGTGCAGTAGAGCAACGTAAGCGCAATAGATAATGGCAAGAATTAGAAATGGTTCGAAAACGATGGCGTAGAAAGAAAATACTGTACGTTTCTGAAAGAAGAACCAAGGTAGGTATCCAGCGGCAATTCCAGCGACGATGATATTAAGTGGCGGTTCATATCGCTTATGAGCAAAGGATCTAATCCAAAAACCTACAACTACTGCAATGGCGATCGTCCCAAGCCACCATAAGAACGGTGTTCCAAGCGCTAAAACTTCTTGCGAACAATTGCTAGCACCGCAGCTCTTAGGTGTTTCATAGAAGAAAGATGTCGGCCGTCCCATAACCAACCAGCTCCAGGGATTTGCTTGGTAGGCATGTTTTTGAACTAGGCCAGTGTGGAAGCCCAACATTTGTGAGTGGTAGTGAATAAATGATGCGATTACATTATTTGAGTAATCGCGAGCCCAACCGCGGTTAGTAACAAACCAGCCGGTCCAAGAAGTTAAATAAACTGAAATCGGTAAGAGCGCATATTGGAGAAAAGTTTTTATAGCTGGTTTAATTAAATTGCGTCCGGTGTGATGAGCAAAAGCGCGATACAGAGCAACTAACGCAAAGAGTGCGAGATAGTAAAGCCCGCTCCATTTGGTTGCGATCGCAAGTCCAAGTGCTAGACCTGCCCACCAATGCCAGCGCATTAAGAAGAAGTAAGTAGCTAAGAGAATAAAGAAGGAAAGGTAGATATCTAATAGCGCAGTGCGCGAGTGAACAAGAGCCAGGCCATCCATCGCCATTAGAGCACTTGCTGCGATAGTTAAGAAAGAGTTACGAAATAATCGATGTGCTATCAGAGCGATAATGACGATCATTACCGAACCAAGTAAAGCCCCCATAAACCGCCAGCCAAACTCATTATCACCAAATATCTTGATTCCAATTGCGATCAGCCATTTTCCAATTGGGGGATGAACCACAAATTCAGGTCCATTGCCAGTTACTTCAACGCCATGTGCTAAATAATCGCGGGCACCATCGACGTAATAAACCTCATCAAATACGAAACCTTTTGGAGATCCCAAGTGCAGCAAACGCAAGGCCAGTGCAGCTAAGGCGATCGCGCCAACGTAGATGCGGGTTTTCACATGCTTAGCGTACTGAGAGGATGTACCTATGGCTTTAACGATGGCGGCGACTCCTCTGGGAAATCCCCTTGATGCTAGCCCGCGCCTAAAAGATGCGATCAGCAGTGCAGAAATAATTGCC
>Ga0209191_1001651_pt1 | contig 14589 bp, 24 predicted proteins | sample S_130626_EF_Meta_FD_187320 | JGI IMG/M metagenome (GOLD analysis project Ga0209191, IMG submission 187320) | Freshwater microbial communities from Lake Simoncouche, Canada to study carbon cycling - S_130626_EF_MetaG (SPAdes) (version 2) | ecosystem: Environmental > Aquatic > Freshwater > Lake ... | reverse complement strand
GATTTAGCGGTTGCAAACGATATTGCACCTTATGTAAGAAAATATAATGTTCAGACTGTCGCTTATTCCAAGAGGACTGCACAAGCCGTCGCAAGTCGGTTAGTTCCTGCTGGAATTCCTATTACAGATATGGATGGGGCGATATATGCTGAAAGTTGTGATCGGTGGTTGGGCGCAATTAATTCCCATCGATTACAACATGGTGGGCAAGATGAACTTACCCAACAAACACTTTCCGCTGCGAAACTGCCTTATGGGGATGGGTCGTGGATCATCGGAAGGAGGGCTAGTCGAGTGGCGGTCTGTGCAGCTGTTGCTTCTAGTCTTGCAACATATTTTGCGACACAAGTAGAAACGGAAATTGATATACAAGTCGGATAATTAGGATATATGGTATATTATGTGCTAATGGGATTATTCGATAGATTTCTGACAAATCAGACACCAACAGTTCAAATGGATGTCGCTGCTGCCAACACTCCTTACAATTTGCAATCAGCTGTTGGCGGATTATTTTATGGAGCGCAAACTGCAACTCGCGAACAAGCGATGTCAGTTCCAGCAGCTGCTAGAGCAAGAAATATAATTTGCTCAACAATTGGATCATTACCTTTAGAAACTTACAATCATTTTACAAAAGAACATTTAGATCCAAACCGCGTAATTATGCAACCAGATCCAAGAGTTGCTGGATCAGCAATTTATGCATGGATCGCTGAGGATTTATTATTTCATGGCGTTGCTTATGGTCAAGTTTTGGATGCTTATGCTGCATCAGATAATAGTCGCGTTCGTGCATGGACAAGAGTTGCTCCAAATCGCGTAACATATAATTTGAATGCAAATCAAACTGAAATTACTGCATACATGGTCGATGGAATGCATGTTCCAGCAACTGGCATTGGATCTTTAATTGTATTTAGCGGATTAGATGAGGGCGTATTAAATCGCGCAGGTCGCACAATTAAAGCTGCACAAGAATTAGAAAAGGCTGCTGAACTTTATGCAAAAGAGCCAGTTCCAACAATGGTTCTTAAATCAAACGGCACAAATCTTACTCCAGAGCGAATTTCTAAACTTCTTGAAAGTTGGAAGGTTGCTAGAAACACAAGAGCAACTGCATTCTTAAATGCCGATGTTGAATTAACTGCATTAGGTTTTGATCCACAAAAATTACAGTTAAATGAAGCACGCCAATATCTTGCAACTGAAATTGCACGCGCTGTTGGAATTCCGGCAAGTTTTGTATCTGCTGAAACTACGAGCATGACATACAGCACGACTGTTATGGAGCGCAAAGCCTTGATCGATTTCAGCTTGAGAAATATCCTTACGCCAATAGAGCAAAGATTATCAATGGCTGACTTTGTTCCAAATGGCGTTGAAGTTCGTTTTGACATTGATGATTTCTTGCGTGGCTCAGCATTAGAGCGTGCGCAAGTTTATGAAATCCTAAACCGCATCGGCGCGATGAGTGTCGAACAAATCCAAGAGGAGGAGGATTTAATCCGATGAAGATTAACTTCCCAATAACAATAACCGCTGCCGATACAAATAAGAGAACTATCTCTGGAACTATCGTGAGTTGGAATGAAGCAGGAAACACATCAGCAGGAAAGACAGTATTTAGCAAAGACAGCATTGACTTTTCAAAGCCTGTCAAATTGTTATTAGAGCATGACAAAACAAGACCTTTGGGCAAACTTATTGACATTGTTGCAAACGATCAAGGCTTAGAAGGCACATTCAAATTGGCAAAGACTTTTGCAGCTGATGATGCTTTAGAGGAAGCAGCAACTGGATTACGCGATGGATTTTCAGTCGGAGTAATGGTTGATGCATGGGATAACAAAGATGGTGCAATGGTTATTTCAAAAAGTTCATTATCTGAGGTCAGTTTGGTCGCAGATCCAGCAATCGCATCAGCTCGCGTTGAACGCGTAGTTGCAACAGAAACACCAACAGAGAATTCCGAAGCAACCGCTGAGGATACAACAACACAGGAGGACAAAGTGTCTGACACAATTTCAGATGCTCCTATCGCAACCGAAGCGGTAGAAGCTGCAAAGTCTGAGCCTGTGGTAGTCGTAGCAACTCAATCAGTTGCTTACACAAAGCCACGCTCACCAATCAATTCAAAAGCAACTTATTTGGAGCACTCAGTTCGTGCTGCATTAGGTTCAGAGGAAAGCCGTCAATATGTTATGGCAGCTGACACAACTGGAAACAACTCTGGTTTAATCCCAACTCCACAAAGCACAGAAATCATCAATGGTATTTCAAATGCTGATCGTGGTTTAATCGATGCTCTATCTCGTGGAGTTCTACCAGCATCAGGAATGACTTTTGAAATTCCTAAAATTACAACTGCTCCAACAGTAACACTTGAGGCAGAAGGCGCAGCAATCGATACAACCGATCAAGCAGCTTCTTTTGTATCAGTTGATGTTAAGAAATTTGCTGGCGGACAAACATTCTCAGTTGAACTTCTTGATCGCTCATCACCAGCATTCTTTGATGAACTAGTTCGTCAAATGGAATATGCTTATGCAAAAACAACTGATGCTTATGTAGCAGGAGTTCTTGGATCATCTTGCTCACTATTGACAGCAACAGCAGATAATACAGCTGCTGGGCTTCTATCTTATGTATCAGGTGCTGCTGCATCTGTTTATTCTGGCTCACTTGGATTTGCTCGTAACTTAATTGTTAATAGCACACAATGGGGCAACATCATGGGTTACAACGACACAGGTCGCCCAATCTACAACGCATCACAACCACAAAACGCAGGTGGCGCAGTTGGCCCACAATCACTTCGTGGAAATGTTGCTGGTTTGGATCTTTATGTTTCACGCTCACTAGATGGATACACAACTGGAGATCAGTCAATGATCGTAGTAAATCCAAATGCATTCACTTGGTATGAGAGTCCAAAATTACAACTTCGTTCCGACATTACGGCGACTGGACAGGTTTCTGTTGCTTATTATGGTTACGGCGCACTAGCAGTAAAACTTGCTGGTGGCGGAGTTTGGTTCAACAAGAACTAACTAAGCCCTTAATGCCTACTGGTGCTCCCGCTGGTAGGCAGCTATAAATGGGAGTAATAAGGAGATGACATGCCAACCATAATTACAGCTTCTGAGTTGAGATCTGTGCTTGGTGTGTCATCATCCTTGTATTCTGATGCTTATCTAAACCAAATTATTGACACCGCAGAAACAGTCATTCTGCCAATGCTAGTTACATTCAAAAGCCCAATTCAAAAAGTCGAGCTGACTAATAATGTCGCCACTTTTACTACACTAGGGATACATGAATTCACCGAAGGACAATCAGTCGTCATCACAGGATGCGGAACACCTTACAACGGAACAAGAGTTGTGCTGGCAGATAATCTTGGACAATATACCTTTTCACAATCGATCACTAATGCCGATCTACTCGAGGTTAATGTCATCCCATCCGGAATTGCTGCCTTATCTGGCGGATCAACTTATGTTGGAAATGCAGCTGTTCAGTCAGCCGTCTATACAGTTTCAGTCGAAGTTTTCCAAGCAAGACTTGCAGGTGGAGGACAAATCGAAGGAGTAGATTTTACTTCAACACCATTTAGAATGGGTCGATCATTATTTAACAAATGCGTTGGTTTGCTTGGTTCATATATTGATACCGAAAGCATGGCTCAATAGTGGCTAACCAAACAATCCTTGAACAAGTTCGCACGCCTTTAGCAACTGCTTTAGCAAGTGTTGCAGGAAATGTTTATGCTTATGTTCCAGAAACAGTTATTCCACCAGCAGTAGTTGTCGTTCCAGATAGTCCATATTTAGAATTTGAAACAATCAACAAATCAAACATTCGCGCAAAGGTCAATATGACCATCACAGTTGCAGTTGCATATAACAGCAATCCAGCATCGCTCGACAATATCGAGCAATTGATTATAAGCGTTCTGGCAGTAATTCCAGTTGGATATATTGTCAGCTCGGTCGAAAGACCAACAGTTACCACAGTCGGAGCATCGACTTTGCTTATCGCAGATGTTCGAGTATCTACCTACTACACACGCACAGTCTAAGGAGAAATAATGGCAACCACAGTAATTACCGGTCGCGATATTTCGTTGTCTTTCACAGGTGGAACAGACATCGAAGCACAAGCAACCAATGCAGTATTAACAAAAGTCAATGAGCGTCAGGAATACGAAACTCTTGATGGCACAGCTTACAAAACAGTAAGAACCACAGGAACATTCCAATTGGATATGTTGGCTGACTGGGGTAAGACAAGTTCTGTTTGTGAGGCTTTATGGGCAGCAGCAGAAAGCGCACCAGATACAGATATTACAATTACACTTGTAGCTGCAACTGGAGCATCATTTGCGTTCCCAGTAAAACCTGAATTCCCAACCGCTGGAGGCGGAGGAATTGATGCACAAACTGTTTCCTTTAATTTTACAGTTACAAATGGAACAGTTACCGAAACATTTACCTAAAAAATAGAAACGGGAGCAAAAAATGAAGTTACCAATCACAATTGAATATAACTCAGGCGAGCAAGCAACATATATTGCCCAACCGCCTGAGTGGGCAAAATGGGAAAAGGCAACTGGAAACATTATTGGTCAAGCATCTGAAAAGATGGGGATTGGCGATTTAATGTTTTTGGCATATCACGCACACAAGCGAGAGAATGCTGGCAAACCAGTTAAACCTTACGAGGCTTGGATGGAAACTATTACCGATGTAATTGTCGGTGATGCAAACCCAAAAGCCACCCAGTCGGAAGCCTAAATAGATTATTGGTTCAGTTGGCAATAGCCACACAAATACCAATGAGCGAATGGGTTGATGGCGAAGATGTTTTAACAGCAATCGAGATATTGGAGGAAAGGTATGGCAAGTGAAACAATTGCTTACGATAAATCCGATCTCCGCGATATTTACAAAGCATTCAAACTCATGGATGAGCAAGCAACGGATGAGGCTAGAACTCAGTCTGCTGCTTTGGCGTATTTTGCATCTGAGGAAATTAAACAAGCAGCTGGTCAAAGAACAAAAGCAGGCAAAGTTGCGCAGAGAGTTGCCGATGGAGTTAGCATCTCAAAATCAAGCAAAATTGGTGAGTTCCGTTATGGTTTCGCACGCCAGAAGTTTTCAGGTGGTGCTACTACACAAACCCTATGGGGTGGTGTTGAGTTTGGTTCAAATAAGTTCAAACAATTCCCTTCATATTCAGGACGGCAAGGCAGAGGTAGTCGAGGATGGTTTATCTATCCAACCCTTCGCAGAATTCAGCCTGAATTGATTAGCAAATGGGAAGCAAGTTTTGATCGCATTATTAAGGAATGGGTCTAATGGCTACCGGTAATCGCACCCTTAAACTCTCAATCCTTGCCGATGTTGATGATCTTAAAAAGAAACTTGGCGAAGCTGACAATGCTGTTGAAAGTAACGCAAATAAAATTGCAGATTTTGGCAAAAAAGCGGCATTAGCATTTGCAGCCGTAGGAGCAGCAGCCACAGCATTTGCAGTTTCAGCTGTTCGTGCAGCAGCCGAAGATGAGAAAAGTCGTAAGACATTAGAACAAACAATTCGATCCAGCACAAAAGCCACAGAGGATCAGATTGCAGCAATTGATACTTATATCACCAAGCAATCTATTGCTACGGCTACGACTGATGAAGTTTTAAGACCTGCATTTGCAAGACTTATTAGATCAACTAATGATGTTACTAAAGCACAAGAACTATTATCTTTATCTCAAGAAATTGCAACCGCAACTGGCAAGCCATTGGAAAGTGTTACAAATGCTATTGCAAAATCATTTGATGGATCAAACACAGCACTTGGTAAATTAGGCATTGGTATAGATGCTGCTACTCTTAAAACAAAATCGCATGAGGAAATCATGCAGATACTTAAAGGAACTTATAAAGGTTTTATTGATAATGAAGCGACTAATGCTGAGTTTAAGTTTAAGCAATTAACTATTGCTCTTGATGAAACCAAAGAAAAAATTGGAACTGCTTTATTGCCTATTGTAAAGCAATTAGCAGATTTTATGCTTGCAAGTGTTGTTCCTAATGTCCAAGCATTTGCTGCCGGATTAACTGGTGAGAAAGGTGTCAATTCTGGATTGACTGATGCAACACAAGGGGCATTTAATTTTGGAGAACAACTTAAATCAGTTATTGTTTCTGTTGTTGATGCAAAAGATCAAATTATTGAAATTGGAAAAGTTATTGCTTTTGTATTTGTAGCTAGCAAAATTTATGAATACATAACCGCATTAACAGCTTTGGTAGCAACATTTAATTCCATAAGATTAGCGGCAACAGCAGCAGGAATTGCTGGTGCTTTTGCAACCGGTGGAGTAAATATAGCTGCTGGATCTTTGGCTTTGGCTGGTGCAGGAATTGCAACCGGTTTAGTTAATAGTGCAGTATCAGGAGGTAATGCTGCTTCAAATATGGGAACCTCAACTGCTACTGCTGCTCAATTAGCAACCGGTGCTGCTCGCGCTGGAACAACAGTCAATAATATTACAGTTCAGGCTTTAGATAGCGAGAGCGCAGCTAGAGCAGTTGCTAAAGTAATTAACGAAAGCGCAGCAAGATCAATTCCAGCATTGAGTGGCACAAGCGTTCGAGGTAATTGATGACTGTTTTTACGCCCGAATGGAAATTGACTGTTGCTGGAACTAATTATACAAACATAGCAATCAGCGATATTCAGCATCAGGCTGGTCGGACTGATATTTATTCCCAGCCATCCCCTTCTTACATGCAGGTAACTTTGGTTGCTTTATCAGGTCAAACTTTGCCATTTGCAATTAACGATAGTTTTGCATTACAGGTCAAAAACAGTTCAGGAACTTATGTCAATCTCTTTGGTGGAGATATAACCGATCTAACTGTTGAGGTTGGTGCATTCGGAAATGTTGCTGATGTTATCAATTACACAATCCTTGCGATGGGGTCTTTGGTCAAGTTAGCAAGAGAATTATATTCTGATGCAGTTCCGCAAGATGAGGATGGCAATCAAATATACGGAATTCTTTCTAGCGTATTGCTGGCATCTTGGAATGATGTTCCAGCAGCTACAACATGGGCAACATATTCTGCAACCGAAACTTGGGCTACTGCTGGAAATCAAGGACTTGGCGAAATCGATCAGCCTGGACTTTACACAATGCAAAATCGAAGTGGAACGGAAGCCCCAGACACTATTTACAACATTGCCAGCCTAATAGCCAATTCAGCCTTTGGATATTTGTATGAGGACAATGCAGGCAATATCGGTTATGCAGATGCAGATCATCGTCAAACTTATCTGTTAGCCAATGGTTATGTTGATCTTGATGCCAATCATGCTTTAGGATCAGGCTTATCAACTATTACTCGATCAGGTGATATTCGAAATGACATCATCATCAATTACGGCTCAAATTTTGGTTTAGAAAAGACTGCATCATCAGCTTCATCAATTGCGCTTTATGGCTACAAGGGTGAAAGCATTCAATCAACCATTCACTCAGCTGTCGATGCTCAAGAAGTAGCAGATCGTTATATTGCTCAGAGAGCCTTTCCATTACCAGTATTCCAAAGCATCACTTTCCCATTGACAAATCCTGAGATCGATAATTCAGATCGAGATAATCTACTTGGGGTCTTTATGGGTCAGCCCTTAAACATTCAAAACCTGCCTACTCAAATTTCAGCTGGTGAGTTTGAGGGTTATGTTGAAGGATGGCGTTGGAGCACTCGATTTAATGAACTATTTCTAACAATAAATCTTTCACCAGTTGCGTTCAGCCAAGTCGCTATGCGATGGAATACTGTGCCAATTGGTGAGCGTTGGAACACTTTATCCGCAACTTTAACATGGGAATACGCTACAATCGTATCCTAAGAATAGGACAATATGGCAACCACTACCAATTACGGCTGGGCAACACCAGACGACACAGCATTAGTTAAAGATGGCGCATCTGCCATTCGCACACTAGGTTCATCCATTGATACAACAACAAAAGCATTAAACCCAGAAACAACTCTTGGCGATATTGTTTATCGCTCATCAACTGCAAATGTAAAAACAAGACTTGGAATTGGATCAACCGGTCAAGTTTTACAAGTAGTCGCTGGAGTTCCTGCATGGGGTGCAGCACCTTCATCCAGTCCAACCTTTGTTGGATGTCAAGTTTATAAAACTGGCGCAGCTCAAACCTTAACTAATGGAACATCAACTTCAATTACATTTGATGCTGAAAATTTTGATACTGATGGATTTCATAGCACATCAAGCAATACCGAAAGATTAACTATTCCAACTGGCAAAGCAGGTTATTATCTATTTTATGCTTCAGTTATGTATAACGGAAATTCAGCAGGTCAAAGAACAATTACTTTATTAAAAAATAATGCTGGCATAACTGGCGCAGCACAAAACAGAACAAGCCCAGTAAATGGTGGCTATGCAACTACAACCGCATTAGCAGTAGTAAATTTAGCAGTTGCTGATTATGTAAGCATTACAGCTTATCAAAACTCAGGTGGAGATTTGGATATCATGAATGATGGCAACACAATTTCTCTATATTACTTAGGAGCATAATATGATTAAATTTGATAAACCAATAAAGTTAAATGGTGTTGAATTATTGGCAGAACTAAACGCTGCTGGAGTTAAAATTAGCACACCACCATTTATCGATGGTAATGGTGATTTTTGGCTTGATGTATCTGATAAAGATAAAACAAAAACTGCAAATGTAGTTGCAAACCATAATGGAACTACTATTGCTCCTGAGCCAACCATTGAACAAAAACTTGCTTCCGTTGGATTAAATGTTGGAGATCTTAAAGCTGCTTTAGGTTTGTAATGAAACCAGTTCTTTGTAAAGCAGGAGTTCAGCTTCGGGAGCAAATTGATGATTGCTTCCCTGATCGCGACCGGAAATCAGATGGTTGGATCGGCGATGCAAGGCATTCAGCACGCGTATCTGATCACAACCCTGATGACAAGGGAATAGTTCGTGCAATTGATATCGATAAGGATTTGAATAAAAATCCAAATGTTGCTTTTGATTTATTTGATCAGCTGAGGAATTATGCTGAATTAGATCGTAAAAAGCGCATCTCATATTTGATCTTTAATGGTAAAATATGCTCAGCTAAAAGCCGATGGAAATTTGTTGATTACAAAGGGATTAACCCACACCAACACCATATCCATTGTTCTTTTAGTCTTTCGGGAGATTTAGACAATTCGTTTTTCGACATACCACTACTCGGAGGAAAAATATGAAACTAGCACCAAAACACAAATCAGCAATCAAGTCATATCTAAGAGCTGTTGCAGCTTCTGGAATTACTGTGGCTCTTGCAATCGTAGGAGATATCAAGCCTGAATATGCAATTTTACTTGGTGCTCTTATTGCTCCATTTATTAAAGCCATTGATCCAACTTCCTCAAAAGAAGCTGATTATGGTATTGATGGGAAATGACACCAAACGATTTCGTCGCTATCGCAGTTGGCTTAAGCGCATTATTAACAAGTTTATTGCTGGCTCTGCGTTGGGTTATTAAGTCTTACTTAGCCGAACTTAAACCCAATGGAGGCTCAAGCCTCTATGACACCATCTCAAGATTGGAATTGCAAAGTTCTCGACTTGAGAAGCGTGTCGATGATCTCTTTGTCTTAATCAGTAAGTCATAATTTTAATTATGGCGAACACACGAAAACCTTCTAAACGCAAAAAGATCAATCGTCGAGTAGTTCGCCATTCTCCTGAGCCATTAAGCAAATTAGACCAGCATTACATGGCCTTACATGAATGCTACAAATCAGCCAGGAAAAGCGGATTTTCGCCAGAGCACGCTTTTTGGCTTATGACTGAAATCAAAACATTTCCGAATTGGGTTGTAGGCGATGGCGGGATTATTCCTTCCATAGATCCAACTGACGATGAGGATAACGATTAAGCGATATCTGGTAATTTCAGATTTACAAATCCCATACCACCATGAAGCAGCCGTCAAGAATGTTATTAAACTTGCACGACGCGAAAAGTTTGATAGCGTTCTATGCGTTGGCGATGAAATTGACTTTCAAACCATTAGTCGATGGGCTGAGAAAACACCTTTGGCTTATCAACAAACTTTGGATGATGATCGCACAACTACTCAAGAAATCCTTTGGGATCTCACAGAGCACAGCCGAGAAGCACATATTATCCGCAGTAATCATACTGATCGCCTTTATAATATTTTATTAAAAGTTCCGGGAATGATTTCACTTCCCGAATTGCAGTATGCAAAGTTTATGGACTTTGAAACTATGGGCATTACATTCCACAAACAATTCTTTGAATTTGAAAAGGGTTGGATCTTGGCTCATGGCGATGAAGGCAACATGAACCCTAACGCTGGACAGACTGCCCTTAATCTAGCCAAGAAGGCAGGAAAGAGCGTGGTTTGTGGTCATACCCATAGACTAGGTATGTCAGCCTACTCAGAGGGGCTCTACGGGGCTTACAGACCCCTTTACGGGGTTGAAACAGGCAATCTTATGAACCGAGCAAAAGCCTCATACACAAAAGGCTTGGCCAACTGGCAAATGGGCATTGTAATTATGGACTGGGATGGCAAAAATATGAATGTCCAGATGATCCCGATTAATAAAGATGGCAGTTTTACAGCTCTTGGAAAGTCGTATGGAGTGTGAAACCGACTATCAGCCTCGCACGATTGATGATCATATCGATGCAGTTGAGGCTCTTGGCTTTATCTAATCGTTATAAAACACGCCGAAAGTAATTAACCCAACCTTCTTGATTTAGGTCATACTTTATGTATGCACAGATCGCCTGTGTATATGTAGGGAGCGACATGACAGCAAAAGACGACATGCTACAACTGGCTTGGATCCTTTTAGGACTAGGCACAATTACTTGGATAATCCATGAAATAAAAGAAACTGCATTCCAGAATGGCTATTGGAAAGGCAGAGAAGCTGGATGGCAATCACACAGAAGATTGATAAATACAAAAGTTCAATCTGATGAAGTGTTTGATTATGACAAAAACTGAAACCCTGTTTGATGAGATCATTACTACGATCCAACAGCGCGGAAATGTCTATGGACATCCATATTACAACCACAAACGAATTGCAGGCTTATGGTCTGCTTATCTCGACTTCCCAATCACACCACACCAAGCTGCATTATGTATGGCATTGGTCAAGGTTTCTAGGCTTAGTGAAACCCCAGATCATTACGACAGTATCAAAGACTTCATCGCCTATGGATCTGTCTATAAAACTGTGCTTGATGCCGTCAAAGATGAAAACTGGGAGGATTAACAATGGCTTTTAATTTAGCAGATTACGAAACAGTAGAAACAAGATTGGAGAAATGGCATGGAGAATTTCCAGATGGACGGATCGAAACCGAACTCGTTGAGGCATCAAACACTAGATACATTGTTGTTTGTCGGCTATTCAAAACAGAAGCAGACCCCAAGCCGTGCTCGTCAGGCATCGCTTCTGAAACGATTTCGGATCGCGGTGTTAATGCAACTTCTGCATTGGAGAATTGCGAAACTTCAGCGATCGGTCGAGCACTTGCAAACGCAGGTTTTGCAGCTAAAGGCAAGAGAGCATCAAGAGAGGAAATGGTAAAGGTTGTAGATGGCGAACCTAAATCATTTCAAGAGAAGTTAGATAGCAAGCAAAACATCTACGGAAAGTCCGGGCGATCTGCTGCAATTGAAACTGCACTTCGTAGTTCATTTGAAGCTGATAAAGATGTTCCACCAGTTGCTTGGACTGTTGGTGAAGTTGTATCTGAGATTGGTGCATCTATTCCTAATGAGCCACCAGCTTGCGATCATGGTCATATTCTTAAAGAAGGAATATCTAAAGGAGGTAAGCCTTATCGTGGTTATGTATGCAAAGCAAAACAATGCGAACCTAAATGGGCAAAACTTACAGCTAATGGAAAATGGTATTTTGAAGGAGGTGAATAAATGGGTGAATTACAAATCATTGACGGCTCTGGCCTAACTGCTACTTTTACAGATAGTGGAGTAAAGGTAGAGCCATCAACAGTTGTCTGCGATGTTTGCAACGATGACAGATTACTTCATGAGGGCGATCTGTTGAGATGCTACATCTGCCACGCAATCAATCGGATACCTTAATGCCGAATTACGAATACGAATGTGATGGCGAGGGATTGAGTATTGTATTGGATTTACCAATGGAGCACGAAATCCCCCGTTGTCAAGTATGTCGTGCTAATTTAAGGCGTGTCTATACAGCTGTTCCAGCAATCTTTAAGGGCTCTGGATGGGCTGGTAAAAATGGTTAAATTCAAATGTAATGGATGTAGTCGTAAGACTGATTTCATTTGGTTGGATCAATACAACACAGCTGAGGGATTTAGGGTTTATCAATGCAAAGATTGTGGTTGCGTTGGAACAAAGAATTTAGCAGAAGCGACTGACACTCAAGAGCCAGTAAAACGATGCGCTAAATGCGGATCTTGGCAGTTTGATGATCAGCCTTGTTACACTTGTATGTTGATTGATATCAAATGACTTGCCGTCTGACCTGCGGTTTTATTAATGGATTTGCATCTGTATGATACCCTTAAACGCAAATTCGCTTTCAGAGCGAAAGGGCGATCTGCGAAGCAGAAAGATCGCAAGGTTTGGTTTGGTGATATCTCTGTTCATTGTCATTGAAACTGCCTTTGTAAAGATTAATCCCGTTCATGCTGATACAACTAATAATTACAGACAATGGGCTTTTATACAGCTTAATGATTTAGATGAGTTTGAATGTCTTGATGCACTTTACTTTGCTGAAAGTAGATGGAACCCAAATGCCCGGAATGGTAGTCATATAGGAATTCCACAAGGTAGAAGTAAATACTTATTAAAGGTTGATGGTTATAAGCAAGTAGAGTGGGGTATCAAATATAATTACAATCGTTATGGTTCAATGTGTAAAGCATTAAATCATTATCTAATTAAGGGATGGCATTGATGGCTCAGTCAGCTTTAAGAAAGACTGGATCAACCAGACAATGGGTCAAGATAAAACAACGCATCCTCAAGAGAGATCAATGGTGTTGCTTCTACTGTGGTCAAGATGCTGATACTGTGGATCATGTGCTACCGCGTAGGCTTGGCGGTCTGGACAACGAAGATAATCTTGTTGCTGCATGCAAAAGATGTAATTTAGCGAAGGGGGGGCGCTTTTTTGTGAGCACGAGGACACCACCGACCCCCCGTTCCTTTTCTAACCCACAAAACACCTCGATCGGACACGAACCGACAGGATCCGCTTGATAGATCTTAAAACTGGAGAGATCCTAATCGATCAGGCTTATTCGGGATTAGGAGGTGTGCAAACTCCGCGTATTCACTCAAAACTCAATGATTTACCATCAAAGGGTCAAGAGATGATCGACTTTGCTACCGAACTTGGCATCAATCTTATGGAATGGCAAAAGTTTGTCTGTATTCATGGACACAAAGTTCGAGCCGATGGTAGGTGGGCGCATTCTGAACTTGGATTGATCATGGCACGCCAACAAGGTAAAAGCACTTTAATGATGCTGAGAATTTTAACTGGAATGTTTGTGTGGGGCGAAGGCTTACAGCTTGCATCAGCTCATCGACTTACAACCTCCCTTGAAACCTTTAGACAGATTGTTGTTTTGATGGAAGCCAATCCCAAGTTAGAAAAGGAAGTAAAGAAAATCCGGTGGCAACATGGTGCTGAGGAAATTGAATTATTTGGAAATAGACGATTTGTTGTAAAGGCTGCAAACAATGCAGCTAGAGGATTAAGCAAGCCTGAAACAATCCATCTTGATGAGTTACGCGAATATAAAGATGAAGATGCTTGGTCATCAATGCGTTATTCAATGATGGCCGCTAAAAATCCGCAGGTATGGATTTATTCATCGGCCGGAGATCAACATTCAGTAATCTTAAACAAACTGCGTGAGAGGGCGTTGGTTTCAGCTACAACCAACGATCCGATTGGTTGGTTTGAGTGGAGTGCAGAACCTGATGCGCCAATTCTCCTTCCGTCGGGAGAAATGAACTGGCCAGCATTCGCTCAAGCCAATCCGTCGCTTGGAATAACAATCCATCCAGACAATCTTAAAGCTGTAATAAATGATCCACCCGATATTGTGCGAACTGAGGTTTTGGCTCAATGGGTAGATACAATAAATTCTGCAATCGATGCACAAAAATGGGGATTATGTCAGAGCGATCCAATACCCTTAGATCCTGATAAAGAAACTTGGTTTGGACTAGATTTAAGTCCAGACAGAAAATTTGGTGCATTAGTTGCTACACAAAAACTACCAGGCGAAAAGTTTAATTTGGTTTTATTACATACATGGTCAAATGATTATTCAATAAATGATTTAGCGGTTGCAAACGATATTGCACCTTATGTAAGAAAATATAATGTTCAGACTGTCGCTTATTCCAAGAGGACTGCACAAGCCGTCGCAAGTCGGTTAGTTCCTGCTGGAATTCCTATTACAG
>Ga0209191_1001649_pt1 | contig 14603 bp, 24 predicted proteins | sample S_130626_EF_Meta_FD_187320 | JGI IMG/M metagenome (GOLD analysis project Ga0209191, IMG submission 187320) | Freshwater microbial communities from Lake Simoncouche, Canada to study carbon cycling - S_130626_EF_MetaG (SPAdes) (version 2) | ecosystem: Environmental > Aquatic > Freshwater > Lake ... | reverse complement strand
AGAAGGCAAGCGTGAACTATTGGCCAAGGCTAAAGAACTTGAAGCAGTTAGGGATCATGCTAAGAAGCAGAGTCCATGGATTGGTATCGCTGGATCAGTGATGCAGATCGCTATCGTATTGCTCACCGCTAGTATACTAAGCAGTGGAATGCTAATGTTTTGGGCAGGACTTGGTGCTATGGGGATTGCTCTAGTTATTATGGCACAGGGACTATTTTTGTTCTTTTAGTAGTTGACAAACAGTTTTAAGATGCTATAGTTGTAGCATGATACTTAAAGAGCGTGACATAATGATCGACATCGAGACTCTAGCAACGAGTCCGGATAGTGTGATCCTAACTATCGGCGCCCTGCGCTTTGATCCTTACTCTGATGATCGTGGACGGACTGCCCGCGATATGACACACTTCTATGCTCGTATTGACCCGAGCAGTTTTGACTATCCTCAAGCGGAGATTGATAATGACACATTGGCGTGGTGGGCTAAACAGAGTCCTGAAGCCCAACATGAAGCATTTGGTGATGGCGTTGAACGCATGGACATCCGTGATGCCCTTGATGCTCTGTTTGATTTTTGCAAGCCCTGCGATAGGGTGTGGGCTAACGGTCCTGCTTTTGATCTCATTATACTTGAGACAGCAGCTAAGAGACTAGGCAAGAAGGAACCCTGGCAGTTCTGGCAAGGACGTGATTGCCGCACAGTATTCCGTATGGTACCTGGACGAGAGCAGAAGCAGAATAATCACAATGCTCTTGACGACTGCTGGCTACAGACTGTAAAGTTACAAGAGTGTTTGCGTTCACTTAACGTCACAAAGATGGATTAATTAATTTTGAAAAAACCTATAAAAGTAATCTCAACAACTAATAAAGATACTTTAATGGTTGATTTTTGGCCAACTGATATCTGTAATTTTAATTGTTCATATTGTTTTCCGGGATCTGGAAATGTTGGAAAATTTAGATATCCTAATGACGTTGATCTTGTAATTAAGAATTTTAGATTATTATTTGATCTTTATAGTAAAAAAATAGGAAAAAATAAATTTCATCTCACAATTGTTGGCGGAGGCGAGCCTACATTATGGCCTCATCTTAATAAATTTTGTAAAGGCATCAAAGAAGAACATGATGTTTATATCAGTATTGTTACAAACGGTTCTAGATCTTTGAATTGGTGGAATAAAAATTTAAAATATTTTGATAATATATCACTTTGTTGTCATAACGAATTTATTGATATAGATCATTATATTTCAGTAGGTGACTTATTATATGAAAAAAATGTTAAAATAGTTGGATTGATGTTAATGGATGCTAAAAACTGGGATAAATGTGTTGATTACATTGAAAAGATGAAACATAGTCAATATCCTTGGTTTATAGAAGCAAAAATTGTATTTGAAGCACCTGGTCACGGGATAGATGTTTATACTAAAGAACAATTTGAATATTTAGATAGTGCTCTTAAAAGATTGCCAAATGGTGATTATTTATTAGATAAACTTTCAGAGATGAAACCATTCGGAAGTGTAGTTCTATTTGATGATAGCTCAGTTACAGTGGCTCGTCCTCATGATATTATAGCAAATAAATGGAATAATTTTAAGGATTGGGAATGTAATGTATCATTAGATAGCGTTGTAATACGTTTTGACGGATCTGTAACTGGAAGTTGTCAAGAGCCAATATTTGCAGGAAAGAAACTAAATTTATTCTCAAAAAACTTTAAAGAAGAATTTGATGAAAATATAGATTTCCGACCTATAATTTGTCCAAAAAAAGGTTGTTTTTGTCAGCCAGATACTCATATTTCTAAAACAAGGATAATCTAACAAATGGAAAACTTCCTCACTGAGATCACATGGTTTCTAATAGGGTATGCGAGTGGGTGCGTAACATTCTTAGTATTGATATTCTGGGTAGATCTAATCAACTCCCTAACAGAAGTCTTTACATTCCGTAAGTTAAAGTATAAACTACAGAATACATGGTGGGAGATCAAGTTCTTCATTAGACATAGGATCATGCGTAAATGATTAAGAATGTAATGAGCGATCATATCATCCAAGTTTACAAGATGGACACATACGGTGGAGTTGATCTTTCTGTGACTATGACCCCAACATATGCTGATCTACTCAATTGGCTGTCTATTTTTAAGTATGAATATGAACAAGAATTAAAGTTGCGAGAAGAGAGTCCAGCAATTAAGAATGCTTGGGAACAGTATCAGGTAGTTAAAGCACTAGCCAAGAAGGAAACATCAAATGCCTAAGGTTATAGTAAATGCTTGTTTTGGTGGGTATGGGTTGAGCCATGAGGCTGTTATGCGGTATGCTGAACTTGCTATGATCAACATTATCCGTGTTGAAGGCGAAATTAAGAGCATCTGTCACTATTACAAGGATGTAGTAAGTGATGATACTTATTTCTCTATCGATGATATTGAACGTGATGATCCTCTGCTAGTCCAAGTTGTAGAAGAGCTAGGTGACAAGGCAGATGGTGATCACGCAAAACTACGTATAGCAGATGTTCCAGACGATGTGATTTGGTATATCGATGAATATGATGGTAGTGAAACGGTATCGGAGGTCCATCGCACATGGTAAGGAAGAGCAGCGAAATACTAGACGATCTCATTGATGCTCTCGAGAAGATGATCGATGCCCAAGACGATATGTGGCAGGAAGAGAAGTATGCCAACTATCGTGAACAGATAAAGATACATGATGAGAGACTTACTCCTGCTAAGGAAGAGTTTAAAACCCATCTTGATGATTACATCGATAGGCGGATTGAAACTTACTGTGATAAATTTAGGATAGTCAGAACGACCATTTCTAATAAGGTTGACAAGACAGATGATATATAGTATAGTGTTTATAACATGGGGGATTAGCTCAGTTGGGAGAGCGTCTGATTTGCATTCAGAAGGTCATCGGTTCGATCCCGGTATCCTCCACCAGTCGGAGATTAGCGCAGTCTGGTAGCGCATCTGGTTTGGGACCAGAGGGTCGGGAGTTCGAATCTCTCATCTCCGACCATTTTAAGGAAATGCTATGAAGAAAACAGCAATAGCATTACTAGGTATTTTAGCAATTAACTCAAGCAATGCTACTGAATTATCAATTATAGGACATGGGTTTTCTAAACATCTAGATAATCATAACTTCAATGAACAGAACTATGGTGCTGCTTTACGATTAGAAAAGAATGATATAGCCATACAAGCAGGTATATATCACAATAGTTTACGTAAAGATTCAATATACACAGGAATCGATTGGAGTCCTATACACTATAATATAACAGGATGTGTTAACTTTGATGCTGGATTATATATAGGTGGAGCAACAGGATACAAATATACTGTAACACCAATAGCAGGAATTCAAGCAGCAATTAGGTGTGAAAATATATTTGTTAGGATAAGAGCAATACCTGATCCTTTCTATAATTCCAAAGCAGTTGGTGCTATAGAGTTTGGATTAGTTATAAAGAAGTTTTAACCAAGGAGAAGTCAGATGGAAACATACGCTTATAATACACAGGAACAACAATATGATATGGGACTTAGATCATACCTAGTTGGTGTGTTCAATCATATGGGAATCGCATTGCTAATCAGCGCAGTAGTTAGCGCATACATTGGCCTCACACCTGAGATTGGTGCTGCTATTTGGGGAACACCGTTTAAGTGGGTCGCTATCTTTGCACCTCTAGCATTTGTGTTCTTGTTTTCATACATGGCAGATAGTATGTCATCCACTACAGCAAGGACTATGCTCTATTGTTTCGCTGCTTTGATGGGGTTGAGCCTTAGCAGTATCTTTATGATATTCAAGTTAGGTAGCATTGCTAATGTCTTCTTTATTAGTGCTGCAACATTTGGTGCTACTGCACTGTATGGTTACACAACCAAGCGTGACCTGAGTAGCATGGGATCGTTCCTAATGATGGGTGCTATTGGTTTGATGATTGCTGGTGTTGTCAATCTGTTCCTACAGAGTAGCATTATGGCGTTCGCTATTAGTGTTATCGGTGTGCTTATCTTTGTTGGCTTCACCGCATATGACATGCAGGATATTAAATCAAAGTATTATGAACTAAATGACGATGAAGAAATCCGCAAGGCTGGTATCTTTGGTGCTCTAAATCTTTATCTAGACTTTATTAATATCTTCATTAATCTGCTACAGTTGATTGGAGATAGGAAGTAATGTTTAAAGTAGATCTAAAGACAAAAGAAGTTAAGACAAGCAAGGATAAGATGCCCACTGTTGAGGAACTTATGCCCAATCCAGGATTTAGACTTGTTATTAAACAGAAGAATCCTGTAAAGACTTTCTAATATAAGACATTGACAAACGATGTCTTTGTGCTATACTAAATTATAGTGTTTAATAAAGGAAAATAGAATGCTCAATATGGATGATCTTACTGATTTTCAATGTTTAGAAACCGCTTTAGTATATCTAAAAGAATTTCATCGCCGTACTACTGTAAATGCTTTAGATAATTATAGTTATAGAGAATATTCCTCTAATATTCAACTTAAATCATATTTGCCTAGTATTTTTAAAAAACCCGGAAGATCGGGCGATGATGCTACAGCAATAAAAGAAGGTTATGAACATATTGAACAAAAAAGCGGAACTATTAACGCAAAAACTTTAACAATTAGCAACTTCCCAAAAGGAGAGTTTGATAAACAAGCAGATCCTGCAAGAAGAGCCCATCTTTTTAATTATGATGGATTGTTACTTTCTTGTTTCCGACCTTTCCAGGCTTATCCTGTAGCACTAGTATTTGTACCAAAAGAACAAATGCCAAAATTACATGATTTGATGAAATTTAAGCAGGAAGAAAAGATTAAAATATTTGAAGAAAACAAAGCAAATGGTAAAAACATTGGAAGAGATACTATTACAATCAGTCTTGAGGATGTTTTAAGAAATGTTGACAAAAGTGATCTTATATGTTATTATGAAGGAAATAGAATAGACCCTACTACCTTTATCAATGATTTAACTAATGGTATTGATCTTTAAATGAATAACTATCTAGTTTATAACCAGGACTGTATTTCCGGAATGCAACAACACGTTGCAGATAATACAGTAGATCTAATCTTCACAGATCCACCATATGGTATCGACGGTGATGGACTAGATGTGCATTATCATCGTGAGGAATCATTTGTTGTTCCTGGATATGTAGATGTTCCGCTATCACAGTATGCTAAGTTCAGTATGGACTGGATTAAGGAATGTGCTAGAGTATTGCGTCCAGGCGGTAGTATCTATATCGTAAGTGGATATACTAATCTACATCACATCCTTAACGCACTACACTCGACTGATTTGGAAGAGATCAATCATATCATTGCCAAATATAGTTTTGGTGTAAGCACAAAGAACAAGTGGGTTAGTAGTCACTATCATGTGCTATTTTGGACTAAACCTGAGAAGGGTAAACAGAAACGTACATTCAATTCTAATTGGAAGTACACTGATCAAAAGGACAGTTATCACGATAGGTTAACTGTGCAGGATATGCCTCGCAGTCATTTGCCCGGCCAGGTTAAAAATAAGAATCAGTTAAGCGAAGACTTTATTGAGAAGTTTATTAAGTATAGTAGTAACAGAGGAGATATTGTTCTCGATTGTTTTGGTGGTGGCTTTACTACTGCTCGTACTGCATTGCGTTGGGGACGCAAGTTTATCGGATTTGAATTGAATAAGAATGCTTATGATGCTTTTGTGCCTGATTTAGATAATGTAGAATGTCTTGATGACCCGACACCACTTTCACCAGATGAAAAAGAATTAGCAAAGCGAAATAAGCAAAGAGCAGGTTGGGCCGCAAAGAGAGCAGAAAGAAAAAAATCAAAGATTAACGTCTCGGTGTTCGCGGAGAACTAGCAGCCTCTAAAACTGCAAGGATGGGTTCAACTCCCATCCGAGACACCATAAATATCTAACAAAGGAGTAAAATTATGTCGTAGATTATTGAATTAGCATGTAAAGAGATGGTGTTCCACTTCAACAAGAAACATCACGAAGACCCTTCAGTTCCTATGTGGATCATTAAAGCCAAGGGTGAAAGTTATTATGTCGAGCACGTCGATTGTTCCGTGCCTTGGACTACAAAAGAAACTCCCGATAATAGTCATACTAAAGGTAGCATTAAAGTCAAGGATTGCCTCCTGACTATCGATGATGATAATTGCGCTAGTATAGCAGTATTAACAGCACACGATATCGTTCGTCTAAAGAATCAAGCTAAAGGTATCACACGTATCATTACTCAGTGGCATGATCTCCTAGTAAAGACGCTAGAGAACAGCAAGATCAAGCACGGCCCTATCAAACGATTCTCAGCAGGCTGTAGTAGGACTTGGTATGTATGCGATATCTTTGATAGAAGTGCTTTAACTATCCTAGGATTAACTATGATAGACAAGCATCGTGTACTCATGCCCAATGAGACTTATTACAAAGCATATGATGATCCAAATGTTATCCTTCCAGATGAGGATGATTATATAGAAGACGACGACGATGAATAAATAATAAAAAGGATCATTGCTATGAAGATATTTGAATACAACCTCGATGAAATCTCTACACCAACTGGAACTATCTATATCCGTTTCCGTGAAAAGGTTGGCGAACGAGAAATGATTAATGGACAGATACGCAACAAGTATTATCTAACGGCTTTTGCTGGATTTGCTAATGCTCCAGAAGATCTTAAGAGAGAAAATGCTTTACGTAACTTCTCAATTAATAAAGCAGAAGACCTCGTACATATGATAAAGACGATATTTTCAGATAAGACCTTTATCTCTGTTAAGAAGGTTGTGTTATATGATGATCTAACAAATGCCATGCAGGGAACAAAAACTCCTGTTTATAAGAGAAATCCTTATCTACTAAAATTCTTTGATTGGGTTGAACGAGAAGGTGGGGATAAGATACAGATGGCGGATAAGGTATCAAAAGAAGGTCCTCCAAAACTCATGCGTCCACGTAAGGAAAACCCTATGAAGGGTAAAAAGATCCGTGATATTCCGCAAGGTGAGACTAAGAAGACTGTTACATTTACTGTTGGATCACGTTTCTATAGAGAGATACAGAACAATCTACCAAACATCATGAAGTATCGTGGACCTAACGGAACATTCGTTATGCCAAATGAAATATTCATGGCTTTTAAAAAGCAAGCAGAAGACAAGTTCCCATTCGCTGACATCAAGGTGCAGAATCGTGTGGCTACTGGTGAAGGTATTCCTGGAACACTTGTTCAACCATCATCTGCTGCTAGACAACAAGCACAAGCAGTAATGCAGAAGGATGCCGATGCAGCAGTAGTTAGTAGAGCCAAGATGGGTATTACAGACGTTGATGAAGGTAGTGATAAGAGCGCACATGATTGCGGTATCGTTGATGGCTATTATGGCCGTCGCCCTGATCCACACAAGTATGAAATGGGACAGCGTATCAAGTTAACTGATCCAAAAGAAGTTAATGAGTATATGATGGGCTATAAGGATGATTCAACTGGATCAAAGACTTATGAAGATGGCATTACATCATCATCACGTCCAGATCATGAAGCCAGCATGGCAAAGGGTGAATTATACAACGCTATAAAGAATGCTAAAGAGCTTTTCCATATGATCGAGGATGGTGAAAATCTAGAAGGTTGGGTAGCCTCTAAGATCACAAGAGCAGCAGATTACATCAATACAGTCCATGACTATATGATGTATGAGAAGCAGTATAACGAAAGTATTGCTGATGAGAGTGGTCCAGCAAGCCGTTCACTATGTCGTTCTAAGAAGCCAGATAGTTCAATAGGTGCTAGTAATTTAGCCAGTTGTGTATCACAAGGTCTAAGAGCACATAAGAGTGGTAGAGCCGATTATGTAAGTGGTAAGCAACTACGAGTCGGTGGAAAGAAGATTAAGGGCAAGGCACACGGTGGACCATTGCCCGATTATAGTTAATTCTCTTTCCTGGCTTGTTGATCAAACCCATTACCGCAACGTGATAATCCACATACGATAGGGTCAGTTGGAAACTGTATAGGCAATTCATATATAGATCCAATTGCCCCTCCGTGGGAACACCATCCTCTCCATACTCTTCCGTTGTAATCTATAGTAAGAGTATCAATGCCTGCGTAACATCTATAGCCATTAAAATCTAGTTTATCCCTAACCTTTACATCTATTTGTCTTATAGGAGTTTCGATATTTTGACTACTAGATTGCTGATTATCTATTAATCTTTCCTTAGATTTGGGAATAGGTAAATTATGTAATAGAGAATATTGATGCCATTGATCATTACTGTACGGAAAATATGTGTCGCTTCCTCTAGTAAAATTAGTATATAACATCTGTAAATTACCTAGATTAAACGTTTCGCGATAATGTGTTAAAGCATCTATCGCCCAAGTCCAATGAGATCGTTCGTGTCTAGTTGGGATTAGTATTTCTACGTCAACTGGATGTATCTCCTTATCCTCTAATAATAATGCTACAACAGCATCAATATGCTCAAGATCACAATATTCTTTATGGACACTTATGATTACACTAGTTAAATATTGTTTAGATTTTCTCCACCATTCTAAATCAGCACTACCGTTAGTTTTTAATATTATACTAGTTGGGTGATTATGCAGGCGCATGCCTATCTCTTTAATGTCACCACTAAGAGTAGGCTCGCCACCAATAAACTCAAATACTACATCTCTTCCTAGATCATCGAAGTGATATGTTATATCTTTGCAAACCTCGGCTATAAGAGATTTACTAGGCGAGAGTTTATCTCCTTTATGGAAAATCTCAGAACAATAACTGCAATGATAGTTACACTGATTACCGAGCACCCATTGTACTTTAGTCTTAGGGCGTGTACCTTCAAAAAGTGTCATGATCTATATAGTTCAACCAACTCTGATGAGGTGGTGTCCATTCTCTGTTCTTTCGGTTATGTGCCAACATCCAATAGTCCGGCTGATGAGGTTTAACCTTGGGCTTAGGACCCATGCTAGCGCCTTTAATATTGTTACAACTATAGCAGGCTGTAACAACATTATGCCAAGTAGTCTTACCGCCCTTGCTAACAGGAAGAACGTGATCAATAGTACACTCCTTGGCTGTCAGATCTTTAGAACAATACTGACATTGATAGTTATCCCTTAAGAAGACCCATTTACGATTGAAGCGGACACGAGACTTTGGTCTCCAATAATCATTCAACATGATCACTGCGGGAACATTAACTGTACGTGATGGACTATGGATCTGCCAGTCTTCGTATTCGTGAAGGACACGGACCTTACCTAAGCATATGTATCGTATAGCAGTCTGCCAATCGATAACTGAAAGTGGAACTAGACACATAGGTTGAGCATCAGCATTCAACAGTAGTGTATTAGACATTAATCACCCGTTTTGTGTATTTGTTAAAAGAAAGGCTAGATTTTTTCTAGCCTTTCCATTTTACAGTAATTTTAAGTTATGCGCTATGCGCTTCAATATAATATTGTTTTGATTTACTTCTTTGATGTACTGGCATTCACGAAGCCATACATCTTTTCCGCAGTCTCTAGGACCTTATCGAGCCCTGGGAACTGTGGCATTCCTACGTTAGTAACTACCTGCCCAGTCTTCTCATCACGAGCAACTGAGACCTCCCAACCATGCCACTTAGCATGATAATCCTCAGCAACAAGATCCTTTGCCATCTTCAAAATATCAGTGCGGATCTCATAACCATTCTTATTAAACTTAAATTCTGGTGCCTTTGGCATTTCAAACATATCCGTCATCATCATCTCCTTCTCTGTGTGTGTGACTTTACTACTATAACAGTAGTATTTTATTTAGTCAAGCGTTATTATCTGTAAATATCAATTGAGTCCATAATATGTTAAATATATAATAGGAAACAGTTGTAATGAAACGCCAAACAAAGTCCATACTACAAGAACTAAACTCCTTTTCCACAAAGAGGGATATAGAACTAGTCATCGAAGGCCGTGCCCTAAATGTTATAACTAGTGCTATAAACATACTTGATATGGTACGTGAGAATTTTGATGCCGAGACAGCATTAGATCTCGAGCGTCGTTTATTGAATAGTATACGTGGTAGCGACCCAGATAAGTTCCGCAGAGGCATACGACGCATCAGCGAAAGCAAGCGAGTAGGGTCAAGACTATCAAGATTAGATCAAGAATCTACTGATTGAGACTGTTTCCTTCCTAAGATGATAAATAATTTTAACGGGTCCTAGGTAGGGCTCGACAAATTGGAGAAATTAAAATGGCAAATATGTGGGATCTAACCGGCACTTTCGTAGCCGCAAATTATCGTAAGGTTAAGCCAAGCACACAGCTTGGAACTCGTAGACTTCGTTTCCTCAAGGTAGTTACAAGTGGAACACCTGATCTAAGAAAGAATGCTGCTCAGGATGCTGATACTACTCTTTATACAGAATCAGATAGTCCTTTCTCAAAGGTAGTTTTTGCTATACAGAACTACGGTGAAGTATGGGCAATTGGAAAGCCAACTCAGACTTCCGTTGTTTTCATAATGAGCGATGACACTGCACAGGATTCAGCAGAAGGCGAGAACATGATCGAAGTTGCTGGTAACTGGGGACAGGCAGAAGCAAACGTAGTAGAGAGAATTGGTGGAACTTGTTCAATCACCGACATGTATCTACTTGGTGCTACTTTTGCTGATCTTCCAAATGACACTCTTGATGGAACACTAGCAGGCCTAGTAGGAACAACTGCAAAGGGCTAATAGTTAAAAAATATAATACTAAAAGGGCAGTTTTTTATAACTGCCCTTTTTTTATGGATAATTAAACTTAATGCAATACTTCCGAATCCTGACCTTAGTGGACATAACACGTACTAATGTTTTTAAAGACTCTATCGATCCTTTCCAAAAAAGACAACAGGATAACTTCCAGACACTACATCAAACACTTGAGATGCGTGGCATAGTGTTCACCGAATCAGATCCTAAGATGGAGATGATGGATTGGACAAAGTATGGATACGGTAGGAAGGAAGCGACTTGGGTATGGGAGATATCAACTGAACGTGATGATCTATATCTACTGGATGATAACCCAGTTGGTGGCATGATACTTGATATAGAATATGTTCCGTTCGTAGATCAATGTTCAGAGACAGCATACTTTAAGCAATGTGTGTTTTCAGCAAGGTTAAAACCCATTAATATTCTTTTCGAGTGTATCGATAAATAAAAGCAGTAGGCATTTTCCAGGCATCAGTAGGCGTCACTATACAGCAATCCGAGAACATAATTGCGGGAGAGAACGGGCTATGGGTAAAGCTACAGAAATCGAGAAAGAAAGTCTCGAGGCACACGTTGAATTGTGCCAACAGAGATACGAGTCTCTAGAACGACGCTTAGGTAATATAGAAACTAAAGTAGAAGAAATACACGCTGAGATGATAGACAGCCGCACATCAATGGCAAAAGTTATCATGGGGTCCGCTGGAACAGTTGTAGTAGGATTGATATCAACAATCGTTGTTTTAATGACAAAACTACACTAAGTATATTAGTGGGACAAACAAATGAGATTTAGCGAATTTAAGCGTTTACAAGAAAATACACCAGCAGTTACTAGTAGAGATCTTAAATCTCTCGGACCTGCTGCCCTAAAAATGACTAAAGACCTAGGTAGCAAAATAAGTGATAAGATATCTGCTGCTGTAGGTCAAGAACCAGATCCGAGAGCAAGTAAGATACAAGTGCCTCCAGGATTACAACAACAAGCACAACCACAAGCATCTGCTATACAGCAAGCACAAAAACAAGCAGCACAACTAAAAACGAAACCTAAAGTTATGCCAATACCAGCAGTTGGTTCTCAGATAGTTTTGCCCGATCTAGATACTAAGAAGCCAGGATCCTTTACTATCAAGAAGTCTGGTCCTGAGGTAACATTGGAACCAGTTAAGCAGACTCCAAATGCTCCAAGAGTTAATGTTATTGTGAAGCAGAAGGATCTACAAAATACATTATCAACACTTGATCCAAATAATAAAGTTGGGACAGTAAAATGAGGATCAAAGAATTATTCCGTCCACATATGATAATAGCATTAACTAACGAAGAGAACCAGTTTCTAATTAGACACAATGAACATAACATTGACTTAGAAACTTTGGAACCACGTGAATCACGCATTGCAGAAAACTTGATTTATAAAGATATTCTGTGTAAAATAAACAATACACAAGCAATGGTGAACAAACATGTATCAACACAGCACACGAGAATTAGCAAATAGACTTGACGATCTAGCTACTACCTCTATCAGTAATGCGGCGATACCGATTATTACACGTTCCGGCATCGCAGTTGGACACTACCATATTAGGATTGAAGACGGTAAGTTTTCTGTTAAGAAGCGTAAAGCAGTAGTGTATACTACACATACCAAAACAGCAGCCCTAATCATAGCAGGAATACTTAATAAGCAGCATAAACCTGAGGATATAGTTAGGGTTTTACAAGCAGACTATGTGATATATTCTACAAAGAATGATCTAGAATCATTTAAGCATCACTATGATCTAGCCATCAAGAGCAATGATCCTATTAAAGAGGGTATAATGCTTTCTAGATTTGAACAGGCTGACGACCGTTATCAAGCAGCCAAACAAATACTGAAGCAATCTTATTCTAAGTTATTCTAAAAGGAAGATAAATAACATTAATATCTAGGATAGGGTACCCACATGAAAACTAGTGATTTTTACATCAAACCATCTTCAAAGAACATTAACGAGTCAATGAAAAAGAAATTTGGCGAAAAGTTAGACTTAGACAGTTACACTACTGACCAGCTCAATAAGACCTTCAAGTTGATTGAAAACAAGATGGCTGGTTATAAGAACAGCAAGTTTAATGATACACTCAAAAGTGAGGAATATCATCGTCTAACATTTATGAGAGATGCTGTTAGGACTGCTATCTCAGAGCGTAAGGCAAAGCCAGACTTCCTTGATCTCGATAAGGACGGCAATAAGAAAGAGCCAATGAAGAAGGCTGCTAAGGACTCAAAGAAGAAGCCAGTTAAAGAGAACATGCAGACTATGTTCGAACTAGCCAAGGATCTAGCCGAGAAGTATAAGGATGCCCACATGAAAGGTGATCACAGAAAGATGTCTTTCTATGAAAAGGCACTAGAAGAGTGTGGTGCTACTGTTAGCCACGGTCCAATGGGTGAGTGTATGTTAAGTCATCCACATCAAGCAGGCGGAAAGCCAATGCCAGTAGGTATCCTAAGTCCATCTGGTATTGTTAGAGCAAAGGGACCTGCTCCACTAATGACTAGTGAGCGTCGTGTTGCCGAAGCCAAGAAGGCAAAGCCAGACTTCCTTGATATGGATAAAGATGGCGACAAGAAAGAGCCAATGAAGAAGGCCGTTAAGGATAAGGGCGGCAGCGAAGATAAGAAGGAAGGTAAGAAGGGAATGAGTGCAAAGCAACAGAAGTTCTTCGGTAAAAAGAAGCCAGTTAAGGAAAGTGTTGATCAAGCAATCCATCGTTACCTCCTAGAGGGTGAAGAGGGCAAGGCCGAGCTAGTAATGGCTGTTAAGAACATGGTTGATAAGTTCACTGGGTGGAGCGAGGATATCGCAAAGATGCAGGCACAGTCAGCAATGGAAATGGCAGATGAGATCCGTGACGAGCTAGGTAGTGATCAGGCAGAAGCATTTACACAGGCAATTTCTCCTGCTCTAGATGCTGCATTCCAGGCTGTTAAGGCTGCTCGTGAAGCACTAAATGGCCAGGTTGGATCAATGACAGGCGGCGGTCCGGCTGCTATGGGTGCTGAGCCAGATATGGGTATGGATGCAGGAATGCCAGGTGACGAAATGGGCGCTGATTTACCATCAATGGGCGGCGATGATATGGGTGCTGACATGGGCGCAGAGCCAGGTGATGACATTGCCGCAGCAGGTGAGACACCTCCAGGTGGACGTGAGAAGCGTGAGAGTATTGAGCGTACACGTAGACTAACAAGAATCTTATCTGGTCGATGAAACTATTCGAACTAGAATTGTCAGATGCTAATCTAACGCTTTTGTTGCGTAATCAGATATCACAAGCTGATAGGCAACAACAGTCTAGTTATCTATCGTGGGATGCTTTAAATAATCTCATGCAGAATATTGGCGATGAACAATTTGATTATGATAGTTTTAAGAATAGTTACGACACTAACCCAATGATTAAACAGTTAATACAACGATTTGATGCTAGGGGTGTTGAGCTTAAAACTAGGACTAAGAATCCTAAGAAGGCACAGCCCGGCGGCGAAGGTGAAGTCGCTAAGATGGCCAAGGCTGCTACTAATCGTCGCCAAGGTTGACAATACTTTACTTTTATAGTATTATAATAAGATGACCTTATTAAAGCCAAAGTACGATTACGCAAAGATCCAACGCAAATCAATAGATGGTAAGAGACTTTACGAATGTCCAGATGGTAACGCTGTAGCAAGCGTTACTACCATCTT
>Ga0209191_1001647_pt1 | contig 14605 bp, 16 predicted proteins | sample S_130626_EF_Meta_FD_187320 | JGI IMG/M metagenome (GOLD analysis project Ga0209191, IMG submission 187320) | Freshwater microbial communities from Lake Simoncouche, Canada to study carbon cycling - S_130626_EF_MetaG (SPAdes) (version 2) | ecosystem: Environmental > Aquatic > Freshwater > Lake ... | reverse complement strand
CATTTGCCCCTGAGTTCTTAAATAGGATTGATGAAATTATTACTTTCAACTCATTGACAAAAGAAGATATCTACAAAATTATTGATATTGAACTTGAGAAAGTTATTGGAAGAATCAGAAAGATGGATTTTGATTTGGAACTTAGTGATGAAGCTAAGGAATATATTTCAGAGAAAGGATATGATCCAGAATATGGTGCTAGACCTTTGAAAAGGGCTATTCAGAAATACATTGAAGACCCATTGACTGAAGAAATTATCAAATCAAACCCCAAGAAGGGATCTAAGATGTCACTTGAATATGATAAAGAAAATGATTCGATGGTTGTTAATATTGTAAAAGAAAAAAAGACTAAAAAGAAATAATAAAATGGAGTTCACTTATATCATAGCCTATAGGCATTCTGACGAAAGGTTGAAAAATATTCAAATGGTTCTAAATTGGTTAGGTGACTCTGCTAAAGAAGTTATCTTGGTAGAAAGTGATACTGATTCCAAACTCGAATCAATCAAAGATAAATATAACTTCAAACATATTTTTCTAAAGAATAATTATCCATTTAATAAATCTTGGTGTTTTAATGTAGGTTACAAATCGGCATCAACTGAAAATATAGTTTTCGGTGATGCTGATTTAGTAATGGATAAATCAAAGTTCTTAGAATCTGTTTCAATGTTATCAGAATATGAGGTAGTGAATCCATACAGACCAGTATTGGATTTAACTTTCGAAGAATCTGAGAGTTATTCTTACAATGGAGATTTTGAAGTCCTAAGATCTATACTTAGACCTGGTAGAGGAGAAACTGACCATCAGAAGGTTCCTTTTTGTGGTGGGATTATAATGTTTCAGAAATCAGCATTAGAAAGAATGGGTGGATGGAATGAAGATTTTTGGGGATGGGGTTGTGAAGACGATGCCCAATCATTCAAGGTTTTTGTATTAGAAATGAAGAACTTACAATGTGAGAATAAGTGTTATCACCTTTATCATAATAGACCCACTCCGAATCAAGAACTTTACTTTAGAAACTTTAATATTTATAAACAATTTGTTCAAGCTAACAAACAAATACTAGAAAGTTATATAGAACAAATTAAAGGTTTAGTCGGCAATCCAAAAAAACTTGAACATTCAAATTGAACAATCTAATAATTATTATACCATTTAGAAATGTTGAAAAATACATTTCTGAATGTGCTAAGTCTCTACAACTGCAAACTCATAAGAGTTGGAAGGCATACTTTTGTGATGATGCATCTACTGATAATACAGTCAAGATGATCCCAAATGATCTTAGATTTGTAGTAAAGTCAAACAAAGAAAGAACAACAGCACTTCCAAATATCCACTATGGTATTTTGGAAGCTAACCCAAGTGACGAAGACATTATTTGTATTTTAGATGGTGATGACTTCTTAATTAGACCAGATGCTTTAGAAATAATTGATAGATTGTATAATGATAATACACTATTAACTTATGGTCAATATGTTTGGCCAAATGGTCAAGTTGGACATTGTAGACCATATACAGAAGAGGAGTTCAAAGTTTTAAGGAAAGGTAGTTATTGGGCTTCGCATATGAGAACTTTCAAGTATAAGTTGTATAAGGAGATGATGAATCAAGACCCAGAACTATCTTGTTATAAGAGACCGAATGGAGATTTCTATACAGTTACATATGATGTTGCTATAATGACACCACTTATGGAAATTGCTGGATTTGAAAATATAAAGTTTAATCCAGATCCAGTTTATTTATATAGAGTACATGAACAAAATGACCATTTTGTGAATGCTCAAGAGCAGAAGATATTTGAAAAAGAAATATTCTCAAAAAAACAATTTATACAAAAATTTTAATTGTGACAATATGAAAATTGCAATATTAACAATCTGTACTGGTAAGTACAATTTATTTTTTGATAATTTTTATCAGAGCTGTAAAGAAAAGTTTTTATCAAACATGCATAGAACTTTTTTTGTTTTCACTGATGGTGAAATACAAACTAAAGAAAATGTTATCAGAGTAGAACAAAAAAAGCTTGGTTGGCCTTTCGACACAATGATGAGGTTCCATATGTTTAACCGAATAGAGTCCTTACTTCATGAGTATGATTATATATTTTTCATGAATGTAAATATGTTTGTTAATCTTGAAATACATGATGATATTTTGCCGACTTTGGAAAACGACTTCTTGGTCGGTGTAGACCATCCTTGTTTCTCAGGAAAAAAGATAAACTCTTTTACATACGAGAGGAATCCAATCTCAAAATTCTACATACCATTTGATACAGGTAAATATTACTTTCAGGGTTGCCTTAATGGTGGTAGATCAAAGGAATTCCTTACGATGTCTAAAGAATTAGAAAATTTAATTAACGGAGATTTGATAAACAATCACATCCCACTTTGGCATGACGAATCAGCTCTAAATTGGTATTTTTATAAAAAAAACCCAAAAGTTTTACCATCTAGTTATGCTTATGTCGAATCTTCGGTTGAAGAATATGAGAAGAAAATAATACAACTCGATAAAAATAAATTTGGCGGGCATACCTTTCTCAGAAGTTAAATAAAATAATAATATAATATGAAAATTTGTATAATTGGACCTGGAATAATGCCGATACCACCATCGGGGTGGGGGGCTGTTGAAATTTTGATTTGGGACTTGAAAGAAACTCTTGAAAAATACGGACATGAGGTTTTTATAGTTAATACTGCAAATCCACACGAAATAATACAGAAAACAAACGACTATAATGCGGATTTTGTCCACATTCAGTATGATGACTTTTATGGAGTTGCCGATTACATAAAGTGTGAAAACAAAGCCATAACTTCCCATTTTGGATATCTAGATCAAATCAATAGGTATGATGGTCATTATGGTAGGATATTCGAAGGTTTTTTAAAACTTAGAAATACAAAAATATTTGCACTTTCACCATCGATCGCTGATATGTATTTAAGATATGGTGCTGACCCTAAAAAGACCTTTGTAGTTCCAAATGGAGTCCGTGAGGATTTATTTAGATTTGACGAAGAATGTTTATATCCAGATCGGTCAATATATCTAGCAAAGATAGATCAAAGAAAAAGACAATCTTCTTTTCAATCAATACCATCTTTATATTTTGCTGGTAATATAGCAGATAACAGTTTTAGAGTTAATGAAAATTATTTAGGTGAGTGGAATAAAGAATATTTATATGAAAATTTAACAAAATATGCAAATTTAGTTTTGTTGAGTGATGGGGAGGCTCATCCTCTTGTTTGTCTAGAAGCTATGTCATCGGGACTTGGATTGGTTATATCAGAATGGGCTACTGCCAATCTCGATTTGTCTCTACCATTCATAGATGTAATACCTGAAAATAAGATAAATGATATTGACTACGTTTCCAACGTTATTCTTAAAAATAGAGAGAAATCTTTGTCTATGAGAAAAGAAATAAGAGAATATGTTATTCAAAATTTTTCTTGGACAAAAATAGTAGAAAATTACTATATACCAAATATTATTAAATAAATGAAAGTTAGAATAGTCACAGCTCTTTTTGACATACAGAGAGATAAAGATGGAGATGGTAGAAGTATAGATCAATATTTAATTTGGTTTAAAGAAACACTCAAACTTAAATGCGACATGACTATTTACACTGAGCAGAAGTTCGAAAAATTTATTTGGGAAAATAGAAGTGATAAATATCAAACAGAAATTGTTTTTCAGAAATTGGAAGAAATCCCATTTTATAAATGGAGAAATAAAATTGATGAGATAATTAATTTGGAATCTTTCAAATCGAAAATGAAAGATTTAAATAGAATTGAATGTTATCTACCAGAATATAATATTATACAGTATTCTAAATTTGGGTGGTTAAAAGAATCGATTGAGAGAAATAAAGACGATTATTTTTTTTGGATGGACGCTGGATGCAGTAGATTTTTTAACGGATTTAATTTAGAGTTAGAATGGCCAAATAGGTCAAAGATTGATATTAATAAATTTACAATTCAGGGGAATTCCAACTTTGTTCAGATGTTTGAAAATTTAAATATTGATGAATACATTTGGGATAATAATTGCATTCTGGTAGGTACTTTATTTGGTGGTGGAAGACATATTATTGAAAAATTAAATGATGAAATAGGTAAAATTTTCAACTTTTTTTTAAGTCAAAATTGTGTTAATAACGAACAATTTGCTTTAGCAATTTTTGCTAAACAAAATATAGATATTATGGATATTAAAATATTACTCGACGGCACTCATTTGCCTTTATTTAATATTTTGAAATAAAAAAATAAAAAAATAAATATGAACTTTTATGCAGAACATGATACGGATAAAATTATCCGAGAAAAATATTTTTCAGACTATGATTATAAGGGGGTTATAGTTGAAGTTGGAGCTGCTACTCCAGATCTTATATCAACAACAAAACACTTTAAAGAAAGTGGGTGGAGATGTATACACATAGAGCCAAATCCAGAATTTGTTAAATTACATTTAGAATCTGGAAATGAAATATACGAATATGCTTGTAGTGATAAAGACGAAGATGGTGTAGATTTTACAGTAGTCTCAGTCTCAGGAAATGTTGGTTATGATAATATATCAGACCATTCATATTCTTCCTTTCATGTTAAAGAAGGATATCGAAACTTAGATATTAATTTTTTTGAAAGTTTACCAAAAAAATTAATAAAAGTGAATGTTAGGAAATTAGATACAATCTTATCTGATATAGATGTTAAAAATATAGATGTTTTGTCTGTTGATACTGAAGGTTGGGAAATTGAAGTTATGAAGGGATTAAGTATGATTAGTCCAAAATTAATTATATTAGAAAATTTATTACATCTTGATTCTTATACAGAGTATATGTTAGAAAGAGGATATAACTTAGTTCTTGAACAGTTCGGTAATTATTTTTACGAAAAAGTAAGGTAAAATTAAATATGCCTTTATTTAATATTTTGAAATAAAAAAATAAATATGAATTTTTATGTTTCCCAAATAAACTTTTCTTGTTTACAATATACAAAATAAAACTAAAAAAGAAATAAATAAAATTGTTTAAGGATATGGTTTATGATAAAATAGTAATTTGGGGATTTGATAGAAATAATCATACCCACTTTTATATTCACTGGGCATGGCAGAACGCTTTCAAATTCCTAGGATATGAGACATACTGGTTTAGTAATGAAAATAATCCAAAAGATTTCAGTTATAATAACTGTTTATTCATAACCGAAGGTTATGTTGATCAAAATATACCGTTAAATAAATCTTCAACTTACATTGTTCATGTGTGTATAGATCCATTAAAATATTTGGGTAATGTCAAGAGGTTAATTGATCTAAGATACCTTGTTGATCACATAAAAGACATAAACTACAATTATGTTTTGGATAAGAAAAAGTGTGAAAAAATAAGTGATACTCTTTTTTCTGAGGTTTTAAAAGATAATTCTGGTATATCAAAGTTCAGTAATAATCCAACCAATATGGACTATGAATCAGTTTATACTTGTTGGGGCACAGATCTACTCCCACATGAAATAAACGAAGATGATATTTATATCAAAAAAGAAAAAAGAATATATTGGTTTGGTAGTGCGACACCTTACAACAATAACGAAGTTCTTCTATTTGCTAAAGAATGTGTACGTAATGAAATTGAATTTGTAATAAATGATCCTTGGACCAATCCACAGAGTTTCGAAATAGTCAGACAGAAAACAAAAGTATCATTTTTAGCTCCTGATATAAGAAGCGCTGGAGATCCTGGAAAGATATCCCTAGGTGAAACGGGTACTATGCATAAATCAATCGGTTATATTGCTTGTCGTCTTTTTAAATCTATTAGCTACGGGCAACTTGGAATAACAAATTCTCTTCATATGCACAAATCATTAGAAGAGTTAAGTATATATAATTCTGATGAATCCAAACTATTCTATGATTCTATTTCGAAAATGAGCGACTACTCTTTAATAAAAGAACAAATGAAAATAGTAAAAGATAAACACACCTTTGTTAAGAGAGTTAAGGATCTTCTGCAATATTTGGCGAACAGCTGAAAATATGATGTGTTTTGTTTATGAAAAAATCTATTAAAAAAATAATATTAAAAAATGTTTCAAGCTGATGCCCTACAAGATATTTTTGTATCTCTTATCTTACCAAACAAAACAAACGGAACCTATATTGATATAGGAAGTTGCCACTCCATGTTCTCAAATAATACATTTTATTTCAGTAAATTGGGATGGAAAGGTATTTGTGTAGACTTTGATGCTAATTTTTTTGATTCTTATAATGACCGAAAAAACTGTAATTTTGTTTGTGCGGACGCTACTGAATTGGATTATGCAAATTTGTTTGATGAAAATGAATTACCAAAATGTATAGATTATTTATCCCTCGATATTGATACTAGAAGTTTAGATGTTTTAAAGATACTCCCCTTCTCAAGTTATGAATTCAAAGTTATAACAATCGAACATGATGCATATATAAATGGGGATGTATACCAAAAAGAACAAAGAGAAATTCTGAGAAAAAATGGGTACGTGCTGGTTGGTTCAAATGTGAAAGTTCCAGCACATGTTAAAGAAAATGCGCCATTTGAAGATTGGTGGGTTAAAGAAGGACTTATACCAAACAACTTCTTGAACTCAATTAAAACCGAATCTCTTTATCCAGAAGATATAATAAAAATACTTCTAAATCATAGAAAATATAACCCATATTAATAAAGATTCTTTAAAAAGGTAAAGAATGTAAATATGAGATATAAAAAATGAAAAAATCATTGTTCATTGGGAATTGCCATAATAATGGACTTATAAAATTTCTATCACTTAGTGACGAATTTAGAAAAACATATAGTATTAAGCAATACGCCAACTGGGAACTTATTGAAAATAAAAAATCGTTGCCTATTAAAGATATAATAGAAGCTGATTTATTTATATATCAACCTTTGCCACCGGTACATGGGTGTTATTCAACAGATCCATCCGTTGAAAATTCAATAGGTACATTTGTAAAGAGTGACTGTATTAAAATATCGTATCCATACGTTTATTGTTCCGCTCTATGGCCACTTATACAGGCAGGTAGTGGGGAAAACAGGTGGTTTGGTAACGACTCTATTGATAAACTAATTTCAAATGGGTATAATGTTGATCAAATAATTAATATGTTTTTAAATAATGAAATTGACTGGGAATATGAAACTAGACTAAAACAAACAATTTCTATTTTGAAAGAAAAAGAAAGTGTGACAGATTTAAAAATATCAAATTTCATAATGGAAAATTTAAAAAAGGAGTTATTATTTTTAATTCCACAGCATCCAACAAGTGTTATTTTTTTAAATTTAACAAATCAAATATTGAGTAAATTGGGCATGTCTTCTCTATCTGAAGATATAATAATATCTAAAAATGATGCAAAATTACCAGACTCAACATATAATTGCTCCTCAGATATGTTCCCAATGCACAAATCAACTATTTTAGATTTGGTATTGGAATATGGGGAAGAATATACATCTAATTCTGAACATTTTTACATAAAAAGAATAAAAGACTATATAAAGATGAATTATTGATTATGGCAAATGGGGTTTATAAAATAACAGAAGATTTTGAAAAAGCATTGTCCGATTATACAGGATCTCCATACGTAGTAACTGTAGATAATCAGTCTAATGCACTTTTCTTATGCCTTTACTACGAAAATATCATGGGTAAAGAAATAACTATTCCCTCACGTACTTACCCATCTGTTCCTTGTGAAATAATCCACGCTGGTGGTACCGTTAATTTTGAAAAGGTTAATGGTAAAAAAATAAAAGGAGCTTATCAACTAAAACCAACCAAGGTTTGGGACTCAGCACTCAGATTTACGCACAATATGTATATAAAAAATACGCATATGTGCATATCCTTCACTGGTCCATATAAACATTTTAAATTGAGTAAAGGTGGTGCTATTTTGACGGATAGTTTTGAGGCATACAATTGGTTTAAAAGAGCTAGATATAGTGGTAGAAGAGAATGTTCTTATCACGATGATAATTTTGATATGTTAGGGTGGAATTTCTATATGATGCCAGAACTTGCTGCGAGAGGTTTATTACTAATGAATCAATTCTATGGAATAGATGGTGTGCCAAAAATAAACGAAGATTTAGAACTACCATATCCAGATTTATCAAAATTTGAAATATATACGAAATAATAATAATAATGGAGAAAGTATTAATAGGCGCCGGAGGATTTGCAAGAGAAATAATGGCACATATGGGTGATTATCTAATGAAATGTTTTGTAGATGATGAATATTGGAAGGAGAATGATGAAAATATATTCCCATTATCAAAATTTGACCACTTAAAATATGAAGCACTTATCGCGATTGGTAATCCAAAGGTAAGATATGAAATGGTAAATCGATTGTCAAAAGACACTAAGTATTTTACTTTTATTCATAACTCCGTACAAATTTTAGGAAATGATGTTCAAATAGGAGACGGGAGTATCGTATGTGCTGGATCTATCATAACAACAAATGTCACAATTGGTAAACACTCACACATAAATTTACAAACAACGATTGGACATGATTGTAAAATAGGAGAATATTTTACTACAGCCCCTGGTGCTAAGATATCTGGAAATTGTAAAATAAATGATTGTGTCTATATCGGAACTAACGCATCGGTAAAGGAAAAAATATCAATACATAGTTTTTCTACTATAGGTATGAATGCTTGTGTTGTTAAAAACATAGATCAACCTGGTGTCTATGTTGGCACACCTGTAAAATTAATAAATGAAAAATAAAAAACATTTTATATGAAAAGAAGCTTAGGAGTTTTTCACTCAACCTATTATAATCGCGATCAGTTCAAGTTTGCCTTCTCTAATTTTAGGAAACATTTTCCGCAGTCTCCTTATTTAATTTATTCCGATATGGGTGACGATTTTTCGGAATATGTTGATGAGAACACTTTTTATAAAAGAGCAGATTTAAGATATTTTGGAACTGGTCCAAATGCGTATTGGGGTGACAATTGGGAAATATGGCACAGTTATTATCAGAGATTGAAGGACGCATGTGAGATGTGTAAAACTGATTACATCTTACTTATGGAAGACGATGTTTTAATAACAAAGAGTTTTGAGATAAATCGTGATTTTGATCTTTGTGGTTTTTGTAGAGCTGAACTATCCACTCACATAATATCTTTCATTGAAAAAAAAATAAATCAAAAAATAAATACCCACTACGGTCTATGTGGTGGTGCTATATTCAACGCAAAAAAGTTTTTAGAAAACTATTCTAAAATTATAGAAAATTTACATAAATATCACTATGAATATTCGAATAATTTAACTGAACCTATATCCCTTGTGGGAGATGGAAATTTCACGATTCAATTCAATCTAATTGGACTTAAATACGAATGTTCAGAATGGTCAGATAGTCATATAATACATCCATATAGCGGATATACAAGATACGTCGATTAAAATGATAATTACCAAAATTCAAGGGGGGTTAGGTAATCAAATGTTTCAATGGGCATTTGGTAGAAATCTATCTATAAAATATAATAAAGAATTATTAATTGATAAGAGTTTTTACAACCATCAGGGAGAGGTAGTGAGAAATATCTCACTAAATAAGTTTAGTCTAAATTGCATTGAAATAAACCAAAGTAATATAAATAAATTCAAAAGTAAATCAGTTAAAGTTTTAAGTGACCCGAATTATTTTATGGATTATATACTTTCTGAAAGTGAAAATTATTTTCTTGATGGATACTGGCAATCTGAAAAATTCTTCTCAGAAAATGAAGATGTTATATTAAAAGACTTTGAATATAATTCAATTAAAATAGAAAGTATTTCAAGTGAAATAGACTTTAAAAATAACAGTGTAGTATCTATCCATGTTAGAAGAGGTGATTATGTAGATGCTAATGATATGTACCCATTACAACCAATTTCTTACTATAAAAATGCCGTAGATAAAATTGGTCAATATGACAAACTTCTAATATTCTCAGATGATATATCTTGGTGTGAAGATAATTTTAATTTTGACAACATGATATTTTCCAGAGGGTTTGATAATGTAGAAGATATGACATTGATGTCTAAATGCCACCATAATATAATAGCAAATAGTTCTTTCAGTTGGTGGGGTGCTTATTTGAATAAAAACGTAAATAAAAAAGTAATTGCTCCTAGTTTATGGTACGGCCCAAAAATGAATATTGAAACTAAGGATTTGATACCAGATAGTTGGATAAAAATATAAAATAATATGAAAAAAATTAAAATAGCCTTCTCGGATTTTTGGCCGGGATTCGATTATAACCCAAATGGATTGAAAAAAACAGACAACGTATTCTTTGCAATGTTATCCGAAAGATTTGATGTTGAAATATCCAATGACCCAGACTTTCTTATATACAGTGTTTTTGGCAATAACCATTATAACTACAAATGTAAAAAGATTTTTTTCACTGGTGAAAATATAAGACCAAATATGGATTATTGCAACTACGCACTCACCTTTGATTACTTAGATCACCCAAGACATCACAGATTTCCATTATCTGCTATTTTTCTTTATGAAAATGATAAGATTGATACATTTTCAAAAGAGATTGACTTTGATAAAATAAAGTCTGAGAAGACCAAGTTCTGTAATTTTGTTTTCTCCAATGCAAATCCTGTTCTAAGAAATACATTGATGTATAAACTATCTCAATATAAAAGAGTTGATTCTGGTGGTAGGGCTTATAACAATTTAGGATATCTAGTAGACGACAAATTGAAATTCATTAATGAATACAAGTTTACAATCTGTTTTGAAAATAGTGAAACAAATGGTTATACAACTGAGAAAATAGTTCATCCAAAACTTATGAACAGTATCCCCTTATATTGGGGTAATCCAATGGTTTCTAAAGATTGGAACACTGATTCTTTTGTTGATTACTACAAATTTAATGATTTGGACAAATATATTCAATTCATAATTCAAATGGATAAAGATGATGATTTATATTTTGAAATGTTAAAACAACCACATTTTAAAGATGATAAAATACCATTTGATTTAGACTACAGAACGATGTTAGATTTCTTAGAAAACGTTTTTGATGGTCAGATTTAGATTTTCTGAATAATCTTAGGGACTTCACCTAGTTCTAAAAGCTTGGACTTATTCAATAAGAACTCCACATCCGTAAAGTTAAACTTGAAAGTCATAGTGAAGTCTTTCGATTGAACTTTTTGTTGAGAATAGTTGAAAAGGTTTTCACTTAATCCAACGGCTATCAGTTCAAAAAACTTTATTTCATATATACCATCTCTCCAAATATCAATAGCTGTTAATTTAAATGGGTTTATAAATAGGTGATCTGTGTCTAGGTAATGTTTAGTAAAAATATCATAACATATCCAATAGTTCAGATCAGAGTCTACAGATCTGAATACTACTTGTATCTCATGACTGCTCAAAATGTCTTGAACGTTTTTAGATGGTTTGTAAGCTCTTACTTTACCTCTTATCAGTTTCTGTTCTGGTGTTTCTATTGTTAGACCAGGATAGCTTATAGACTTTATTGTAGAGTTAAGATAATCAACAACGTTTTCATATTGTATCCAATTCTTTTGAAGAATTGGAGTATAAGTATTGATAATCTCCTGTGGGATAAAATCAGATGGTAAGTTAAAAACAAACTGTGAACTCTGTGACGATAACCTCATTTTATACTCATTTTATTTTAAACTGGTCCACCTGGTCTATATGTAGAACCGGTATCTTCAATTACTCTTATAACTTTTGTATTCTTATCTATTGACTTAACAATCCAGTTCTTACCAAGAATCTTAGTCAGGTCATTGACTTTTAAATCTTCAGCAACAGTTTTTGTTATTGTGGTTATTGTATTACCTTTTTCAAAATCATTTACTCTATAATCAGTAACTATAGGAGTTTGTTGAGTAGTCTGCTGATTAGTCTGTGTAGGGTTTGGATTTGTTGTGGCATTACCAAACTCAAGATTATAATAAGCAAACTCTTGGTCAGTTCCTATTTCTTTCCTTGTTTGTTGCTGAACTTGCTTATATTTAGTCTTATCTTCAGGTGATTGTAAGCTAGTCTCTAACTTTCCTTTAAGAACACTAAGTTTTTCTAATAGCTTATCTTTAGAGTAAAGTGCATCTGTCTTTATACTCAGATTCGTAGGTAAATCAGTCAACGAAAGAGCTTTTTTAACATTTGCTGGTGTCCAAGTGTATCCATCTATTTTCAAGTTAGATGATGAGTCTATTTCATATGTTACCCCTAACAGTTTTAATGCAGTAGGTGTTGATGTGTTGGTTAGATTCACATTAGTATTATTTGCACCTGTATTTGCACCAGTGCCAGTGTCGGTAGCATTGCCGGTTCCTCCAACAGTACCGGCTGTATCAGGTATAAGTATTCTAGTAACAACCGCAGTTCCTTTCTCTGGTGTTTCAATAACAGAAATAATACTTGGCTCTTGGTTATTACCAGTTTCATTTTCTTGTTCTTGTTGTTGTTTATTGATAACAACAACGTTTGGTTTATCATCATATAATGAGAAGAGACCAGAATAAACAACAGTATTTAATGTGTTTATTGTAGAAGTTATGTAAAATAGATTTATACCAGAATCTGATATAGTTCTAATCTCATTTATTTTATTTTGACTTATTCTAAATATAATTTGACCCTTGGTTAAATCATTTTGTTGTGTCTGTGTGTACAATTTAAATTCTACAGTGTTTTTAGTATTTTTGAAAACTAGTTTTATTTCACCCATACCACTTAAATCCATATACTTAGGGGCTGCAGCGTATTCAACACTTGTTTGATTACCATTGTTTCTTATAATCTGGTCACTACTAACATCCATTGCAATTATGAATTGAATTATTTGATCAAATGGTTGTATTAGTAATTTCAATCTACCTATTCCATAAAAGTTCTTTTTACCAACTCTAACATTTTCACTTTTAGCTACAATATTATATTTGTCTGCTAAAACTGTATAATTAACTGCATACGGATCTAAAATAACTCGAGTTTTTGTAGAATCTGCAATTTGTGTAATACCAGTTTGATTGTCAGTTGGTATAGCACCAGTATTAGAGTCCATTGCATTCACTCCTCTTCCACCAGCCCTACTAAACAAATTTCTTTGTGAGCTAGCAGCAAAATTACTCAGGCCAGCATTCTTAGATCCAAATAGGTTTTTATTTGTATTATTTGAAAACAAACTTCCACCAGCGTTACCATAAATCCTACCATCTGAATAAGCAGTGCCATTCAAGTTACCAAATATACCAGCGCCTTCCGGTGTTTTAATATTATATATTTTTGGTTTAGAGGATCTAGACAGATTTATTTTAGTAAGATTCAGACTATATTTAGCAACCTCATCTTGTAACATACCATATGAAGCCCTTCTTTGTATAATAGAACCATCTACCGCGTCAATAACATTCATTTCAACATCAATGATTGCTGTAGTGGTGCTAAATTTTATAATTGGTCTGTATTCTACCTTCTCGTTGAAATTATCTTGTATGGTAAACCTAATCGATTTACCTCTCAAGTTTTGCTCAAATAAAGTTACAACATACTCAACATAATATCTTTTACCCAAAGACACGGAGTTTTTAATAAAAGTATTAAACTCAGAAATATTACCATTGTAAATACCATAAATCTCGAAAAAGTCTCCCGCAGTAGAATGTTCTATTTTAAGACCTACCTTTTCAAAATCTGGTGATTGTGGTAGATTTATAGAAGTTTTTGAAGTTAAATAATAAGTAGTGACTTTATTAACTGTCTTCCTACTATTTATAAAATGAAAATCTATAAATATTGGAGAGGTGATACTAAGACCAACACCTTGTGTTAGGTTATAATTTATAGTATTTTCTTTTGCGGATTTATTAGTTCGTAGTCCAGATAAATACCTTACTGAAGGCACATCTATCATTATGTATTTACCCCATAACTTTTCTTGAAATAGTAAAGCTGGATTTGATAGATTCAACAAATACCCTTGATTAGTATCACTAATATCAAAGAAAAAATTAGAAAGTTCGTAAGTTTTCTGATTATTATAATCAAAAGTGAATACCTTTACGTGACAACCAATATATTCAGCGAAAGTGTAATTTACTGGAAGGTGAATTTTTATTGTATCATGTCTAGCTGGAAATCCCTCCGAATAATCTTTTAATTGTAAAAAAGAATAATTTGAAGGATTGATCAATCCATAATTATTACTTATAGAATCTATTTTGAATAACTGATTCTCTAACGTGTTATTTGTGATACTACCCGTGCCAGCAATATAGGAGTAGTTAAGTTGATTATCTTTGGTGTTTAATAGAATTTTATAAGAATTGCCGATATTATTACTATCATCGTAGATATATTCTAATAAAATATTTTTATTTACTTTTACAAATTTGGAAACCCTCATCTTTTAAAAAAGATTTTGGTTTAT
>Ga0209191_1001644_pt1 | contig 14610 bp, 8 predicted proteins | sample S_130626_EF_Meta_FD_187320 | JGI IMG/M metagenome (GOLD analysis project Ga0209191, IMG submission 187320) | Freshwater microbial communities from Lake Simoncouche, Canada to study carbon cycling - S_130626_EF_MetaG (SPAdes) (version 2) | ecosystem: Environmental > Aquatic > Freshwater > Lake ... | reverse complement strand
CTGAAAACCACTGGCGGTTGCGAATTACTAATTGTGGATCTTTGTTCTTACTTTTCAACTCAACAGAAATTGGGCGATGCACCCATGCCAACTCGCGCATCACAGGGTGCGGAGTCATATCTGCATGAATGAGGCCATCTGCAACAAAGTTGCCATCGTTTGGTGTGTCGCCGAATTGCCCGCCGTATGCAAGACGTGTTTTGCTGTTCGGCAAACACTGTGTAAGCCCGTGATCTTTCCATTCCCACACAAAACCACCCTGCAAACCTGGAGTATTTTCAAACGCATCCCAATAGTCAGCAAGCGAACCATTTGAGTTACCCATGGCATGGCTGTATTCACACATAATCAACGGGCGCGTGCCGTCACCAGATTTTCCATACGCAACGATGTCGTCGATTGTGGAATACATCGGGCACACAATGTCTGACGACATCAGGCCACCATCTACCCACCCTGCATGAAACACTGCACCTTCATAGTGAAGAGGGCGCGATGGGTCATACGAACGAATCCATTGCGATGCGGCATCGTGGACAGCGCCGTAACCTGCTTCGTTTCCGAGCGACCACATGATGATGCTTGGGTGGTTCTTGTCGCGCTCCACCATGCGGGTAATACGTGCCATCCATGTGGCTCTGTATGCGGGGTCGTGGCACAAGCTGGTATTCCACGCGTGACTTTCTGCATTGGCTTCGTCAATGACGTACAGTCCCAACTCATCACATAGGTCAAGAAGACGTGAGTCATTCGGGTAATGCGAACAACGCACTGCATTCACGTTGTGCTGTTTCATCAACACAAGGTCTGCGCGCATGTCTTCGACACTCACTGCCTTACCCTTGTCCGGGTGATGGTCATGACGGTTGACCCCGCGAATCATTACGCGCTCGCCGTTAATCAATAACGACCGTTTACGCACTTCAACACTACGAAAGCCGGTGATGACAGGAACAACGTCCGTCACTTCCCCTGCTGGATTCACCAGTTGAACAATTACTCGATATCGCGTTGGGTTCTCAGCGGACCACAGATCAATCTTTGGAATATCCCAGGAGATATCTGCAACGTGCCCTGCGAAAACATATGGCGCATCAAACCACGGCACATCTACTGAATGTGCGGTACCCACACGCTTGCCAGCAAGGGTCTCAAGATGAGCAACTACTTTCCATCCACGCTGCAGCTTCTGTTCATGTGGAACATTGAGGTGCACATGCACGCCAAGAGTTCCCACCGGTGTTGTACGTAATGACTTGCGAACAACGCCAGCATCTACGCGAACATCATTAATGCCAATCATGGCCTGCGATGTGAGAAACACTTCACGATGCAAGCCGGCCATCCACCACTGGTCTTGGTCTTCCAAATGGCTCTGCGCTGAGTAGCGACACACCACAACAGCCAATTCGTTCTTCCCGCTGGTCAGTGCGGCGGAAACGTCATATTCACTCGGAAGACGACTATCTGTGCCATACCCAACAAAGGTGCCGTTCACGTACACCATGTGCACGCTCTCTGCCCCACCGATGTGAAGAACAGTGCGACGATCTTTCCAATTCTTTGCAACAGTAAATGTGGTGCGGTGTACAGCAGTCGCAACTGTTGGCGGCAATGTTGGTGGACGGCCCTTCCACGGCATTTGCACGTTGGTGTAATGCGGCTCATCACCAAGACCTGCAAGAGTCCAGTTTCCTGGCACTGAAATAAACGTCCACGATTTCATGTCATCTGTAATTGCGGATGCGGGAACTTCATTCACGTCTTCATAACGTTTGATCTTCCACTGGCCATTCAGTGATGCAAACCACGGGCTATCTGTACGGTCTCCCTTACGAGCCATATCAATATCTGTGTATGTCGTGTGAATTGACCGCATTGGCCGTCGATTCATCTGCACAATCTCGGGGTCGGCCCAAGGTTTGACAAAACTTGTATCAAAAATTGACATACCTACATCTTTCCACGCCGCCCTAGGAGTACGGTTCTCGGAGTGATTACTCGACTTACTTCCTTCTTCAACGACCTATGGGCCATGGCGAAACGCCATGTCGTGCTGACCGCGGTTCTTGTTTTCTTGTGCTTGCTCTTCGTCGGATTTTCGTTCCTTATTGGGTTCGTACAGATGTCAGTGCTACTTGCCCCCATTGCGATTATCGCTTGGTGGATCATCACAAAGCGCGACCCAACAACAGGACGAGCTGAAGCCCTAACGGTCATCTCGTCTGTTGCTATTGCCTTTGTTGTCGTGTTTGCGCTTATCCAAGCTGTCCCGTACGGACGCAGCCATTCAAATGGCCCTGTCACCGGAGAGCCAAAGTGGTCGTCTCCTCAAACTCGCGAACTAATGGTTCGTGCGTGTTTCGGATGCCATTCAAATGAAGTGAAGTACCCGTCGTATGCGAATGTCGCGCCGATTTCATGGGCCGTACAGAACCACGTTGACGAAGGCCGTTCAAAAGTGAACTACTCAGAGTTCACAACCAACTCTCGCGAAGCCGACAACACTATTGAAGTCATCCAAGAAGGTTCAATGCCTCCTTCGTACTACACAAACTTTGGTCGACACCCCGAAGCAAAACTGACCGCTGCGGAGAGAAACACGTTGATTGCCGGACTGAAAGCTACTCCTGGCATGGGAGATGGTGGTGGCGGAGACTAAAGATCTCCTGAGGGTTTGCGTTTCAACAGACGCGTTCCCTTCACTTTATTTGTTGCCTTCGCGGCTTGCAGTTTTGCTTTATCAAGAGTGCGTTCCGCCCAAGTGAATTCCTCCGCCAAAATTGCTAGTCCAGCAATGATGACCAAAATTCCAGGGCCGGGTAGCACCAACATTGCGACTCCTGCTAGCAGCACTACACCGCCAACAATCAAAACCATCAATCGACGAAAGTTCGTACGAATGAGGCAAATCCATTCGAGCGGGTTGTGCAGTCCACGGGCCATGCCAAATAATAGGTCAACCTATGCCCGCCAATACTTCATGTCATAAGGTGTGATTCATGAGTTCGACCACCAGTTCAGCATTGGCAGAGGCGTCGATACCTACCTTGTTGATGTGCCTCGCACAGATCACCCGAGATGAGAAATGGTTGCGCGAACCGTACCTTCCCCGCCGCGACACCAACTTGTTTCACGACGAAACAGGGGGGCTCCCCGATGATCTGCAGCAGGAAGTTCGCACAGCAATGGCGGCTGTTCTTGGCGAATTGAATGCCGGTAGTCGTACCCTGCCAACTGAGATTGACAACGACCAGTTCGTCACAATGATGCGCACGTGTGTTGCCGAACAAGTTGCCCCCGAGTACGCGCCCATGCTGCAGGAAGAACTTGGCTTTGTTGATCGTGACGTGCACTGGTCTAGTGCTGTACCGCCAGAGTTGCCAGCCGGTTTTCGCGTACTGGTCATTGGCGCCGGGTTCGCTGGAATCTGTGCGGCTATCAAACTTGGCCAACTTGGTATTCCATATGTGGTTGTTGAGAAGAACTCAGACATTGGTGGAACGTGGTTTGACAACAACTACCCCGAAGCCGGAGTAGATACCCCTAACCATTTCTATTCGTATTCTTTTGCGCCAAACACACGGTGGAATAACTATTTCTCGAAGCGTGCAGAAATTTGGAAATATGCCCGCGATGTTGCGGAACGTCATAAAATCATTTCCAATATTGAGTTCTCAACCGAAGTGTCTTCGTTGCACTGGAACGCAGCCAGCAATACGTGGACTGCAGTTATTGAGTCTGATGGAACCGCTCGAAATGAAGTGTTTCCCATTGTCATCACTGCTGTTGGCCAATTAAACAGACCGAATCTTGCGCCTGCTCGTGGCATCGAGAACTTCACAGGCTCGTGGTTCCATTCAGCACATTGGGACCACTCGGTTGATCTTGCTGGAAAGCGCGTTGCAGTAATTGGTACTGGAGCAAGTGCAATGCAGTTCATGCGCACCGTTGCAGCATCTACGGGCGAAGTAACTATCTACCAACGATCACCACAATGGATTCGCCCTAGCACTGATTACCATCGCACTGTTTCTGATGACACCAAATGGTTGCTAGAGAACATTCCTTTTTATGCACAGTGGTACCGCTTTGGTTTGTTCTGGCGATTCGGTGATGGCTTATTGAATACATTGCGTCGTGACCCCGAATGGCCACACCCCGAGCGTTCAATGAACCGCCATAATGATCGTCATCGTCAACAGATGACTGAGTTTGTAGAGACTTCACTTGAAGGCAGGCCAGATCTGCTTGAAAAGTGCTTGCCCACATACCCGCCGTATGGAAAACGAATCCTGATTGATAACGACTGGTACCCCACGTTGCGTCGTGACAATGTGCATCTGATTGCGCAAGGTGTTGACCATGTCACTTCCACAGGCGTAGTTGATTCTTCGGGAACCACAACTGAATTCGACGTGATCATTCTTGCCACTGGTTTTCAAGCAGGAAACCTGCTCTCCCCTATTGATATTCGCGGACGAACCGGAACAGCACTACGTGACGTGTGGGGTACAGATAACCCGAAGGCGTACCTTGGCATCACTATTCCTGACTATCCGAACATGTTCATGTTGGTTGGCCCGAACACGTTTGTTGCACACGGCGGCAGCATCATCTTCCAGGCCGAATGCGAAATGCGCTATGTCACTGATTGTCTCGTGAAAATGATCGAACAACAGATTGCAAGTGTTGAAGTTCGCGCCGATATCCATGATGAATACAACGAACGAGTAGATGCAGAACACAACGAACTTGTATGGGCACATGCCGGGCTGCACAGTTGGTATCGCAATGCTCAGGGACGAGTGTTTTCACCAATGCCATGGCGCTTCGTTGACTATTGGGAAATGACACATGACTTCGACCAGAATGAATATGTGATCACGTCATGAATCAGCCGTTCAATACCAATGGTGGTATTCATGAAATCCCGCTGCCTTCTGGAACCGGCCGACTGTGGCTGTGTGGCAAACATTTCATCGGGCCAAATGTTGAAGAAGTCCTAGCTGAATGTGACAACGCAATTGCCGTGTGCCTGGTGCAAGAACATGAACTTACTGATCGTTACCCCTCATACGTTGAATGGCATGAAGCACATGCAGGAACTCGTGGTATCTGGAACCCCATTGATGACTTGTCGTACCCAGAGTTCGATGACATCTTTGATTTCGTATCAGCGTTGAGTGATCACCTTCGCAACGGACAGTCGCTCGTGGTGCACTGTGCCGCAGGAATTGGCCGAGCAGGAACTACTGGTACTGCCCTGCTGATGATGTTGGGTATGAATTCCACTGATGCTTTGATACATATTCGTGAACATCGCCCGATGGCCGGGCCCGAAGCAGGAACTCAACGAAAATTCATTGAAGACCTTGCCGCTCATCTTGATAGCAACACCTGACCAATGGCCGTTCAACGCATCATCTCCCCTATTGACGGCTCTGTTATTGCAGAACGTGAACTCGCTTCTGATGCTGTAGTCGATGCGGTCTTGCACACTGCGAAGGCTGCGCAAATGGCCTGGCGTGCCACGCCAATCTCAGAACGTATTCGTTTATGCGAGGCGATGATTGTTCACCTTGAGAGTTCAGTGGCTGACATTGCCACAGAAATTTCCTGGCAAATGGGTCGCCCTGTGCGATACACCCCAAACGAGATTCTGCGTGGGGCACAAGAACGTGCCCGGTACATGATGTCAATAGCTGCCGAGGAACTTGCCGATGTGTCGGTGCCGCAGGTTGACGGGTTCACCAAATACATTCAGCGCACCCCGGTTGGCACCGTGCTTATTGTGGCGCCGTGGAACTACCCATACCTCACTGCCATCAACTCATTGATTCCTGCTCTGTTGACAGGCAATACCGTCATCATGAAGCACGCATCACAAACATTGTTGTGCGCAGAACGATTCAGTGAGGCTTGTACCGCTGCTGGTTTTCCCGCTGGCGTATTCCAACATGTTCATGCAAGCCACAACGCTGTTGAGCGAATGATTCAGGACCCACGCATCAACTTTGTTGTGTTCACCGGGTCTGTTCAAGGTGGTGCGGCCATGGAACGTGCCGCTGCTGGGCGATTCATTGGTGTTGGCACTGAACTGGGTGGCAAAGACCCGTCATACGTTCGCCACGATGCAAACCTGGCACTTGCAATCAGCGAGAACGTTGACGGCGCATTCTTTAACTCTGGTCAGAGCTGTTGCGGTATCGAGCGCATCTATGTTCACGACTCTGTGTATGACGCATTCGTCGAAGGTTTTGTTGATCTCACGAAGCAATACGTTCTCGGCAACCCCATGGATGCAGATACAACTATTGGGCCAATGGTTAACGCAGCAGCAGCCACATTTGTTCGTGGTCAAGTGTCTGCTGCACTCGCTAGCGGGGCGCGAGCACTTGTTGATGAATCACACTTTGCAGCATCAGCCGCCGGCACCGCCTATATGGGACCTACCGTTCTGGTGGACGTTGATCATTCCATGAACATCATGCGCGAGGAATCGTTTGGCCCAGTTATCGGCATCATGCGCGTACAGAACGACGATGAAGCGATTGCGCTCATGAACGATTCCCCCTACGGACTTACTGCATGTTTATGGACACAAGACATTGGTGCGGCACCGTCAATTGGGCACCGCATTGAAACCGGCACAGTGTTTATGAATCGCTGCGACTATGTTGACCCAACATTGGTGTGGAGTGGTGTCAAAGACACAGGTTCTGGCATTGCACTGTCACGACTTGGCTTCGGGCCATACACCCGACCCAAGTCATTTCACCTAAAGCACAACTAGCTACAGCGTGATTGCAATGCGATGCGAAATGTGTCGCGAACTGGTACCAACGCGCAGTTCGATATTGCCAGTCCACTGAGTCCACGCAGAAGTTTCTGGGTCCCACATGCGATATGCATCAGGGTCAAGATCAACATGCAACATGGTGGTTCCGTTCGCAGCAACCTTCACTCGTGAGTAACCCACCAGTTTCTGATCTGGTTCATCACTAGGAAGTCCTGAACGGTCTTTGCGATGCGCATAGACCTGCACCACTTGTACGCCAGCACGTGCTGACTCGTTTCTGACTGCAACATCAACACCATGAGTGCCTGACTTCGACGCATCAATAATTTGTACGTCTGCATAACCAAGACCAAAACCAAATGGGAACAATGGCTCACGCCCAACGGTGTCGTACCAGCGGTACCCGATAAGACGACCTTCAAGGTATTTCGCTACACCGTTACGACCAGGATGATGTTCAAACGCTGGAGTGTCTTCAAGGTGCCGAGGAAGCGTGACAGGAAGACGACCAGATGGTTCAACATCGCCGACCAACAAATCAACCAAGGCATCACCGAACTCTTGACCAGGGAACCACGCGTAAATCACGGCTTCAACATCATCGAGCCACGGCATTGATACTGGCGAACCTGCGTTGACAATGACAATGGTGCGCTTGCTGACCTTTGCAACTTCGGTGATGAGTGCATCTTGTTCACCCGGCAACGCAATTGTGTCGCGGTCCCAGCCTTCGCTCTCCCAGTCATCATTCGTACCAACTACAACAATGCTGACATCACAAGTGGCTGCAAGATTGACTGCTTCTTCCATCATGTTCTCTTGCTGTGGGCCCATGGCCCCGATGGTCAAACCACTGAGGCCTGCGCCAGTTGGTGTGTGGCGAAGTTCTACAACGAACGAATAGGTGCGCCCTGCTTCCATCTGAATATTCACCAGAGTTTCTGGCTTACCCATTCCGAAGAAAGATCCACCCGCAGGAACACTTGAATTATCAAGAACAACTTCGCCGTCAATGATGATGAGAACCGGTGCAACAGACTCAATACTGAACACCCATTCACCCGTTTGGTCAGGAGTCAACTGAGCTGCCAAACGTGCACCAAAAGCAAAATTCGGTTCACGACGATTCAGCGGGTCACCTGCCCACAGAAGTCTGAAAACTCCAGTTGTTCCCGACTCTGCTGGAACTGCGTTTGCATCATCAAGTTCTGCAGGGTCGCGGTAATAGTCAAGCGAAACGTTTTGCAGAAGTCGTGCATCAAGCTCTGGCAATTTCTTATTGATATTGCATCCAGCAGAATGTTCAATACGGACTGACGAACCGAGACGTTCGGTAATTGCATCAAGCGGGTGCGACACACGTGTTGGTGTTACGTGAGCACTTCCGCCACCTTGCACCATGCCTCGTGAAGCATTGGGGCCGAGAACTGCAATAGAAGTTACGCCCCGAATATCTAATGGCAAGACAGGGGTGCCGCCAATGCTTTCATTACGCAAAAGCACCATTGCTGATGATGACGCACGACGCAGAGTCGCCATGTCGTCAGCATCTGTGCGTGAAATTTCAGGTCCGGGCGGCACGTCAGTACCACCTGTGCGTTCCATCAGGTTCAGAATGTTGCGGGCACAGTCGCGTACAAGATCTGCGGACACGTCGCCGCGCTCTACGGCTGCAACTAACGCGTCGCCGCGGTGCAATGTTGGACCAGGCATCTCAAGGTCAAGTCCAGCAACAACGCCTTCCACTGTTGAGTGCAATCCGAACCAGTCACTGACCACCATGCCATCAAAGTTCCACTCGCCGCGCAAGACATCACGCAACAGCCATGTGGAATCAGCTGCGTACGGGCCGTTGATGCGGTTGTAGCTAGTCATTATTGACATCACGTGCGCATCACGCACTGCATGTTCGAACGGCAACAAATACATTTCGCGTAATGTGCGCTCATCAATTTGAGAATCAATAGTCATGCGTTCAAATTCGGTGTCATTACCAACAAAGTGCTTGATGCAGCTGGCAACACCTTGTGACTGCACGCCCAAGACATACTCACGAGCAGTAATGGCAGTGAGATATGGGTCTTCACTCATGCATTCAAAGTTGCGTCCGCCAACCGGGGTGCGATGCAAGTTGATGGTAGGTGCAAGGTGCAACCGAGCGCCTTTTGCCACCACTTCACGGCCAAGCAATTCGCCAATGTCACGCACAAGCGCCGTATCCCATGATGCAGCAATTGCAGTGCCGCACGGAACGTTCATTGATGCTGGGCCATCGAACTTGCTACCGCGCACACCACCCGGGCCATCACTAACACGCATCTTTGCCACGCCAATGCGATCGTTTGGCACCGTGTTCCACATGTTGCGACCAGCCAGCAGAGACACCTGCTCGGCGAGTGACATTTGGTCAAGAAGTTGCTCTACGTGCTTGCTCATTACGCAAGATTAGCGGTGCTGACTGAGAAAGGCCTTGGTGTGGTTTCGCCCTGAATTCACCATGAAATCAAGGTCTGCCTGCACTAAATCAAATGTGGTGGTCCCCACGTAGTCAGTATCAATCGGCACGATACGGTCGCGGTCACCGAGACCCTGATTAGCCCTCGTGAGGTCGCGAGTTACCGCTTCCAGCATGTTCAGGGCAAACTCCAACATGTTCTTCGGCGGGCGCGCAGGAAATCCGACCAACTGCGTTGTGACGTCTAGCCCGATCGACTCAAGGAACGCCAACACTTCGCCAAAATCAATGGCGTCATCGCCAGCCACATTCATCCGATCAAAAATGTCGTCAGGTGATGTTGTTCCAAAGATGGTTGTGAGTTCTTCAGTAGTGAGCCCCCCACTAGCAATGGCTGCATTCAATTCCGCACGCGTGATGCGACCGTCGGAATTGGTGTCAAACGCATCGAAGTGGTCAAGCAATTTCTGCACCGGCTTTTGCATCTGGTGGCCTTTTGCCTTCTCGATTTCTTTCTCAGTGAACGCAAGTGCAGTCTTTGTGCTTGGGCGCGTTGGTGTTGCGGATTGGTCCATCCAGCCACGCGTGATGTCTGCTTCTTCTGCTGACACCAATGTAAAACCGAGAGTATGCGGATTGTTCGGAGTGAACCGTGACGAGCGGGGGTAATGCTCACTGGCATGTTCCAGTGGACGCATACGTCGCAAGAACGAATCCTTCGAATCCATGGACAACCACCAACCATCGAATACGTGAATCGGGTTGTTGCACAACAGTCCACCGTCGACATACACCTCCGGTTCGTTATTGAGAACACGATCAAGCCCAGGAACCAGGTTGATGGGTTGCAGCATCACAGGAAGTGACATCGACATGCGCGTTGCGACTCGCACCGGCATATTCGGTGTTGTTTTGATGTGGCAATACTCAGTCATCATGCGTGACACATTGGTTACCGGAATACATAGTTCGCGGCCACACCGTTCATACAGTTGTGCAAACGTGATGTCTGCACTGCCTGTTGTGTCTTCCAAGATTGAACCCAAAAAGTCATACAACTTTTGACCTGGGTGCATTCCACGCCTTCGAGCCGCACGTGCAAACGAACGGAACTGCCCACCAGAACCGTCTTTCGCTACAGCCTCAAAATCAGCTGGAACTTTTTCCAACATGTATGCAGTCGAGCAACCAGTTGCTGCAAGCAATGCAAACATGCTGCCCACACTTGTTCCCGCAACACGCTGAATGTTGTGCGGGTAGATGCCTTCTTCTTCCAACACCTGCAATGCACCGATGTAGCAGTATCCCTTTGCTCCCCCGCCTTCAAAGGTGAGGTTATGAATCTTCGACGTGCGCTCTGATTCAGGAAGTGGCTTTTGCGTTTTGACTCGAACGGAATCAATTGGCGGCAATGGCTGTGGCGCCACGCTTGCCTGCATCATTACCGAGGTATTTTTAGCCATGTGAAAAGTGTAGTGACACCTATGGGACGTAATTTACGCTGGACGAGCCTTACGACGGCGACGAAGCTGAGTTGGAAGAAGGAAACCAAACCCAATAGCCAGTGAAATCGGAATCGCAATGAGAACCCGTGTCAGCGTTGAAGTAGTCGAGATTTTCCCGACCAAGATTCCCAGCGTGAATGTTGTTGGTTTACCGTTCGGCAACTTGGCTGAGATCACAACGCGGTGAGAACCGGACTTAGTTCCAAATGGCAACCTGTACTCGCCTGACATTTTTCCATCAGCACCCACTTCAGCGGTACCCAATTTCGTTGGCGTGGAAAACAACCACACTTCAACAAATGATTGTGGTTTGAATCCGCCAAGACTGATCTTGATGACATCACCAGCTGCTAAATGAACTACTCCATTGCTGTCAAGTGGGGCTCTATTCCCCGTCTTGTCAAGTCCAGACAAAACCGCTTTCATAGATCCTGTTTTCACAACCATCTGGTTATTTTCACGCGTCACTGTTGCGGCTGTGTCAACACCATCAACTTGCACAGCTGTTTGCCCAGCATCAACTTTGTCGACAACCGGTGGCCCAAGAGTTGTTGTAGTCACAATTCTCGGCAACGTGGTTGTAACTGCAGTTCTTGAACGTGCCGGCGCAACTGTTGTAGAAGTCGTGGTCGTTGTTGGAACAGGCAGGCCGTTTGCAGCTAACACAACAACTGTCGTAGTGGTCGTAGTTGGGGCAACGGTAGCCACAGACACCTGACCTTGAGCCACTGTTGTTGCAGGAGCCTGAATCACAATCGATAAGGCTGGGGCTGCAGTTGTGGTAGTCGCAGCAGGTATCGCAGACCCTGTAACTGTTTTAGAGGCAGGTTTGTACAGACTCCGGGTGACCGAGATGGTAACTGTGGCAGATTCGCCGGCATTTAAACCGGCCACTGTCACGTCATCAGTTGATCGAGACACTGTCCCCTTAGTCGTAGTCAATGCATACGTGTAATTAGCTGAGTAGTTAGAGATTGTGAATGTAAAACCAGTTGCAGTTGATACAGGGTTTGTTGCGGTAGGCACTACAGAATCTGTGAGGTCAATAACGACTGACGTAGCAGCAGAAAGTGCAGCCGCCGATGCACCGATGTTGTTTGTTGCAATCACAGACACCTTGATGAACTTGTCGATGTCAGCATCAGTCAAGTCATACGTTCTGTCTGTAGCAGACGCGATATTTGTATAGGAACCACCGACGGTGCTCGCACGCTTCCATTGATATGTGTATGTCGATGGTGAACTTGTCCACGAACCACGTGAAGTAGTCAAAGTTTCGCCAGTACGTGCGGTACCGGTGATAACTGGAATTACAGTATTTGTTGGCGCAATATCAATAACAACAGTTGTCGGATCCGACAGCACAGGACTTGATGATCCGACACCGTTTGTAGCAACAACGGCCAGTTTTATGAAATACCCGACGTCGAATTCAGTCACAACATACGAACTGCTCGTAGCTGAAGCAATGTTGGAATACGAACCACCAGAAGTTGCAGAACGTGTCCACTGATACGAATACGATGTTGGCGATCCTGACCACGTGCCCGTTGAAGTTGTTGTCAACGTTGCGCCTGTGCGTGCGGTACCACTAATTGTTGGCACACCAGAGTTCGCTGGTGCAGAAGCAGCGAGGTAACGCACGATGACGATCCCTGATCCACCATTACCTGCAAGATTTGATTCAGGGTCGGTTCCACCACCGCCACCACCGGTGTTTGCAACTCCTGCCGTGCCGTTGAAATAGGAGCCCGTGCCATAACCAAGTGTGCTGCCGTTTCCGCCAACTCCAGAGCCACCGATTCCACCACTATTCGGATATGAACAGCCGCAGTTGTGGTTAACGCCACCGCCACCACCGCCGCCGTACCAAGTTGTAGACCCGGTTATTAACGACGAAACTCCAATACCTCCTGCTCCGGCCATGTGTTGCGCAGGCGCATTGGCACCCACGCCGCCTGCACCGCCACCACCGCCAGCAGCTCCATAACCACCTTGATTCGATCGACCTCCAGAGTTTCCTTGCCCAGAAGTTCCGAGAGAAATTCGTTGTCCAGGATTGTCGTAACCGCCACCACCACCAGAACCGCCATCACCAGGATTGCGTGCTGCAGTTCCGCCGTAGCCTCCACCAACAGCAGTCAAAGTTCCAAACGTTGAGTTACCGCCAGACGTGGCGTAAACCGTGCTACCACCAGAACCGCCGCCGCCATAAATACCGCCAGCACCAACAACTACTGACATCACTGCATTTGGTGTCACTGTCAAAGTGCTCACGCCGTGGTTTGTTATCACGCCACCACCGCCGCCGCCACCACTAGCGCCACCACCTCCGCCACCGACAATGAGATACGTCACTTCCGTAATATTGCTCGGCACGGTCCATTCACATGTACCCACAGTTGTAAAAGATGCAACCGAGTACAAGCCATCAGTCGTAATGACAGGAATACATGCCGCTGCTGATGCAACCCCGGGGATTACAGCCACGGTCATAACCAAGACGAACAGTGCGACGAGAGATCTAGCGGCGCTCTTGAACTTTAGGACTTTGTGCATGCTGACCACAATAGCGGGAAGTTTCCCCGTCCATAGTTAACAACCGGTTACTATGCGGAACGTATTTTACGACGACGACGAAGCTGCGTTGGAAGAAGGAAGCCAAACCCAATAGCCAGTGTGATTGGTATAGCAATTAGTACTCGCGTGAGAGTCGATGTTGTCGAGATGTTTCCGACCAAGATTCCCAGCGTGAAAGTCGTTGGTTTACCGTTCGCCATTCTGGCCGTCACCACTACCCGGTGAGAACCTGACTTAATCCCCGCGGGGATCGTAAACAGCCCGTTAATTGCACCATCGGCACCTACGACTGCGGAACCAAGTTTCGTGGGAGTAGAGAACAACCACACTTCAACAATTGACCCAGGCTTAAACCCACCGACGCTGATCTTGATCACATCGCCAGCATCTAGATGAACATTGCCATCACTATCAAGGGGTGAAGTTTTACCGGCCTTATCAAGACTGGACAATGTTGCGCTGAGCGAACCAGCCGTGACAACCATCTTGTTGTTTTCGCGTGTCACTGTTGCATCAGTCTTGACACCATCAACTTGTACTGCTGTTTGGCCTGCGGCAACTTTGTCGACAACAGGCGGACCAAGAGTTGTTGTTGTCACAATTCGCGGCAAGGTTGTTGTTGTGGCGATTCTTGCAGGAATTGTTGTTGGCGAAGTCGTTGTTGGGATTGGCACACCATTAGCCCCAAGAACAGGAAGCGTCGTCGTAGTTGGCGCAAGAGTCGCTATCGATGCCTGACCTTGGGCCACTGTTGTTACCGGAGCTTGAATCACAATCGACAGGGCTGGTGCAACCGTTGTTGTAGTTGATGTAGTCGTTGTTGCGGGAGGAATCGCAGATCCAGTAACTGTCTTGGAGGCTGACTTGTAGTTTGTGCGCGTCACCGCAATCGTGACTGTGGCTGATTCCCCACTTGCAAGACCAATAACAGTGACATCTTCAGATGACCGAGACACTGTCCCCTTTGTTGTGGTCAATGCATATGAGTAATTCAATGAATAGTTGGAAATTGTGAAAGTAAATCCAGCAGTGGTTGAGACAGGTGTAGTCGCTGTCGGAACAACAGATTCAGGGAGATCCACTACAACTGTTGTCTCAGCTGAGGAAATAGTTGTTGGCCCGAGGTTATTTGTTGCAACTACTGAGACCCTGATGTATTTACCGATATCACTGTCTGTCAGCACATACGTACTGTTCGATGCAGACGCAATATCGGAGAACACACCAGCGGATATTGATGCCCGTTGCCACTGGTATGCAAACGTTGG
>Ga0209191_1001643_pt1 | contig 14614 bp, 12 predicted proteins | sample S_130626_EF_Meta_FD_187320 | JGI IMG/M metagenome (GOLD analysis project Ga0209191, IMG submission 187320) | Freshwater microbial communities from Lake Simoncouche, Canada to study carbon cycling - S_130626_EF_MetaG (SPAdes) (version 2) | ecosystem: Environmental > Aquatic > Freshwater > Lake ... | reverse complement strand
GAGCGAGAAGTCGAATTCTCATCCGGGTCTTACGTAATATCACATGAAAGTCTTACTTTTTAAGACCAGAGCCAGCTTTTCCCTCTTCGGGCATTCTGAGTGTCATCAAGGTCTTACAGTTAAGACATCCGGTTTAAAAAAGTCATACAAAAGTCTTAAAACCGCAGCAGTTTTAAGACCGAGTCTTACCAACTTTTTTTCCGTGACTAATACCGGAGACTTGTAATTCTGACTTTTAATTTTTTTGAGTGACGAAAAATCAAAATCTGGTCGTAACTTTACTTATGTAAGTTACAACTTCATGAACTATATTAAATTGTCTAAATCACTGTTTGGCTCTTCAAAAGTTGCAATAACTAAATCACCACCTGATGGAATTTCCTCAATAGTTTCTGGCTCTTCATACAGCATTAGTTCTTCCCATAGCTCCTGTTGTTGTGCATCAGCCTTTTTCTGTGACAATGCCCTCGATCTAATCTCTTCAAAGCGCCCATCAGTAAAGAAAGCCTTCTTTATAGACAGCTTCATCTCTGGTGTACGAATTGAAGCAATTCCATCTTGAATCCAACCAGTTATATTTGGTTTCAACTCTGCCATACCAAATTTTGGTGCCCACTCTTCAGCATCATTACCTTCTGAAACCCATGTCTCATACTGTCTATACAGATAGTCTCTGAAGGAAGCTTTGACCCTTGCCTTGAATGGTTTGTGGATAACAGTATCACATTCTTGAAGCTCATCAGTACATGCACCTGGAACGTAGAAAGGAATAATGTTATGCATTTCAAGTAGCACTTTCAATTCCTGTGCTAATTCATTCGGCCTTGATGGATTGATCTTGTGACTAAAATGAAGATCCATCTTAAGTATAGTCTTCTGATCGAAGGGCAGGCCTAGCTCACTGATTTTTGCATTCTTGTAGAGAATTACGATATTTTCGATAGCTTTAATAAATGTTGCATAATTTTGCCAGTGCGATTCAGAGTGATCCCAGTGTATACCAGTCGGAGAAGCTGATCTACCGTTATCAGGATGACATCTATTTGTCTTTCCACCGAATATCATCTGACTATCAATAACCTCACCTGTCTCAACTATAAATATTGTCACCGTTATTTGATCTTTATCTTTACCTACTCCCAGCAATCGAATTTTCTTTCTTCCTTTAACTGCATATGTATACTTTGATCTTGGAACGAATAGCACAGCTGTTTCATCACATCCAATTACTAAATCAGGAGGCACACCGTACTCGAATATAATTAATGCTCCGATTCTTATATAATGTTCCAACTTCTGAAGAAAGTCGGCCGAAAGTTCCCTCATTTTGGTAGTTGCAACTCGACGCTTAAGATTATGACGCTTGAGAAATCTTTGTGCCCAAGATGGTCCAAAGACATTAGAACCTCCATGTTCTTTCGCCAGTTGTTGCTTTCCAGCATCGCGTAAATGAATCATAAGTAGAGTTCGCATGATAAATGGATCCATCGGTAAACCTAAATCGTTTCTTTTAATGATTGTCCCATAAAGTTGCTTATCAACTTCATTTCCGTAGATAGGCTTCCCACCAACAGATTTCTTAATAGTCCCAGCCTTGTAATCAGCCCAGACTGAAGGCCTCTGAGTCCAAGTTTTTTTTTGTTCGGTACATCGTCTTCAGAGCTTAAGATTTCAATAGCTATTACTTCATCAGTGATGCTAGGTGGTGCTGGTGCAACAATATCTATTCCATCGTGCTTGCGCTTCCTAGCTTCTCTTAATCTTCGATTCTTCAACTCCAGCTTTTTGTCATTCAAATCCTTCAAACAAGCTAACCTGCGCTCAATTGAGTCTTCAACTCTTTCATCACTTCTCATATTAATTCGAGCAAGGTTACGTGCATTATTGGCTTTCTCACGATCAGTAATGACTGGAGGAAAGAAGCTCGTAAGCTTGGAGAGCAATGGTGGCATAGCTACAGAAACTGTGAATTTTTCAATGTGAAATTCAAATTCGGCGACTTGTAAACGAGCCGGAAATTTGACCCAAAATTACAAGTCACCGGTTTACAAGTCCCCGACTTCTACGTTAAGGACGTGTTTTCCAACAGAGGGCTTGTGGAAGCCAAAAATCGGCGCCAAAATTGAAAAAAATCGACAAAACGTCGTTCACCAATGACCAGCTGCTTCGAACCTATCCAACTCTGCTCCAACAACCGGGTTATCTTTTACGAGAATTCTTAGATCATAACAACATGGCGCAGCAAATATATGGACCAACTTTGCCTTCTGACACATATGGGATGCTTCGATTAAAAGTTATGGGCTGCGTGGTGGCTCTTGTTCAACACGCTTATGTTATGGACAATGTCGACAGTATGTAGTCACGGTCCGACATATATTATATTGCTCATGTCGGTAGAATACTCCATAGTTCGTGTCACCGGTTCTGTTCCAATTTATTCAACATTTTTGCCACTGACGATGTAGTTACCAAATTGGCGCACTTGATCAACTCAAAGATGCTCGCTCTTCTTTGTTCACCTCCTCGTCACCCCTCGCGATTAAGTTCTAGTGATCGATGGACAAGAAATTTCGACAGCAAGTTACCGACCGCCGAACGAATTCAGCAAGCAGCCCGTACTATTGTTGCGCAGGTCAGTGCAGTCGTGGTCAATCGAATTTCTGTTGCAGTCGTGGTCGCGTTGCGTCCGCAATTTGTTCAACTCTCTACGCATGATGTTGCAATGTTGGAGCCGGCGACTGTCGACGATCATGTTCGACGCCTGGTGATATCAGTTACGCTGTGCTATACTCGTCAAAGCGCGCTCGTACTGTCATCGGTGCCGGCTACATCACAAGACGAACTTGGCACTCTTGTGAAGTTTCAATTTCCCACCACCTCGACAAACCACAGCAATGTTTGGCCCTATAAACGTGCATTACGATGCTTGGAGTGAATACGTCGAACCAATTGTGTATGCTTTGCGTGATCAGCAGCGTATCGTCCATTGGACCGATGTTCGAGGTCTGACATTTAGCGGAGATGGCCTTCAATATATGCGGTGCCTTCGACTTTATCACACACTGGGAAATTTAGTTAAAAAAAGTAACAAAAATCAACAAAATCAACAAAAACGGCGCCTATTTTTTGTTGATTTTCATTGACTTCTGTTAACTTGTGAGAGAATAGCGCCTATAATCATCATTCACCACCGTTACGTAACTTACTTTAACTTAAACTTAAGTAAAACTTCAACTCACAGAGCGAAGCAAAGAATAATATATATAAGAAGACATGAATAGTGACCAACTAAAACAGACGGCGCGTAGTCGAAGGAATAATGCCCAAAAGGTACAGAGACCTTTACTCAATTTTAAAGCATCCAAAGATAAAGCTAAAGATAGGAGAAAAAGTAGTTCAAACGATCAGAATGAAGAAGATATTTATCGTGGCAATGATGCTGGTGACAACGAAGTTATTAGTGATCATGCGAGTGGTGATGATAATGATGACATGGATGATACTTCTAGTGATTCGCAAGGGTCAAACAGATCATCCTTCGATTACCGAAGTGATGAGAGTGACGATGAACATTGTTCCTTTGAATCTAAGTTGAAACTGGTTGACTTTGATATTCATGATGAAATGAAGGATAAATTCTTAAAATTTACGGACAGCATTTATGAACCGACACGAATATGAAGATCAAAAGTTATCTGATAAACATCCTTTTACAGTGCAACAATTTTCTGAAGAGTTTTCAGCGATATTAGCCATCGGCGATAATTTAGTCTTTTTGTATTGTCCTCACACCAGACACTGGGAAACGGCAGTTACAAACTTTTGTAACTTTTTTACAAAAACCACAACCCCGGAAAATTCCAGCCGTCGGATTTTGTGCAGTTTTGTGCCGTCACAAGACCTCAAAAGCCGTTTTGTAACAATTTGTGATAAAATCTCACACGTGCATGTGTTCTGTGCAAAGTCTGTGGGTGTTACAAACTATTTTAGCAGCTTACTTACCAATGGGTTCACCGCCGCTTTAGTGACCATAGGGGAGCTAGCTAAAGGTAAGGGATTGCTTGTTATGCGGTCTTGGGTGTAATATCTACGTATCAACCGTGTCGAACCTTATTTTCCGTCACACATGTGCGATACATCGTCGTCCAACAGCGTTGTTCCGTATATTATTTTGATCGAGTGGACATATTACACAACTTTGTTGACATAGTCCCGCTGTTCTCAAAAATACAGTGTACATACAACGGAACGTATTTGCTCTTTGTACATTCAAATGATTCGACTCGTGACGATCCCTCAGGCCCAGCTAATTTTCTTCCGACCCAACAGTCACCGACTTCTACTAATACTAGTTCTATCTTGCGGCCGGTTGATCGTAATTCATCCCGACGACCATCAACAACGTTACCGCCAACGACGGATTCGACGACAACAGTCAACGGCTCGTCCAGAGCGAATGTCCATTCTACTGCTCCAGCAGTCGACTACAATTCTGACGACTCCCAGGTCAAAAAGAGGATAAAGGTTGCGTATATGGATTGGCAAGGGCAAACCTTCTATATCACAGCTAAGGAATCTGTTATTACTATATTACGTGATACATATTCGGTTCGAACGCATATGGAGGATGACCAACTACAACTTTTGGTCAATCATGTGGGAGATTTTGCCTACAATTATACAGCCGAAAATTTTAAGACTGGCCTCATCAAACGTCATTCCAAGTCAGCATTGTTGTCTGACACGAGTTTTGCAAGCATTGTGTCGGCATATTATCAGTGGCTTATGTTGTTGGTACGTCTATGACTTGATGGCGGTGTCGCTAGCGACAATGTATTTGAATGATTCAACTCTGGTGGATTCCAATGTGCAACAATTGTTAGGTCAAGGGTCAATCGCCACTACTAAGTCACAGCATGATCGTTGTTTAGAGTTTCTCGGTTGGGATTTCAACCTTGACACGCGACCAATAACATTGTGTGCCAGGAACATGAACAAGCTCGTTCATGCATTGTTCTCTTTTCATTCAACAGACAAGATTTCCATTTCGCATATACAACGTTTAGCGTCGTTAATATCTCGAGCCTCTATCTTATCACGGCATATGCGTCCATATACTCATACCCTTCACTCGATTACAAGAGGATACGTTTACCCCCATGTGAAGATCCATCTCTCTATCTTGGCTCAATCAGCACTGGGAAAGTTAGCGACCCTGAAAGTCTGTTGTTTTATGTCGGTTTTGACACCCCTGGTCGATTGACACCTTAAACGACAGAGAGTTAACACCTTAAAGGTCGAATAACAAAATTTTCTATGGGTCACTACAACTGAAATTCACATGAAAAGAAGCCTGTCATGTATTGCCTAATTGACTAATAATATGTGCTTTAAAATAATGTGCTTTAAAATTATGTACTTTATATAGATGTGCTTAAATCAAATTAATCAGTATTATTATAGGTTAAACACATTAATACAAATTATGCTATACACTGCAATGTAGTACTATAAGCAATCTCCGTACTCAACATTGGAAGCTTTATAACCTCTGACAACTTTATCAAGATAGCCTAAGTGTTGAAATGCGATAAGTGTGATTGTAACAGAAGCAGTAGTATAGATAAACTTACCGAAAGTTAATCATTGTCATCTACAGGGATTGACGCTGGATGTGAACCAAAGAATTCTGGAACATAAGGCTTCGTATCCCGCAATGGAGTCTTCGATTCTGTTAATAGATAATTGAAAGACCTCTTGAACTTATTACTAGGTAACCTAAGAAATCGAAGATTATGACAATGGTGATCATAAGTATGACAATGGCAATATTGTTGATGATGATGGTGTATTTTCAGGTTGAGGAAGTAATGCCCCTCTAGGGTCAACTAGCAGATTTTAATACTATAGTTGACCTGAACCATACTTGGCTGAGTCGTAGCAGGTATGGATTTCACCGCTCTCGTTTGCTGAGTTCTATGTCTTTGTTCGTCCTGTTTGAGGAATTGTTCTAGAAGATTTTTGAACATTTGGTTCACGATGCGCGATCATTGCACTAACCCTAGTGGTTTACCGATCTCCCATTCAAGACCTTATGGCTCAATGGTCTCCTTTTCATGACCTCATTCAGTCTGGCAGATCCTGTTCATCCTGCTTGAAGAATTGTTCTAGAAGGTTTTGAACATTTGGTTCACGATGCGAGGTCATTGCACTAACCCTGTGTGGTTTACCGATCTTTCATTCAAGACCTTATGGTTTCCAGATCTCCTTTTCAAGACCTCATTCAGCCTGACAGGAGGATATAGGATGAAGCAACTTGCAGCGACGCTATGGTGAAGCTGTACATTTTCATGGCGATGTTGTTGTGCTGCTTTTATGCTGTATGAACTGTTGTTCAATTTCTGGTTGATGGCAGCTCGATATAGTATGTGGTGGATGCAACGTGTCGTGAGTGTACTGTCTTCGTTTGAAGATTACTTGAAGCTGCTGTAAGATAGTCTTGTAATTTTCGCAAAGCGCGAGTAATAATAATAATAATAATGATGGTGTATGACGATGATGGCAATAATGGTGACGGTGATGATGACGACGGTAATGATGATAAGGATGGTGGTCATTACTATGATGGTGATGATATTGGCGATGTTGATGATGATGTATGATGATGATGGTGGCGACGATGATGCATGATGATGATGGTGACGGTAACGATGATAAGGATGGTGATCATTAGTATGATGGTGATTTTATTGGGGATGATGACGATGATGCTTGATGATGGTGACGGTGATGATGATAAGGATGGTGATCATTAGTATGATGGTGTCGTTTTCAACACATCATGTGTCGCCAACTTTCCCAGTGCAGAGCATTTGTACTCTTACTCATCGCCAACCCTTCTCAATTATCCAGACCCATGGATTCTTTTCGACAACAACCAGCTCAATTTATCATTCGGTACGACGCATCGCTCACGGGCTTGGGGGTCGGTCTTTTGTTCTGAATACAGTGTTCGATGGATTGTCTCGGAACGTCTCGCCTCAGGAATTGGGGTTAGATCCCTTGTTAATGTACAACGCCACCGCTGATGACGCCATGATCCAGATGGTGCGATTATGTAACCCTGCAGATCAATTGTCCGACATGACTTCCCACACAGCATTCTTACAACAATGTACTAGTTTGCTGTTGCTTTGATACCCTGGTGATTCATTTCGTTATAAACATACATGGTGTAATTTATCAACGTTAACTACCACATGGATTCGACTCAGATGTGGCGTTTGGTTTGTGCATCAGAACAACTTTATGAGTGTCGCGTTTGGTTTTGCGCATCAACTACATTTACAATTTTTTGAGTGTCGCGTTTGATTTTGCGCATCAACTACAGTTACAATTTTTTGAGTGCTGCGTTGGATTTTGCGCATCAAATACAGGCATGTGTGTCGCGTTTGGTTTTGCGCATCAAATACATTTACAATTTTCTATGAGTGTCGCGCTTAGTTTTGCGCATAACATACAGTTAGAGCGGCACAACTGCAACATCGAGATCAACTTCAATGGATATCGCTTAAGTTGTAGTGTTTCTCTTTGCTCTTCATGTATATAATACGCTGCTGATTCTCTACATTTGTCATTCCTGCATATATGTATCACAGATGATTGTGTCCAGCTCCGGGCACAAGCTATGCTACTGGCGAAGAACTCCGTTATGGAATCGTCCCAAAAATCTTACGGAAGCACTTTGTCACCACCACCACAATGTGGGATCCCGACATTTACCGGTGGTAAGTTACATATTAGAGTGTATGCGCAACCGTACTACGTCTTACGTCAAGCGAAATATTACGTCGAGGGAAAAAAAGGTGTATGCGCAACATACTACGTTTTACGTAAATTAAAGAAAGATAAGGTTACGAATCGATGTAACATTATTTGTTCGCTTCTCAACCGCAATTTATCTGTTGTCGATGATAATTTAAAAAGAAACAAACAAATTTGAAAATGATTTAAGCTTTAATTAATTAAAAATCCTCTTGCATTAAGTATTTCTCTAAAAAGTTATCTGGAATATCGAGATCGAAGTAGTTAGATGTCTGACATCCATACAAAGCAATATGAATATTACGCAGTAGAGTGCAAACAGTGTAAATCTTAGATACATTAGTGCTTTGCAGAACCTTCAACTTCCGCTTGCAACAGATATACTTGAACAGCGATGCAGTAGTCCCATAATTCCACTCAATAGATATTCTTACCCTCTTCATTCGTCTATTCCATCGTCGGATCAACTCGTCTATATCAGCGTAGTATGATGTTAGATGACTTCGGCGCTTGTATGCACTGTCACCGAATGTCATTACTTGCACTAAAGGATCGGATTGTTGGAGCACACCGTTCAGGTCTATCTAAGCCTTCATCCATAGATGTAGTCATAGCAAAATACAATACTATAAGCTTTTTAAGCTTGCCATTCAACTCATCTTTCTCTTCAGAGGTCTTAATTTTACACATTACTGTTAAGATTAGTCTTTTTAATCGCCTCAATCGAACCTGCTCGATACTGCTTAGACTAAGGTACCTTTTTCTATATGATAGATGCTTTGCTACCTTCCTCAAAACTAAAGAATTCTTCATTCTAATCTTAAATGAATTTAAAATAACTGTAAGGCCGTCATGAAAAAGTTACGTAGGACGTACTACGTCCTTCTGAGTGGGCGACGTAATTTTTCATGTCATGACGGCCTGCCATACTACTAAATATTTCGTATTTCGTAGTGAAAACGACGTTTGCGCATACACTCTATTCGCTAGACGTCAAAATTAAAAAGGGATTATTGTAGCTGTACCCGGCTACTATAATGAGTTTTTCTTTTGACATGAGGCGAATGTGATCCGAAGGTATTTACGAAGGACCACATTCTCCTGGAAGCATAGGAGGTGGAGGTGGAGGAGGTAATGATAGGATGAATTCTCCATCTATTGGAAGAGGTGGGAAATTATATGATTCTAAAACTGTATCAAAATAATAAATGATAATAATAATATTGAAAATAATATATTGAAGAAAGAATTTATTTCTGCTCATTCATTAGAATTACCTTCTACACTAACAAGACCTTTATTTGATGATGTAAATAATAATTATAATCCAGAAAGTAAGCGTGCATTCACTTTAGTACAAATCCATCGTGAATCAATTAAATCAAATGCTCATGGTGGTTTACTTGATGGTAGAAAAAAAATGGTAAGATGCTATTTAAGAATATGTGGTGTTTATGAGAGTACTGAAATTGCTAAAGCAGTTGCTGATTCACAAATGGAAAATATATATCTCACTCTTTATCGTAGTGATCCAACACGTGAAGTAGAACTTTTATTGCATTGGAATATGTTCAAAGGCTTTGATAATATTTCATTAAGTAATACTGATCATTTTATGATTTATTGTAAGAGTGCTCCAGTGCTATATGCATCATTAACACCATCAAGGAATATCTTTAATTCTCTATATCCTGCTTTATGTAAGCAACCAAATCAACGCTATGCATGTGTTGTCATCAATAAGTTGAAAGATAATATTCGTCCCGCTACTAATGATAATAATAATGATAACAACAACAACATTATCAAGAGTGTGGATGGTAGTTTTGATGTTGTATCTGATAGTAGTGACTCTGATGAAAGTATTAAAGACAGTCAAATGATGATCATGACCCAGCAAGGAAATAATGATAAGATGCCAAAGAAGCAATTATTGAAAAGTAACAAATCAGCATCATTTATAATCATAAATAATAGAAACAAAAATAATAATATTAATAATAATACGAGTCAATCAAAGACTACTAATGTAGTATCTACAGCAGGTGGTCAACAACAACAGCAACAACAACAAATGAAATATAAAGATGGAATGAGTAATAGTAATAGTGGTTTTAATAAATCAACTGTAGTCGCTGCTAATAGTAATGATGTGAATAATTACTTACTAGAATTCTCAGCTCTAAGTGAAGTATTATTCGTTACTTCAAATCGATTACCTTGTTTAAGATATGCAATCACGAGATTTGGTACTATGACTGATCCAACATTATATGTCCCTAATGATCGTAAGATCGATGATAGTAATGATGGTAATGGTAATGGTAATGAAGCTAGTAATAGTGGTAATGGTGGTTAGGAAGGAACAAAGGTGTATCAACAAGAAGCTCCGACTAAAGCTATTAATAGTGTCTTACAAAGTCATATGTACATCAAGAAGCCATATGAGAATCCCTCAGATCGTGTGTTATTAGAATTAGCAACAGGTGATAAACGTATTTGCATTATACCATTGTTTAATTGGATATTAATCAATGATGAAACAGTTACGACTTTGGATTTCATTAATTGTTTTAATGAACAATCACAACAAATGATTTTTTTACAAGAAGAATTAGAACATAATCGAGTCGTTGCATCAACAACATCTTTAATGGGATCCGCTTTATCAACAATTGGCACAAAGACTAATATTACAAAAGATAAATTAGAAAATTCTTCGAATAATAATAATAATCTGTATAAAGTATTTAATGAAGTAGATTTATTAGAAACAGATAAATTACTTGATAATTTAACAAAGTCAAATCAAAAATATACTTTAGAGAAAGCTTCAACAGATGCAATGGATCGTGCAATTCTAACTAATAAATCATTAAAAATGTTAGAAACTGAGTTAAGCTCAAGAGAATTAAATATTAATGTAAAAGCAACTGTAGTAAAGATGAAACATAGAGCTATGGAAGAAGCTGAGAATGCTAGGAATATGATAAATAAATATGATTTAACAAATAATGATAATGATAACAATGATGATATATCTATAGTAGAAAAGACACAATTACAAATAGATGCTAGATTATCATCATTAAATACAACAGTATCAGCTCAATTAAAAGTTGTTGATAATCACAATGAACTATGTGAAGTCGAACATAAAGCATTCGAAAATGATTTTTCACCAACAAAACCAAACACATCAAAAAAACAAACAGAGAAATTAATTGAGAGTCGTATGGGTATAATTGATCATTTACAAAAGTTAAGATTTGAAAAGATAACTTTAGAGACAGTGATTAATAACTATAATGCACAACGTTATAAGTCTCTTATACTTGATGAAGCTCATAATGCTGCAAATGGAGGTGTAGGAGGGGGAGGTACAGCATCAGGGTCAGTAGAAGAAGAGGGATCGCCTAAAAGTATTGCTGTGAAGAACAAGAATAGATTAAAGACCTTCAATAATCTTCCTTCATCATCATCGAATGGTAATCATGTCAATGCAGGCAAACGATTGGCAGAGAGTATACAGGCATTGGCTGAGACATTGAATGCAAAAGCGAAGTGATAGCTTGAACAACAGATTTATCTTGAGAAATATTCAGGTTTGTTGTTTACAACTTATTTCGTACATGTTGTCAATTGTTATATGATGATATCGAGATGATTTCTTCTACAGCAGCTACCTTGCTGATAAACTATCACTGTGTTTATTTGTGCATCTAATTGAGTAAGTCTTAAGCAAATAATCAGAACATTAAGGATCCATCTCCCACAGTTACATCTTCTTAACAAATATAGTGCATGATATAGTTACAACTTACATGAAATGACAGCAGCAGATATTGTAGTTGTTGCATATATACACGACATAGTACTGATTGATTCCCTAGTGAGAACGTTTTGCTAAGCATTGAACAGTAATTTAACGGGACTGTGATTAGTCATAGTACGTCATAGTACCTTTATTCATCCGCATATATGTTATAAATTCTTTCTCCTCTGACTTAGTAAGCCAAGCTTCAATAGCATCCACGAAGAAATTATTGAACTCAATTTTCGTTGAGACATTTGTACAATCAATACCTTCTTTGATGGGATATCGTGGATCATTACTATATACTCTGGCTAGCGCTTCATTCATTACGGTTCCTACCATTAAAGCATCTTCAAAATCAATTATCTTGAGTTCCACCTCCTTGTTCCCAATAGATGTATTTTTAGATCTCCACATGATATTCGCTGGTCTAAGGTCCATATGGACAACTCCGGCAGAGTTAAGAATATTTATAGCAGTGCGTAATTGTTGAATATAAGAATCACGGTGATCATTATCTGGTCGATAATTAGTCCATCCCTCCTTAGAATCGAGAAAATGAAAAATCAAACACGGATCATTATCATAATTATAATTAATACCATTTCTGTGATCAAAGAACCTTTTAATACAATGTAGAAGAGCTTCCCTTATTCCTTTAGCATGTATGGTATTGCTCATAGGGACAGTAACCAAACCGATAGGAAACTGAATGACATTGTCTGGTGAACTACCCTCAGTTTCTATAACATTAAATAACTTCTCATAAATCATCATCATTCTTGACAAGATGATACGTTGATTGGAAACCAGAAAGTTATTTAATGCTGTCTTACGAATGGGTTTATAGAAAAAACCCGCATCTAAATGACAAATTATCTTTGACGATTCAGAACGTTGTTGAGAGTTTTTTAACAAAGTCACAGTCTCGCTAATGAATTCCTTAAGTACATCGACCCACGTTGATAGCACTTCCACATTAGTAATATAGATCTCTGATGATAAATTTACCATTACAGGGAACGTCGAGCTTATGAGATAGACTCCAACTATGTGAAATACTTCCCCATAAATTATTACACCTGGTACAACACATTCCTCACGAATCATTCCATTTCGATATAACTCTATCGCAGAATCAGCACAAATCTGGAAACACTGCATCCCAGCTTCAATATTCGACGCATTTGCACCTTTGGCCTCAGTGCCTAACAATACACAGTTTCCATGCATTAAGACATGCTCTGGCTTGGACTTGTCGGACGCAAAAATGAATCGACTGTTGATGCCAAGATAATCATTGTTTATAACTACATCACTGTGGATATCACAATCTTTATTATAGCTTGATAATATAGCGGATAGAAACACCTTCAGATTCGGATGATTGACTATCGTTTCTGAACCTCCCGATGGATACTTCCAAGTCCTCTGCATTTCCATTATGGTTAACGGAATTGAATGAGCGCTACAAGGTAGAACTTCGGCACTCTTTAATTTATTTCTCAATCGCCGCAGACGAGTGTTTGGGATATATACCTCATTACTACAGGGCACTGTAAATGGATCATAATAGTCTCTGTTATTATTCGCAATAGCACAAGCTGATACATCTGTAATCTTTTCTAGAGATCCAGCAATTGTTGCGAAAGCTCCTTCCTCACTGCTGTACACATTGGGTTGAGAGCTACTAGAGTTTCCATCTTTCCACTGCATCTGTTTAGTTTTTTCTCTCTCAATCTCAATCTCTTTCTGAATCTCCATCTGACGAATTTCTTTATCTATCTCCATCTGACGACTTTTCATGTTCATCTCATGTATTTTCATCTCAATCTCCATCTGTTTGCTTTTTTCTCTCTGGATCTCAATTTCTTTATCAATCTCCATCTGTTTGCTTTTTTCTCTCTGGATCTCAATCTCCTTATCAATCTCCATCTGCGTATTTAGCCTTAATAGTTCCATGTTCTGTCTTACTTGTACTTCAATTTCTTGCTGCTGCATCATATTTTCTTTCTGTATCTCAACCTTGCTAACACTTTCCATGTCAATTTCACTCTTACAATCAATCTTTATCTCATTTAGCTCAATGTCTATCTCCAATTTATCTATGGGCATAATCGCATCTCGTGCTAATTGATCGTTGTGATCCTAATCGAATCATATATCATTTGATAAATACATAGCAAAACATATAAAGTTCAAATAACAAGAATATTTAAAATACACCACTTACATCATAATTCAATGATATGGCATCATCATTATCATTATCATCAACAGCATCAACTGCAGGAGTTCTTCTTAATCTATCTTCTTGAGACATAGCTATTTTATTTTTGAAATTTTTTTGAAAAAATCATTTCATTGAGGAGCGGGTCGCATACCCTTCCGAGAACCTTTGAAAAAAATTCGAAAGCTTAAGACAGATATCACTGGATGCTGATTAAATCTAACTTTCTCACGCATCTCGATTATGCAGCTTGCTATAACCACTATATCTCTTCGCAGATTACGTACTTCAACCTAAGATTCAACACAATTGCAAAAACAATATATTTCAATTATTATAAAACAAAATTACCATCACTGTTAATTTCATTCATAAGTCTCGTCCAATCTGGAGGCAATATGCTCGTTTCGGATCATATGACGTGCATTTTGCATCCAGATTGGACGAGACTTATGAATGAAGTTAACAGCGATGGTAATCATGTTAAAATACTTCGTTGGTTTTTCAACTTCTTGCGGTATTTTCACAGTGAAAACACCGCAAAAATGTTTTGAAAAATGCGTTGGTCAAACACCGCCCAATAAAAAATGCGGAAACCACTGAAAAATGGATTTTTCCCTGCTCTTTCGCGCCTTGCAGTATGCGTATTTCCCACTTACTTCTATCATCAGGTATAAAATATATAGCATTCAATCTTTTAAATGTTTGATCTGAAATATTTTCGGTGCAATCATTCCCTT
>Ga0209191_1001642_pt1 | contig 14615 bp, 1 predicted proteins | sample S_130626_EF_Meta_FD_187320 | JGI IMG/M metagenome (GOLD analysis project Ga0209191, IMG submission 187320) | Freshwater microbial communities from Lake Simoncouche, Canada to study carbon cycling - S_130626_EF_MetaG (SPAdes) (version 2) | ecosystem: Environmental > Aquatic > Freshwater > Lake ... | reverse complement strand
GGTGTTTACCCTAGTAGCGGCACCGGTCGTCACCCTTTGTTTATTTTTAAGCAGCCCTCCTGTGGACCGGTAGGGTGGGCGACTGGGATGATCAACGAGTGGAGTGAGGAGAAAACTGAGATTTTTTTAAATAAAATGACGGATTTGTTACGCGTGAGGGGTATTTATTTACAGATTTTTTTAGACGCAATTCTGTCACCTAATTGTGACGGGAATAGTGTGCTTTGGGCTTTGCAGTAATCCAATTCTGACTAATTTGAAATGACACCCCAACTTTATGAAAGCCACCGCATCTACACGTGCCAAGAAAAACAATATCGCGTTCCAGAATTTTCTGCGCAACGCCGCCGCGATCACACTCTTCGCCGCTCCGTACATCGCGAGCATGACGCCAACGAAAGCAACCGCGACTGATTGGTCGTATGATTTTGGTACGAGCGCCACAGCATTTACAAATTACACCGGCTTCACGGGCGCAACCAATACATCAAGTCTCCCACTAGCCGCAGCTAATGGTGGAAGCACTTACATCAGAGGAAACTCTACTGGAGCATCGGTGACTTATGCTAATCCTGGGAGTGTTTACGTCGGTACTGGAGGCGAATTAACACTAAATAACACAAACGCTACTGCTACAGTTACAGCATTTAATATCAGTGGTTGGACTGCTACCAAATATTTTGATATAAGTTTTCAGGCGCTTACTTCCGAAGTTGGCAGTGCCTATGGACAGTTCACTGCAGGTTCTGGAAGTGATTATACAAGTATTAATGCTTTAACTAATGCCCAAACTGCCGCAGGGATTAAGTTTTTAGCTAGTTCTGTGCAGGCTTACAACGCAGGTACATGGACAACAGTTACTGCCGCGGGATTAGCGGCAGGGACGGCAGGAGTTTTTCGCGTTATTGGTAATACATCTACGACGTCTATCAGTTACACTCTAGGTTCGACCGGTTATACTGTGGGAGCTGGAAAAGTTGATTACTTTTTCATGACTACCAGTGCCTCCTCTTACACATTACTTGCAGACGACTTTGCTACAAATTCTGGGATGAGCACAACTGCCGTTAATGGTCTCGCCTTTAAAGAAATGGGTGGAGCAAGTAATACCACTAGTACACTTACAATTGATAACATCGCCTATTCGAATTCTACTCCAGCAGTCTCAGCAGGATCTTTCTATAACGGTGGAACTGGCACTTGGTCATCCACCTCCGCTAACTTCTCCACTTCAGCGGCCGTGGGCCTCACGCTGGTTCAAGATAATGGATCTACTACTTTAACCTTCGGTGGAACTGCTGGAACGGTTACTGTTTCCGGTGGCGTTACTGCTGCTGGTGGTGCCACCTTTACAACCACCGGTTACACAATTACAGGTTCAAGTATCAATTTAACCGGTACGAGCGCGGCAGCTAACACAATTACAATCGACGGAGCAAGCAGCAGTGCATCTGTCGCCTCAGCTCTTACTGGAACTAACGGTCTAACCAAAGCAGGTACGGGTTCGTTAACTCTTTCAGGTGCTAACACTTACTCGGGTACCACTGCAATCAGTGCTGGTACATTGCGTGCAGTTGGAACATCAGCCATGGGTACTAGCTCAGTTACACTTTCGGGCGGCACCTTAGAATTAGCTAATGATACCGATGCTGCATATGCGAACAACGTTACTGTCTCTGTAAGTAGTACGATTAAATCGGATCGTTCAACCGGCACTGGCGCGGCTTCAACCAACACTTTAGGTACACTCAGTATCGGTGCACAAACTCTTACGATTGATAGGGGTAGCAATGTGACATCCGGAACAGCCGGTGTTACTTTCGGTGCTACAACTCTCTCTGGTGCAAGTACCTTTACCGTTAACTCTGGTTCGCAACTTAACTTGGCCGCAATAACCTTACTCAATGCAACCGCCCTTACCATTGGTGGTGCAGGCGATACTACCGTCTCGGGTGTAATCAGTAGTGGTAACAGTTCATCTTCATTAGTTAAAACAGGAACTGGTACACTGACACTGAGTGGCAATAGTAGTTACACAGGTTCGACAAATATCACTGCTGGTACTGTTAAACTGGGCAGCGCAGGCGCTTCTGGTGCATCCGTATTCGGATCTGGTTCTAGCACTAATGCTCGCGTGAGCATAACCAACGGTGGAACCATGGATCTCAATGGTTTTGGAATGGGTGGTGGCACTCAGGTTAAGACTATCATGATTGCGGGTACTGGTGCCGCTTCTGCGGGTGGTGCAATTATAAATTCCAGCACCCAAGCCGCTCAGACTTACGGTCCTATCGTTCTTACTGCTGACGCCACCATTGCTGCAAACTCAGGTGCGATTACACTGAGCGCATCCACTAATACTTTTACGTTAGACTTGAACGGTTACAATCTGACTTTAGCAGGATCAACCGGTGGTACTGTTAATTCTGGAATTTTCGGCGGATCTAAGATTATTAAATCTGGATCAGGAACATGGACATTAACACCTACCAACAGCACCGCAGCATTCACTGCCTATGGTGTGGGATCTGGTGCAAACGCTCCTTCGTCTGTCGCAGGACCTATCACTGCAGCGTCAAACGTCTACTGGACAGGCGGCTTAGATATTAATGCCGGTACTATCAGGTTGGGCACTAACACCGCATTAGATGGCAATGGTAATGTCACGGTTGCCTCAGGTGCGACTCTAGATCTTAACGGTAAAACAATAGGTAGTACGAATGCACTGAGTATTATTGGTTCTGCTGCACTCGTTAATAATAATGCCACTGCCTCAAGTTTTGCTGGCCTCGTTACCCTAACTGGAAATGCCACAATCAATGCCGCGACTGGTAATATTACTCTCGGAAACATTGGCACTATTTCTGGGGACACCTTCACGCTCACCGTTGATGGAGCCAAGGACACCTCGATTACTTCAATCATCGGAACTGGAGCTGGTGGTATCACCAAGAATGGGGCAGGACGTTTAACTCTGGCAGGCGCTAATACTCTCTCTGGAGCTATTAATATCAACACTGGTACCCTCCGAATCACCAATGCATCTGGCTTGGGTAATACAAGTCGTGTCACCATTGCCTCTGGTGCAACTCTGGATGTGAGTGGAGTGTCTCAAACAAACAGCAATGCAGTTACAGTCAGTGGTGCAGGTGATACTGTTGCCGGCCGAACTGGAGCAATTACTAATACCACATCAACTGACGCAACCCTCAGGGGCTTGGTTACCTTAGCCGGAGATACAACTATCTCTGCTGCATCGGGTGATTTGAATCTGACAAATGCAGGTTCAATTACTGGTTCTGGCTTCACACTTACCGCATTAACCAACGGTAGTAAAAACATTCAGATCGATTCGACTATTGATACGGGTTTGGGTGGTATAATTAAGACCGGTACTGGACGATTAACATTAAATGCCGGAAATAGTTATACAGGCACCACTCAGATCAACGCTGGTACCGTCCGTGTGACACATGCTCGCGGATTAGGTGAAAGCGGAGATGTTAATGTCGCTTCAGGAGCAACCCTGGATCTCTACGGTCAAACTATTACCAAGACCAATACCGTTACCATTAGTGGTACTGGTGCTGCTTCCGCTGGTGGTGCCCTAGCCAATAGTAAGGCTAGTGATGCAACAAGTTTCAATGGTCTGGTTAAACTCGGCGCCAATGCTACCATCAACGCTTCTTCCAATAATATCACTCTTAACAATACTGGAACTACCACGGGAGACGGGTTTACGCTCACTGTCGCTGGCGCCTATAACACTACCATTGCTGGAATCATCGGCACAGGAACTGGTGGCCTGATTAAGAATGGTGCAGGTACATTAACTCTTAACGGAGTAAATACCTACACGGGTACAACCACGATTAACGCTGGTACGATTGTCACAAAAAGTGCGAACATCGCTGGCGATATCGTCAACAATGCAACTCTTGAATTCAATAATACTAGTGCAGCTAACTACAGTGGAACCATCACTGGAAGTGGTATCTTCACTAAGAGTGGTGCTGGCAATGTAACGCTAAACAGTGCAATCGCGCATACTGGTGCGACCAACATTACAGCTGGTACACTGACACTCGGATCCAACAATGGTAAGTTAACTGGAACCTCCTCGATTACCGTATCTAAGGATGCGACACTGAAGTCGACCAACACAACCGACTCAGTTCAACAGGCCTCAGCTATCGTTCTGAATAGCGGTGCGATTATCGACTTAACTGCCGGTAACTTGACTGCGACTAGCTTGACTGTAAATGCACTGAATGCGTCTGAAGTGACCAAGATCAACTTCGGTATCAATAAAGGTTTATCACTCACTGATTTAACCTTAACCGGTAACCTCGCATTTGATTTACTCGGTACTCCAACTCAAATAGGTACTTACGATGTCTTAACCTGGTCGGGTAACAAAACTGGCTTAGGTACTGTCAATCTCTTGACGCAAGATACCTCTGATTGGGCTTACTCACTCATCACCACTAATCCTGGTAAATACCAAATCAAAGTTGATGTTGCATTCGTTGATGGCGGTCCTCAGTCCAGTGGAACAGTGGCTGTTCCAGAAGGCAAAACCGTCGGTGCCGTCTCTGGAAGTGTTGTTGTTAGTGCTCCTAATACAACTACCGTCGGCGCAATCTCTGGTGGAACAGTTAACCTCAGCGGAGCTAACAACACCGTCGGTGCAATCTCCGGTGGCACAGTTAACTTGAACGCTGCTGGATCAACCGTCGCTAGCTTAGCAACAGGTGGAACCTTAAATGTAAAAGCTAACTCTACGGTGACATCCTTAACGGGTGGTAATTTATCCGTAGACTCTGGCGTTAATGTTACAGTCAACTCGACCACCGCTGCTACTTCTACTGCCGTGCTTACTGGCGCAGGTAGTTTAATTAAGACGGGTAACGCGAAACTTACTTTAGAAGGTAGCTCTTCGAGTTTCACTGGTGCAATCAATGTTGCTGCTGGCGAAGTCGAAGCGAAATCTGTGGCTGCTCTCGGATCTGGAACTGGAACATCCGCAGCTCTCAGTCTCGGTACTGCATCTAACTCGACCGTTGCGAAACTTACCTACTCGGGTGGTGCAGACACCATCGCGAAGGACATCACCGCATTGAGCACATCGAGATCGGGTAACGTCGTTGAAAATAGCGGTAGTGGTGCTCTGACCTTAAGCGGAAGCTTAACGAAGAACGGAACCGTACTTACCTTAGCAGGTGGTACTAACGGCATCAACGTGACCGGTAGCATCATCGGCTCGGCTGCTAACTCCGACTTAATTGTTTCATCCGGAACCGTTAAGGTTTCTAGCTCTAACAGCTATAACGGCCCAACCTTCATTGAAAATGGTGCAACCCTGATTGCTGATAACGCTTCTGCAACCGGTAGCGGTATCGTGAACGTTGCTAGCGGTGCTACTCTCCAAGTAGGTACTTCTACCAACCACGCTCTCACACTCAGCACGGGTGGTTTCGCGCTCACCAACGGTGCGATCATCCGAGTCTACGTTAACAGCATAGATATCACTGGTCTTACCGCTAACTCAGGTGCCGGAATCAACACCGCTTATACTCACTACGATATGACTGCTGATGCTGGAATTGATTACAGCACGTTGCTCACTTCAGGTGCGTTGGATGTGACGGGTGTTACTGCGGGTGGAATTACCATCCAAGTGTACTCCACAGGCGCGTCTACCTCGGGCTTCGAACAGACTCCGTTCTATGACTTCAAGTTCCTCCAAGCAGGTTCAGTCACTGGTTTAGGTTCTGGTCTCCAAATCGCGGATCTCTTCACGATCAATACCTCTAACCTGAAGTACGCTGATGGTACCACGGTAACAGGTGCTAAGTACGCTGGTAACAGCATCCCTGGCCTCCTCAAGGTCTACATGCTCAATAATGGTGGCAACACCGTCTTGATGATGTCGATTCCTGAGCCTTCGACTTACGGTCTCGGCCTTGGCGCCCTCGCTCTCGCAGCAGTCGCTATCCGTCGCCGCAAGCAGAAGAAGTCAGTTGCCTAATCCGGATATCACCTGAGTAAAAATCAGGATCAACCAAAGGGCCTCGTTTGAGGCCCTTTTTTATTGGTTAAAATAACAATCGCAAAATTTTTCACGTCGTCGTGATAAACACTTATTTATTTTTCGACTTCGATAAAAAAGCGAAAATTATTTTCTGTAGTTAATTATTGGATACAGAGTGTGGTGTTAGATCGGGCACCCGGGACGGCGTCGAGGGGGGCGTACGAGGGGAGGTCAAGCCCAAGGAACTAGGGTAAACACCCTAGATGGGAACTAGGGTGTTTACCCTAGACGCGGCTCTTGAAGGGGGTAATTAGGTCAATTTTATGCAGCTTCTGTTACCTGGCTGACATAATGAGGCCGGCAGTGGGGTGGAGGCAGTAGGGTAGGGCCAGGAGAATTTTGGGAATTTTTTCGGGGAAACTAGGGCTTATGTTTCAGCCCTGTGACAAGTGCCGATGTGAATAATTTTTTTAGATTAAATTCGGGATTTGGCACGCGGGAGGGGGTGGTTTTTTTACGGATTTTTTAGGTACAATTCTGTCACCTAATTGTGCAGGCATAAAGTGTTTTAGGGCTTTGCATTGGGCTCAGAGTCGTCAATTTGAACTTATCACTTTTATCTACATCTTATGAAAACCACCGCATCCCCAAGTGCCAAGAAAAACAATATCGCGTTCCAGAATTTCCTGCGCAACGCCGCCGCGATCACACTCTTCGCCGCTCCGTACGCTGTGAGCGTAGCGCCAACAAAAGCTCTCGCCACCGATTGGAGTATCGATTTTGGTTCAGCCGCAGGAACGCTGGCACCGAGCGCAGTTTCTAGTAATAATTCATCAGTTCCGAATGTAGCCAATGGCGGAGGAACTACCTACATTCGTGCAAGTGCTGGCTCTGGTTCTATTACCTTTGGATCTGGTGATAGTAATTTAGGATCTGGTTCTGAAATTAATCTTATCTCGGGTTCTAACGGTTCCTCCACAAATTTCGCAATAGCGGACTGGACGGCGAGTAAGTATTACGATGTACGCTTTTCAACTGTGTTAACGCAGGGTGTTTCGGCCGGAGGTTTTTTCACGTTTTCAATTGGTGACGGAGCTAGTTTTGCCGCGGGCAACACTGCTATTACTGCTTCACAGGCCGCTGTCGGATTGAGGTTCACCTACGGTGGATCCAATGCGATTACAACTACATGGAATGGAACTAGTGGTTCAGCTTTCGGAACAACTAATGGATCAATCACAACCACTGGTATCACCTCAAACGGGAGTTCGACTGCTGGCACAGTTCTTAATTTCAGAATCGTCGGTAATAATGATACATCTACACAAAACTATTCAGTAAACAGCACTAACTACTCTGTTGCCTCAAATAAATATGATGTATTTTTAAATAATGTATTAATCGGTAATGATATTGGAGCTTTGCTGACTGGCGTAAATGTAGATTCGCTGGCTTTCGTGAGTTCAGGTGCGGCGGGTGCACAACCATCGATGAAAATCGACAACTTAATTTATTCTAATGCTCTCACTGCCACCGTAGTTTCTGCAGGATCTTTCTACAACGGTGGAACTTCAACTTGGTCTTCAACCTCTGCTAATTTCTCCACTTCAGCAGCCCTGGGTGGTTCGTTAACTCAAGATTCAGCATCCACCTCTGCTCTAACCTTCGGTGGAACTGCTGGAACTGTCACTGTCTCCGGTACCGTCACGACTCCTGCTGGAATCACATTTAGCACGACTGGATATTCCTTCACCGGTGGAACTATCAATTTAACGGGTACCAGCGCGGCAGCGAACACAATCACGATCGAAGGCGCAAGCAGCACTGCGTCCATCGCCTCTACTCTTACCGGAACTAACGGTTTAACCAAAGCGGGTACTGGCTCGTTATTGCTCTCTGGTACTAATAGTTACTCTGGTACCACTAATATTTCCGCTGGTACTCTTAAAGCAGGTAGCACTTCTGCGTTTGGTACTTCAAGCATCACTCTTTCTTCAGGTGCGACCTTAGATCTTAATGGCCAAGCTGTGAGCGGTAACACGCTCTCACTCACTGGAACTGGTGCAGCCTCTGCTGGCGGTGCTTTAGTTAATAGTGTTTCAACTGCCGCAAGTTTCGCTGGTGCGATCACCTTAGCGGGTGCCTCAACCATCAATGCTGGATCAGGTAACATCACTCTTTCGGGTGGTATCACTAACGGTGGAAATCTCCTCACCATCGACGGTGCAAATAATACGACTATTTCAACTGTTAAGCTCACTGGTGCAGGTGGATTAACTAAGAATGGTGCTGGTACTTTAAATCTTAACGTCGCGAATGATTACACGGGCGTAACCACCGTAAACGCAGGAACTCTTTCATCAACGACGGGTGCTTTAGCTAACACATCAGGCATCAATGTTGTCGGTGGTACTTTAAGTGCAGCTAATTATAATTCTGCTGCCACCATGACTGTTGCTTCTGGTGCAGTCGCTTCTATCTCCGGAACAGGTCTCTCGGTTGCTGGAATAAATAATTCTGGTAATGTAAATTTCACTGGTAACTCAGGTACAATCACCGCCTCCAGCTTAACTGGATCAGGTACAACTGCGTTCTCTAGCAGTGCCTCGATCACCGGTGGAATTTCTACTGGTACTGTTACTGTCGCTGGTGATTTAACTTCTGCGATTTCAGGTGGCGCAACGACTGTTACTGGAACTGCTACCGTCTCGACCATGTCGGGTGGTGCATTAACCGCTAACGGAAATGCTTCTATCACCACTCTCAACGGTGGTAATGTTGCGATTGCTTCTGGTAAGACCGTAACGGTCGGTACAGGTACAACCTCGGGGGTTATCTCTGGTGCTGGTGCTCTTACTAAGAGTGCTGTTGGTACTCTCTCCTTAACCGGTGCAAATACCTACACGGGTGGTACTTCACTTTCAGCTGGTACGATTGCACTCTCTGGTTCGGGCGCACTTTCCACAGGCACTGTGTCGATCACAGGCGGTACACTTAAAGCGACTAACAGCGCTGCAAATACTGCAGGAAGTCCTACCATTGTTGGAACAGCAAATAACGTGGGTGGAAGTATCACCATGTCTTCGGGTGCGATTGATTTAACCGCAGGTAGCTTAACCCTTGCTGGTGATTTAACTTTAACGGGTGGTAGCATTAACTACGAACTAGGTAAGACTTTAGCAGTCACTGGTGCGTTATCCGTATCTGGCACTGTAAATATCAACCTCTCCGGTACTTATTCATTCGGTACATACACGGTCTTAACCTTCGCTTCTGGTTCTGCCGCGGGCTTCACTTTCAATGCTCCAACGGGTATTGTCGGTAAGAGTTTCACCGGAAGCACCAGCACTAGCGGTCAGTACAACATCATCGTTGCACAGACCTCTTCTAACTTAACCTGGAACACTACAACCGGTAATTGGGATACTGTTACAGCCGCAAACTGGTTGAATGACGCTGCAGCTCAGGCCTTCGTTGATGGCGATAATGTTACCTTCAATAATACTAACGGTGGTACTGTCACGATCGGTAGCAACGTAACACCTACTGGCGTTACCGTTTCAGCTGCTTCTGGCACTTACACCTTCTCGGGTGCTGCTGGCATTGCTGGTGTAACTGGAATCACCAAGTCTGGTAATGGTACTTTAGCGATTCAAAATGCTAACACCTTCTCGGGTGTGACTGCCATCTCGGCTGGTGTTGTTCAAATCTCTAACGCTAACGCTTTAGGTTCTACATCGGGCAAGACCACTGTTGGCGCTAACTCTGCCCTGGAAATTTCTGGTGGCATCACGACGGCTGCTGAAGCTTTAGAAATCACTGGCTCTGGTATTTCATCTCGCGGTGCGTTACGAAGCACTTCGGGTAACAATACTTTCGCGGGTGCAATCACCTTGACTGGTGCTGCGACCATCGCGTCGGACGCTGATACATTCACACTCACCGGTGGAATCACCAACGGTGGAAATCTCCTCACCATTTCTGGTGCAGGTAATACCACAGTTTCGACGGTTGGGATCTCCGGTGCCGGTGCCTTAACTAAATCGGGTAACGGAACACTCACTCTTAACGTAGCCAATACCTACGAAGGTGCGACCACGGTTAATGGCGGAACTCTTTCTGCTGTTACAGGTGCACTCGCAGGTACATCAGGCATCACCGTTAACGGTGCAACTCTTACTGCGGTTGATTTCAAATCGGGAATCAATTTAACGACCGATGCTACTGGCTCAGCCACGATCTCCGGTGCTGGTCAAAGTGTTGGAACTCTATCAAACGCTGGAAATGTAAACTTCAGCGGTAACTCCGGAACTGTAACCGTCTCCACATTATCGGGTGCCGGTTCAACTTCGTTCGGAAGTAACGCGACGATCACTAACGGAATCACCGAAGGTACTGTTTCTGTAACTGGCAATTTAGCGGCTGCGATTTCGGGCGGTGCAACCACTGTAACCGGTACAACTACTGGTGCAATTTCTAGTGGTACCAACGGACTCACTGGTGCAGTGAACGGTGCGATTTCTGGCGGTACTAATACTCTCGGTGGTTCACTCGGTGGAACGACTGCTTCAACCGTATCAGGTGGTAACACCACGGTCGGCGGAACTGCTGCTGTCACCACACTCTCTGGTGCCAATACCACTCTCACCTTAAACGGTGCGAACAACACCATCACCACAGTTAACTCGGGCGGAACCAGCACCTTAACTCTGGGTGGTACTACTACAATCACCACATTAACCGCTGCCGGTTCTGGTGGTATTGCTGTTAACGCCAACACCACGATTGGAACTTTAAATGATGCCGCTATCTCAATTGCTGCTGATAAGATTTTAACCGTCAACGCAGGTACAAGTTCGACCGCGATTACCGGTTCAGGAAGTTTAACCAAAGCGACTGCTGGAACTTTAACACTCTCGGGTGCTAATAGCTACGCAGGTTCTACCGCGATTAGCGCTGGTGCCTTAAACCTCGGCGCTTCCGATCTCTCACTCGCTGCAGTGACGAATGCTGGTACACTTAATTTCACCTCCACTAGCGGTGCTGCTACATTAACCAGCTTGTCCGGTGCAGGTACAACGGCCTTTAGCGCTAACGGTACGATTACTACATTAAGTGGTAACGCAGTTTCGATTGCTTCTGGCAAGACGCTGACAGTTTCAGAAGGTACCACATCGGGAATTATTTCCGGTGCAGGTTCCTTGACTAAGTCTGGCAACGGAACTCTGACCTTAAGTGGTGCTAACTCTTACACTGGTGCTACCGCGGTTAACGCGGGTACATTAAACCTCGGTGCTTCGAATCTCAGCCTGGCTGCAGTGACGAATGCTGGCACACTTAATTTCACCTCCACCACAGGTTCGGCTACATTAACCAGCTTGTCTGGATCAGGTTCAACCGCCTTCTCGGGTAATGCGACTGTCTCGACTCTTAACGGCGGCGCTGTTTCGATTGCTTCGGGTAAGACATTAACTCTCGATCAAGGTACATCCTCAGGAATTATCTCTGGTTCAGGTTCAGTTTCCAAGAGCTCGGCCAATACCTTAACGCTTTCTGGCGCGAATACTTACCAAGGTGGCACAGCCATCAGCGGTGGTACCTTTAAAGCTGGAAACAGCAGCGCACTCGGTAGTGGTGCTCTTACAGTTACCTCGGGTAATGTTTATGCTGCTGCAGGCACCAATGTTGCTAACAATATTACTATCGGAAGTTTCAGCGCAGGTTCAACTTCCCTATTAGCCGGTTGGGATTTCCAAACTACTGCTAACGGAGGAACCGCCGCAGTTGCTGCACCCAGTACGCCCAATAAATTTGTGGCTAACTTTGGTGCTGGTACGCTCTATCTTGATGGAACTAAAGGTTCAAGTGAGTGGGTGTTCGCTACATCTCCAGCTAATACAAATGAAGTAGCATCCTTCTCCGGAAATGCAGGAACTGGTGTGTTTTCAACTACAACTACTGGTGCTGCTACTTTGTCCTTACTGGGTGGGGGTGGCACAGGTGCTACAACTTATACTGCCAACGGAAAGTACATGGTTTTTGAAGTCGATATGTCCAATAAGTTGGGCCTAACTATTTCCTACGATACGCGTTATAGCGGCGCGACTGGTTTCACTGGCCAAGTTTGGGATTACAGCACTGATGGTACAAATTGGACGACTGCTGAAACCATTTCAGTTAGCTCAACCACATTCACTGCAAAATCATTAGCCCAGATTACCGGCTTGAACGGTGATAGTACTGCCTTTGTTAGACTTAGTTTAACTGGTGCTACTGCTAATACCGGTAACAACCGTCTCGATAACATTGCATTCAATGCTTTAAGCCAAGGTGCAGGTACGGGATCCGGTACTCTCGGTATCGACACCGCAGGTACATCAACCTTCTCGGGTAGCATCACCAATAATAATCTCTTAACTCTCACTGCTGCTTCGGGTGGTACTGCAAACTTCACCGGAGTTATCTCTGGTTCTGGTTCTGCAAACAAGACGGGTGCTGGTACAGTTAATCTCTCCAACGCCAACACCTATACTGGTGCGACTACAGTTTCGAATGGCATCTTGAACATTGGCTCTGCTGGTTCAATCGCCTCGAGTGCTGTCACGGTTGCTAATGGTGCAACTCTGAAGGCCACTAATGATTACACCGATTCTTCGATGCCTCCTTCAGCGCTAACCGGTGCAATTACACTTAACAGTGGTGCCCTGGTTGATTTAACTGAAGGTAGCCTCAAGGCCACGAGCTTAACGGTTGCTGCTCTGAGCGGTGCAGATGTCACTAAGATTTCTTACACCATCGGAAAGAGTTTAGCGCTCACTGGTGGATTAACACTAAACGGTAATCTCGCGATTGATTTAACCTCAGAACTGACCGGTGCTGGCGACTACGATCTGGTTACATGGTCAGGTGCACGTAGTGGTAGCGGTGTCTTCGCGTTCATCGATCACTCAACAGTTAATTGGATAATGACCGGTGTGGAAACCGAAGGTAAATATACTATTAAAGTCGCTGCTCCATTCACTGAAGGCGGTAATGCATCCTCTGGTACTATCACCATTCCTTCGGGCGGTAGTCTTGGAAACATCTCTGGCACTGCAAGTGTTACATCCACTGCTCCTGCAAGCGTCACCGGCACCATTTCAGGTGGTACGGTTAACTTCAGCGGTGCAAATAGTTCAGTTGCCACCGTTACAAATGGTAGCGTTACACTCAGCGGTGGATCAAGCTCCGTCGCCGAAGTGAGTGGCACCGCTAGCGTCACACTCGCTGGTACCAGCAACACCGTTACTGAAGTTAAAGGTGGTGCACTCACCATTAATAATGGTGGCGCCGCAAGTATTTCGACGATGTCGGGTGGTGCATTAACCGTTAATGGTAATGCAAGCATCACAACACTCAACGGTGGTGATGTAACTCTCGGTTCTGGAAATACTTTAACAGTTTCTGAAGGTTCATCTTCCGGCACCATCGCAGGAAGTGGTACTCTTGCCAAGACTGGTACTGGTACTCTCGAACTCTCGGGTAACAACTCTAGCTTCACCGGTGCAATCGAAGCTGACGCAGGTACGGTTAAAGTTACCAATGTCGCTGCTCTCGGTTCAACTTCCGGTGTCACCCTCGGTACTTCGGGTGGCGCAAGCGATGCCAAGTTGGAATTCGCCGCAACCGGTGCGACCACCGTCAGCGCCAACATCACAGCAACCAACACAAGTTCTGCTAACATCGTTGAAAATAGCGGCAGTGGTGCTCTGACCTTACAAGGAGACTTAACGAAGAACGGAACCGTACTTACCCTAGCAGGTGGTTCTAGCGGAATCAACGTGACCGGTAATATCGTCGGTTCGGCTGCTAACTCCGACTTAGTGGTTTCCTCGGGTGTTGTTACGGTTTCGAGCTCCAACAGCTACAACGGCCCAACCTTCATCGAAAACACCGCGACCTTAATTGCTGATAATGCTTCAGCAACTGGCGCAGGTATCGTGAACGTTGCTAACGGTGCGACTCTCCAAGTCGGTACTGCTACTAACTACGCTCTCACACTCACCACAGGTGGCTTCGCGCTCTCGAATGGTTCAACTATCCGAGTCTATGTTGGTAGCGTCGATATCACGGGTCTGACTGCTAACTCGGGCTCTAACATCGATACCCGTTACACTCACTACGATCTGACCAATAGTGCCGGCGTTACTTACAGCACGCTCCTCACTTCTGGTACCTTGGATCTTAGCGGATTCGTAGCTGGTGGAGAGAGAATCACCATCGAAGTGGTTTCGGCTAACGCCAATACTGCTGGATTGCTCTTCGATCCGTTCTACGACTTCAAGTTCCTCCAAGCAGCTTCTGTAAACCTTGGATCAAACTCCAATCTCGCAGAACTCTTCACCATCGATACATCTGCTCTGAAGTATGCAACTGGTTCGAACTCCGTAGCTGCTCAATACAACGGTGCCAACCTCTCAGATCTCATCAAGGTATACACTGTAACCAACGGTTCCAGCACAACATTGATGATGTCGATTCCTGAACCTTCGACTTACGGTCTCGGCCTCGGCGCCCTCGCTCTCGCAGCAGTCGCCATCCG
>Ga0209191_1001641_pt1 | contig 14619 bp, 21 predicted proteins | sample S_130626_EF_Meta_FD_187320 | JGI IMG/M metagenome (GOLD analysis project Ga0209191, IMG submission 187320) | Freshwater microbial communities from Lake Simoncouche, Canada to study carbon cycling - S_130626_EF_MetaG (SPAdes) (version 2) | ecosystem: Environmental > Aquatic > Freshwater > Lake ... | reverse complement strand
GCAATAAGCTTTAATTGTTCTGGGTGTAACGGATGGGGGATTGCGACTGGAAATGGTGGGGATGAATCTTCTTTAAAAACTTTTATGGTTATAGATCATTCTTTACTTGAAAGTTTGAAGCCAAGTGGGACTGTTTGGTCATTTCATATTAGGTCAGACAACGATACAGAACGCTTATACTCTGCAAACTCAAATGTTGTAACTCTTAAAATTGGGAAGACCGCAGAAGAGCTTGCTGCTGAAGCAGCAGCTGCGGCAGAAGCTGCTCGAATAGCTGCAGAAGAAGCAGCAACTGCTGAGGCAGCAAGACAAGCGGCACTTGCAGCAGAGGCAGCAAGAGTTGCAGCAGAACAAGCAGCTGCTGCAGAGGCTGCACGTATTGTTGCAGAGCAAGCGGCAGCTGCAGAAGCGGCACGCATCGCAGCAGAGCAAGCAGCAGCACAGGCAGAAGCGGACAGGCTTGCAGCACTTGCAGCAGCAGAAAAAGCAAGACTTGAAAAAGAAGCGGCAGAAAAATTAGCAGCAGAAGCAGAAGCAAAACGTATTGCTGCGGAGAAAGCAGCAGCTGAAGCAGCAGCACGAGATAAAGCAGCAGCTGAAGCAGCGGCGCAAGCTGAAGCAGACAGATTAGCTGCTGAAGCAGCTGCAGCAGCAGCTGAAGCCGAAAGAATTGCTGCCGAGGAAGCTGCAGCTAAAGCTGAAGAAGAAAGAATTGCGGCAGAAGAAGCAGCGGCCAAGGCTGAAGAAGAACGCATCGCTGCAGAAGAAGCGGCTGCTAAAGCTGAAGCTGATAGAATTGCAGCAGAAGAGGCTGCAGCACAAGCGGAGGCAGACAGGTTAGCTGCGGAAGAAGCAGCTGCTAAGGCAGAGGCTGACCGTTTAGCTGCAGAGGAAGAGGCTAGAGAGCAAGCCGAAGCAGATGCTAAAGCAGAGGAAGAAAGATTAGCTGCTGAAGCTGAGGCTAAGGAACAAGCAGAGGCTGATGCTAAGGCAGAAGCCGAGGCTATAGCGCAAGAAGAAGCTAATGCCAAAGCTGAAGCAGAAGCTGCTGCTGAAGTTGAGAAAAAAGAATTAGAAGAGGCTGTTAAAGCGGGCACTCTAACTGAGGAGCAAAAAGATATCATCGTAGACAAGTTGATTGAAAACCTTGCTCCTGGGGAGGCTGTTACCGCAGAGGCTATAAAGGAGGCAGGTATTGAGTATAAAGACCTTCCACCTGAGACTCCTGTTGAGGTTAGGCAGGATGAAAACGGCAATGAGGTTATAATTACAGCAGACGTTGCCGCAGCTCTCGTATTACTTGAGAACCCAGCGGAGTTAATTGGCGCAATATTCAGTGACCCAGGTCAAGCCCTTCAAGCACTCGGTAGTATCGGTGCTGATATGTCTAAAGAAGAACGTAAAGAGGCAACCGATATGGTTGTTGCTACAGTAGTTGCAGCCGGAGCTGCAATGAATGCTGTATCAGCAGCTGCAGGAACTACAGGTGGAACTACATCCGGTGGATCTACAGGTGGTGGGGGCGGAGGAGGATCCGGTGGCGGATCTGGTGAGTCAAAAGGAATAAGGAGACGTAAACCTTGAGAATACTAAAAGATATGGTTGATCAACTATGGACATTGTTAGGCATGTTTATTGCCTGGGTAGTCCTTGATGGATCTGCAAAGACCGTAGTTGGATACGCAATCATCGGAACACTATTTGCATGGGCAGTTACTTATCCTCTACGTAACCCAAAGGATGAAGAATGAAATCAATCGGAAATATTTTGCTAAGAATCGTAGCTGTATTTGCAGCTAGCGGTCTATCAGTAATTGGTGCTGGAGCAGTTGCAGGCATCTCTATTACAAAAGCCGTCTTAGTAGCTGGTCTTACAGCAGTTGCCGCAGTCGTAGAGAAGCTAGCACGTGGCTTTATGAATGACGGTAAGCTTGACCTAGGAGAAATCAATGCGGCGTTTGCAGCAGTTGATGTTAACTCTAAGACAGAAGCTGATTTAAAAGTTGAAGCTAAGCAAAACGGAACTGACATTGTTATTTCTGCTGGAAAGCCAGAAGGACAAGTTCCAGAAGAACAACCAGTAGATGAGGATTGGCACAAATAATGGCAGACAAAGGAACAGCAGCTAAGCTAATTGAAGTTGCAACAGCAGAACTAGGAACCATTGAAGGTCCTAAGGATAATGAAACAAAGTACGGCGCTTACACAAAGTCAAACTTTCAACCATGGTGTGGCTCTTTTGTAAACTGGTGCGCTAACGAGGCTGGAGTAAAGGTACCTAATACCGTTTACACACCTGGTGGAGCAGCAGCATTTAAAAAGGCTGGCGCATGGATTGATGGAGACCTAGCTGATCCAGATGCTGGAGACATCGCTTACTTTGATTTCCCAGCAGACGGTGTAGACCGCATCTCTCACGTTGGAATTGTTATCAAGGACAACGGCGATGGAACAGTCTGGTGCATTGAAGGAAACACAAGCCCAGATGATAAGGGATCACAACGTAATGGTGGTCAGGTCTCTAAGAAGCTTCGTGCTTACAAGAAGAATCCTAAGAAGGTTCTTATTTCAATCGTAGGCTTTGGTCGACCTAAGTTTACAGCTTAATATCTATAAATATAAAAAAGCCCCCTAGCAATAGGGGGCTTTTCTATTACAGTGGGTTGCCCACCGTGTCCACCGTAGAGTGAATTTCTTGACCTCGATACATAGTCTTACCCTTATGAATATGTACTTGATCGAAGTGAAAACTATCGTCGTCTCCGTCTTTAAAGAAGATAACGCTTACCCCCTGTTGCCAATTTTCAAAATACTGTAACGCTTGCCCTTTAACATCAATACCACCCTTAACAGATGGGACAGCTCCATCCACTCGGCAGAGACATCCAGGTGAAAAAGAGACACTCTTAATTGCCTGATCACGATCAAATACCGTCTTACTCTGTTGTTCCATACGATGTGTATGGCCAAAGAGCGTGGAAATATTCGGATTTGAATTTGCGTACTGAGCAGCTGTAGAGCCAGAAGCATTAGCACGATCACCGTGCATAGCACGAAGACGCTTATTAATCCAATGCGCAGCAGCTGGGTATCCATCGATGAACTCAACTCCTAACTCATCGCAACGTAATAGGTTCTGTAGGCTTAGCACAGGCCAGGCCTCTGGCATATTTGCTACTTTAACACCGTAAGCAGCAGCAGCGTTAGTGTTGATAAAGCGATTGAGACGTTTATCATGATTGCCTTCAAGAAGGATAATTCTCGCATCCACGCCGGCATTAGCACGCTGCTCAGCAAGGAAACGATGACCACGATTAATAGCAAGCTGGGCAGTGTGAGCAAAGTTAGTCTCCTGTTCGTAGGTTCCATACATAGGTAAGTCTAGGAAATCTCCTAGGTTAATAATTTGAGCTAGTGGGTGACCGTGGTCTAACCCAACAACTTGTAAGGCCACATCCATTGCAGCCTCGTCATGGAACGTATCAACTGTTCCGTCTTCGTACTTACGATAACCAATTTGTGGATCAGGAAGTGCTACCGCGACTTTCCAATCACTGCTAATAAGTGCAGCTGTTTGAACCTTAGGTTGAATGATAACAGGTTCTGCATGTTGTACTGGTTGCCAAGCTGGACCTTCGCCCCACTTAGGAGACAAAATAATTTTTGTATCGTCAGGGTTAGTTGATAGACTAACCTTACTAATCTTACCTACATCTTCTGCAGTAAGTCCATTTGCTTTGAGCAGCTTATCAATAGAACTTAGAGCTCCATCTGCTTTTGCTGAGTTGTATGCATCGTTTAGTGACATAAACAGTTCCCGTTTCTGTGCTCTTTGAGCGACGTTATTCCGAATGTTGCACCTGCAGATTGGTAAAGAGTGTGCAGACTTCTAGTAGAAAAGTCTTCATCATTTAATGAGGCGTTAAAAGCCTCTTGATCAGGTTCTGGCAAAAAATGCGCCCACTGACCGACAACACATTTGCCCGCCACATGAGTGTTTATTTCTTTTGCTTCTTTATATAAATCTGTTAAAGCCATGATGCCCCCATCTCTAATGAGGGGCCTAAGTGAATAGGCCCCTATTAGATATTATACTCTAGATTAGTATGAAGAATCAACACCATCTGAAAAACCGCCACGCTTGGTTTTTCCTGGAATGATCTTAGCATTCATCATAGTCATTCCTGCTTCTGGTGCAGTTTGTTTCATGTAGCTTGTAATAACGGTATGTGCTGCGCCGTTACGTTCAGCTGCTGAAATAGGAACGTTTGGACGAGCAACGCGTGTTCCCATAGCAGTTGGATCTCCAGCTGCTGTATTGCCACGAGGCATAAGCTTGCCTTTAGAAGGCTTAGCTGATGGTGCTGAGAACTTAGTTCCTTCTTGCGCACCCATTGTTACACGTCCCTGTGTATTGCCTGCTGCTGCTGCAGCATCCATGTCTGTTGTTTTTGCCATAGTTGGTACCTAACTGTTAGTGAGAGCTCACTGCAAATGATATATTAACTTACTGTAATTGTAAAGACAATCGCGCTTATTTGCCCATCTCTAGAATCTACGGTAGTAAATCCTGGACGGCATGTTAGGTTCATACCACGAGGTGCCACATAACCACTGGCTATAGCAATTGCTTTAACGGCCTGGTTAACTGCTGAGGCACCTACAGCGCGTAGATACACCTGAGGCTTTTCATAGAGCGCATGCGCTATAGCTGAGCCTACTGATTGAGCGTTTGAGCTTGCGCTTACACGCAAGAACTTTTCTTCTGTTGAATCGGTCACGAGTTGTAGTCCTTTAGGTTCGATTATTAGTCGCCCACCTGAGGAATATACTACGGTGTATCTCCGTATCCCGCTGCCCTAAGTAGTGCCACAAAATCTTCTAGTCTAAGGATGGTAACCCACTCCCCTATATTGACCTCTCCCTGCCCGTTTAAGCGCAGTACAGCCACTGGTAAGTCTTTTCCATTAGACCGATCTTTTAACTGCTTTATAACGGCACTGGGGTTAAAGTCTTTGCGTGCCTTTACTTCCCAATCAATCCCGATTGTCCCAGTAACATCAGTACCACTGCGACCAGCACCAGTGCTCTCAGCAAATGGAAACCCATTTTCTGCGAGGTAGTTTGCAACAACTTTTTGTGATCTATATCCACGATGTTTCCTACTCTGACTTGGCATGTTTACCTCTGGCCACTGAAGCTGCCCAAGTAAGGGCATGATATACCGCTTCTTCGGCCTCATCAATAGGAGGCATCAGCATATCAATTTGATCTTCAATAGTTCTGGCTATATCGTCACGCACTTCTGACAATTGCATGGCCACTGTTTTTTGAATAACTTTAGGACCTTGTAGTCCCAATTCTTCGTCAGTAAATAATGATAGTTGTTCCCATGTCATGTGTTGAACTTCCTTTGTCTTGAGCGTAAACCTTCATGGCTTGATGTGCGGCGGGTAAGTTCTCTAGAAACCACATTAGAGTCTCTTTCAACATTAAGAGTTCTAGTTTCTAGAAGCTTACGAAAAGCATACTTAATATCTAGATCATGTACAAGCTCTTGCATCTCGTCAGTAGCAGCAATAGTTGCTTTGGCTAACGCAACCCTATCGTTCTTGCCTCCGGTCCATCCTCTTAGCATTCCACTAGCTTCATACTGATCTACAGCACGTTGAGCTTCACGCTCATTGATAATAGATACAGCTAAGGCACCAGCAAGGTGATCATTCCACTGAGTGAAGTGAACAAAAAGATCCATAAGACCTTCGTCATCAAGCTCAGTTATGTCTCTAGGTAAAGATGGGATACCTTCTTCTGGCTTTGGGGTAAGCCCGAAGCCAAGATCTTCTAAGGTAGCTACAACTTGTGTACTTATACTCATTTTGTTTCCTCTCTAAAAGGAGCACAACGTTTACATCCCTTTTCAGGATCTAAATTACATACCGGTGGTCGGTTGTTCTCTGCTGCCCAAGCTACATCATGAGCCTTATCAAAGATCTCAGCTGTGTACTCTGGGTTGTACTTTACTACAAACTCTTTATACTCCTGGTTAGATTTAAGCTCATAGATAAAAACAATCTCATCCGGAGCACTAGTAAGCAAACCTTCTGCAAGCATTAGGTGGCATAGGTGTAGGTAAACTTGACCCTGTAGCTGATGGGAACGCAAAGGTGTGCGAATGTTCTTCCAAACAACTTCAATATCATTATTGTATTGAGCCATAAGTGCAGGCATTTCCATACGGATAGTGCCAGTACCAATAGACTTGATCTCAATCAGGCAGTCATCTCCTAGGCCTTTAATCCAACCATCAGCGTGACCACGCATCATATGTTTATCGCTACGCAAAGGTACTTCGGCATACTCTTTGTTAATAAGACCTACTAGGTCGCTAGATGTAGCCCACGTATAGTCATTGTTTACTGGGTTGCGCCACTTACCATACAGCACACCCATATCTTCAAACCACTTCTGCCACTTAGCGTGGATGGTATGGCCTTCAGCAAAGATAGAAGCTAGACGTAAGGTGGTCTTATCACGAGTCTCTATATAGTTACCCTTAAGCGCATGGTACTGCGCAAGCGCACACCATTCTGACCTAATAATATCTGAGGGGTGGATATAAGACTGATCACGCTCATCAAAAGGCTGTGCTAGAACGTGACGCTCTAGCGCACCCATCAAACGAGTCTCTCGCTTGTTGGTATTAAGAAATGCTTTCAGGTCCTTGCTCGGTATCGTCGTTGGCTTTGCCATACTTACCCTCCATATCTAGCCACTGGTCTAGAGTTAGACCGTGCTTTTTCATTTTGCGTTGTGCTGCGTTTCTTTCTCTGTGGGATAGTCCACCAAAGATTCCGTGCAGCTCATCGTTTAATATTGCTTCTTTAAGACACGCCTTACGTACAGGGCACGGTGGTCTTCCGTCCTTACCCCAACAAATTGCTTTAGCCTTGTCTGCTATTGGCTTGTATAAAGCTTTGTCTCTTGGTGGAAAAAATATCTCTGTATCTTCACCACGGCACTTAGCTTCATATCTCCAAGCCCAGGTAGGCTCATAGTTGTTTGGCATTACTCACCTCTTATTGCGTTACGCAACTCAAAAAAATCCTCCTCTAGTAATACCACGTAGTTCTCACCATCAAGATGCAGCCCGAGTACAGGTGTTCTGCTATCAAGTATTGCTTCTTTGGTAATTTTCTCAAGTACATCTGACTTGATAGTTACCGATTTTTTACCGGTCCACTTGTGCTCAATAAGGAGGTCGTCAGTTCTGACGTCCCCCTTACGAGACCAAAAGGCACCAGAGGCGGCACTGCGCTTACCGCCTGCGACTTTCTCTAAACGCTTTTCATGCTTTAGAGATTGTTTCTGTCCCTCACTCTTCATCAAGACTCAACATCAATACTGGGGCTGACTTTAAAGTGTCCATCACAGCTATTGTGAGTTCTTCTTTAAGTTCAACCTCTTCACGAATTGAATCGATAAGAGCTTGAGCTCCTTGCCACTTACGATCATTATAGTACATCCAGCCACCACGTCGGTCAACGATACCGTTGAGGATCGATAGGGCTACAATTTCCTTACCCGCGTCATAGTTACCAGCATCAATAGGACCACCATCAGCAAAGTAGAAGTCCAAGTAAGCGGTCTGTTGTGGTGGGAAAGTCTTGTTTTTAATGGTACGAACACGAATAGTCTGCCCAATACGACGCTTTTCCTGTCCAGTACCTACCTCAAGCCAATCATCACGCTTTACTTCACACCGAATACTATAAGCATAGTCTTTGCCAAGCCCACCAGGAGTAGTGCGAGGATCTCCATGCATCACGCCAATCTTCATACGATACTGGTTGATCATCATGCCTAACACTGGACGTTCTGAGTCAATCATATCTCGTTTAGTTGCTGAAGCCACCTTGCGGAAGAACTTGTTAGTGATTAAAGCTCCTCGTCCAACGGTGAATTCATCCATTTCTTTCTCATCCTCTGCTCCAGGAACCAAGGCAGGAAGAGAATCAATAACGACCATATCCACAGCTTTGCTTTCCATAAATTTAATAACCGCTTCATAAGCATCCTCCATATTATTAGTCTCTACAAGAATTACACGCTTAGTGTCTACACCACAAAGCTCAGCATACTTAACATCAAAGTCTTCAGCAGCAATCCAAACAGCAGTAAAGTCTGGGTTTACCTGTTGATTAGCAGCAATAGTTCGTAGAGCAATAGCTGTCTTACCGTGTGAAGCTTCACCTACTAGCTCTACCCAACGATTCATAGGCCATCCACCACCAAGTACAACGTCCAGTGTTAGAGAGCCGGATATAATACGTGAAGTATTAACAACGTTGCTTGCAGTAACTACTGTGTTGGGTCCGTACTTCTTATTTAACTGTGCGATTACTTTTAGTGCGTCTGAATTAATTGTCATTGTCATTAGCCCATCCTATCTACGATTACATTTGGATTAAACCCGCCATTTTGTCCTACTTGAATAGCCTTTTGAGTAGGCCCTGAGCTGCTGCCTCCGGTACCTGCAACTCCGGATCCTGTTTGAGTAATTGGATACCCACAATCATAACAACGCATACGTTGAGTGCCCTGAGGTGCAAAGTAATTACCTGAAGCACAGTCAGGACAAGTATCAGAACGTTTAGCGCTTTGAGCCCGAGTTACCAACTGATCAGCATCTGGATCGTAATTTACATTTACATTTGGCTGCTGCCTTTGTGGAGTGTAAGGAACACTAGGTGCAGGAGATGTAGGAGGTGTGGCCTGTCTGGGAGTAGATGTAGAAGTACCTAGCTTCTTAGACCACCAGTCGTTATTTGCCATTATTTATCCACCTTCGATTCTATTAAGTTAAGATTAAAAAGAGTTGATATACAAGAGATTGAAGAAGAAAGAGCTACGATCTTAAACAGACTATAGATCTTTTCATAGTCATCCTCATGAAGATTAAATACATTTGTATCATCATTATCATCGTCTAGTGCATACGCAGCAGCTGCGATACGAGAAGCGATGTCTGAGTGTGAGTCAATAAAAGGTATTAAGTTTGCAAACCGTTCTAAACGTTCTTGACTAGCGTCGGCTTCCATATCAGCTACCTCATCTGAGATAGGAGGTAGTCCCATAACATCTGCGATGCCTTCGGCAGGCTCTAACATAGTGTCATAAATAGCCTGACGTATTAAAATAGGTAAAGGAATATGATTAACCTTTACAACCTTAGTTTTCTTCTTACGTTTAAAGATCACTGAGTTTCTCCCATCGTACTTCGCAACGGGTACACATAACTGTAAAGGTAGTCTGACTCCAAGAGATGTTGTACATTTTATGTCCAAATATTTTACAGATAAACTTCATTTTGCCTCTCCCCATCTGTTTACTATTTTAACATCTGCTAGGAGTGGAATTTGCAGGGCTTTGATGCCCTCCATAGCCTCACGGATAGCGGCTGCTGTTTCATTGATTAATTCGGTAGGGGCAACAGTAACTAGTTCATCGTGAATAGTTAATAGTAGGCTGGCACCCTCTGGCAACAAACTATGGGCGCGTACCATAGCAAGCTTAATAAGATCTGCAGCAGATCCTTGAATAACAGTATTAAAAGCTTGACGTTCTGCGCTTGATCTACGACCCATGTCTGAGGATAATAGATCCGGTAAGTATCTACGACGATTCATGTAGGTCAAAGCATAAGGAACTGGACCACGTTTACGGCTTTCGGCAACTACCTTGCGCTTGTACTTATCTACCGCAGGGAACTTACGAGAGAACCCATCCAAAAGTTTACGTGCTTCCATAGGAGTAACACCAATAGAAGCAGCGATCTTTTCAGGACCTACACCGTACATCATGGCAAGTACTAAAGTCTTAGCACCATCTCTAGACACACCAACAGTATCACCGATAGTTGTATAGATATCTACACCATCCAGGTAGTTCTGACAAAGAACACGGTCACCACTAAATGAAGACAACACTCTAGGCTCTACTTGAGAGTAGTCAGCTACTACAAGTTGATGGCCTTCCGGAGCAATAAACAAGTTACGGATAGCCTTACCATTAGCAGTGCGTGGGTTAGGTACGTTCTGTAAATTAGGATTCCGACTTGAGAAGCGTCCCGTTTCCGCCCCGTACTGAATGAAATCAGTGTGAATTCGACCTTTGAACAGTAGAGACTTCTTAGCTACAGTCTTAGCCTTACCCGCAGTAGTGCGAGTGATGTCTCCTCCGAGATACGGAATCACGTAGGTCGTAAGCAACTTATTCAAGTCGGAATAATTTAAAAAGGCATCAACTAAAGCGTCCTTGCCCTTGAACGCTTTAATAGCAGGCTCAGACACCGAGTAGTCTGAGATTACAGGGTCTTCCCCCGCCTCGCTATGCTTGATGCCTTTAGGAGTAAGAAGGCGTGGACGAAGTCCGCGTCCACCTTCCTTCTTAGAGGAGAAGAGTAACTTTTGTTTCTCAGGTACGCTGTTAATGTTAAAAGCTTTACCAGCTAACTTATAGATAGTTGCCTTTGTTGTTTCAAGTTGTAGTTCTAGGTCTGCTTTAAGCAGGGTCAAAGCTTCAACATCAATGTCTGCGCCATGTAATTCCATGTTAGAGATAACTTTAAGAACATCCATCTCAAGTGCAAACACTCCACGTAACGTGTCACGATTTAAACGAGGAGAATACTTCTTCCAAAGTTTCCAAGTCCACTCCGCATCTAATGCAGCATATGTAGCAACGTCATCAAAACTATGGATCTCAATCTGAGCACCTACACCTTTAACCATATGGTAATCAAACTCGCGCTTTAAACAATCGTCTAAACCTAGGTTGCGTGTGTTGCGAGTGTCTAAAATAAAAGCAGCGTTAAGGGTACAAGCATATGGTTGAGACGGAAGAGCACCAATATACTTGGTTACGCTTTGTAGATCAAACTTTAAGTTGTGACCGATCTTTAGTAGGTCACTGAAAAATAATGGCTTAAGAGATTTGAATACTTCTCCAGCAGTAAGTTGTTCTGGAGCTTCACCAAATACTTTGGTGGCTTTACGCTCATCCTTACTGTAATCAGTAGGACGTAGTGGAAGACCTTTAATGATACGGTCTTGAGCTGAAGGCAACAGTGGGTAGTCCGTATGTAAGTACTCACCGTTTGGGTGACCCATAGGAACTACATCTACTCTACCTTCGGTAGCTAACGCAATCCATACAACCTGATTTTGACGCGGGTCTCCACGGTGATCTCCCATAGTTTCTACGTCAAAGACAAACTCTTCTTGCTGCAGGTAGTACTCAACCATATCAGACAGTTGTTCGTCGGTAGTAATAATATTCATTGCGCTCCTATTTTAAGATTGGGGAGCCGGTAGAAAGGAGGTTCAAAAACCCGGCTCCCCAATGCTATTGGGTTAGATTAGTTATTGCCTGCAATTTCACGTGCGACTTCAGCGAGCTCCGCCTTAGTGGAGGTATAAAGAGCTTCGATGCCGTAAGGCTTTAGAGTCTTGATGTGATCAGCAAGAGCAATAGGATCTAGATCCCATTCCTCAGCAAGGTCGCGTTCCTTTACAGGAACAACAGTGTGGGTGGTCTTAGTACCCGAACCTGACTTGCTAACAGCGTAATAGATATCTGAGCGATTGAGTGGTCCAGTCTTCTTATCAGAAGCAAACTTCTCAAGTTGTGAACAAAGGCGCTTACCAACAATCATAAGCTGGAGTTGTGGTTCTTCATCAGAAAGATTAAGAACTGTAAAAGCAAACTTCTGAGAAGGAATGCTTCCTACCTCAGTAAGTGGATCACTTTCACCAAGAGCGATAAAGGATTTCTTTCCTGGACGTGTAACCCAGTGTTGCTTGAACACTAGAGGTTCGTCAGAGATAAACTTTACAAGCTGTACATCTTCATCAAACTTAAAGTCTGTAGCAAACTTTGATTCTTTTGAAGAAGCTGCCTTAGCTGCTGCCCATCCCTTTTGGATGATTGCTGAAGATGCGGATGAAGTATCCTCATCCTCTTCAGTAAATAGATCTTCCTCTTCGAGGACAGATACTGGTGATGTGTATGAGTCGACGTTTGGAACGTCTGACTTGTTTACGCGAAACGATGATGTGGTCATTTTGGTCTTCTTTCATTAGGTCGTTGGTCAATTGGTTTCTTGATTGTGAATCTTTTTCCAAGTCTCCATCAATTCAATTGATAGTTCTGAGTAACGATTCCAATCAATTCTTGCAGCTTCCATTAGCCCGCGGGCTTCAAAAGCTTGTATGGTAGATTCCACCATGTCTCTGCTGTACATCCGCCAACCTGGCTTCTTTACACCATCAACTAACATAGACTTAAGACGATAAGGTGCACGTGGTATATAACCTTTACGTTCCCAAAGTCTTACAGTTACTAGTGGTCTACCTAGCGCAAGAGCAAAAGCCCCTGCACTAAACAATTCTACCACACTTCCGTTAGGTAGTGTTTTTACCTGTGGACTTGAGTCCCAGGATCCTTCTTCTTGTACTTTTGGTTTTCTAGCCTGAGGATTCAGGGGACGACGCTTCTTCTTGGAACCAGGATAGTAATCATCTAGTTCAGAAAGAAGGCGGTCTACTGGATCCTCGTTAGTCATGACTTGCTCGGTATGAACGCATAACTAATAGACTTAGGAAACATTGCATCGATCTCTTCTTCTGTGATTAGCCCCTCATAAAGACACGCCATTACTTCTGACTCATCTAATACAGGGACCATCTTATAGCAACGCTCTGTCAAGCCTTTGCTCAGTAGTGTGCGTGATGCCTCGTCCTCGTCAAGTTTCTGTGTGACGCGGCGTTGACGTTGTAGAGACTGGTAGCCATCTACTTCTTCTGGCAATGAATACCAGATATGGCCCTTCTCATCTGGAGTACCTTCGTTGTCTACAAGGTCTGAAAGCTCTGCTTTAAGAGCTGATTGTTCTTTACCTAAGTCGTCTATACGACTCTTAAGGCTGACGTACTTGCGTACCTTACTAGTGATTGTATTGCCTTCGCTAGGCAAGTTTCTTTCGATAACATTTGGCATATTTACCCCCCTAATAAAGAATATACCACATCAAATCTGGTCGTGCAACTCCACCTTAACATACTCTTTTAGAGCAGAGACAATTACATCCGTAACAGTACGGCCATCGATCTCGGCCTTGTCTTTGACAGAGGTCCAGAGCTCAGTAGATACCCGGATAGTGCGGGTTGGGGTCTTAGGTGCGTTTGGCATAGTAAATATTTTAAACCATTGTCGTCTGTAAGAACGCCTTAAGGCTGCCTAAATTTAACTCTACTCCACCAGCATCGTTGATACCTTCGCCATCCATAATGGCATCGGCTACTGCGTTCTTCTGTAACAACATGTCGTGCTGACGTTCTTCAATAGAACCTTCCATTAGGAAGTCTTGAATAACAATTGAAGGCCAAGTACTAGAGGCCCTTCGTATACGCCCATTACGTTGTAACGCCAGACCTGCGTTCCACGGAAGATCGTAATTAATAAGTAGGTTAGCCTGAGGAAGATCCACGCCATAGCCACCGGCGTCAGAACTAATAAGTATGCGACAACCTGGCTCAGTTTGGAAAGTAACCTTAGCAACCTCTTTAGCTTTAGCATCTAGCTCTCCTGTATAAATCTGTGGTTGGTATTCTTCAAGACTTGCTTGAAGTAATTTTACCATGTGTACATAGCTAGTAAAGATAACAACTTTATTCTGATCATTAACATCTAGGAACTCTTGCACGTAGCGTCGCAAGGCATCAGCTTTTGGGTGAGCTTTGAGGCCACTGAGCTTTCCTGATTCATCTAAATCGTTTACATATTTAGAACCATTGTCAGAGTCTTTCCGGTATCTACCAGCAGAGTTAGACAGTAAAGCTGGTGCATCGCAAAGCATTCTTAATGCTGTGAGTTTAGACATGATCTTACCTTTGAGTGCATTGGCTGCTTCGTTCTGACTCTCACCGGTATAGTGGGAGAACAGGTCAAATGAAGACCCATAATTATCTATAGCTTGCTCAAGATCTTCTAAGATCTCTCTGGCAATTATGTTGTACAGCTTTGCTCCGGCGTTGTCAAAGGGAACGCGGATAGGTTCAGCAAAGATAGTGTCAGGAAGATACGGTGCTACGTCTGGGTCTTGCTGACGTTTGCGAACACTTGCGTTTGCCATAGCCTTATTCAAGGTAGGTAAGTTTCTATACTTCTCTACTCCACCAAAGTGGTTACGAACAATAAAAGTTTTGTCAAACAAATCAAAACGGCCTAGTACTTTTTGATCTACAAACTGCATGATACTGTACAGTTCTTCGGGCTTACCGTTCTCAATAGGCGTACCGGTAAGAGCAAACTTAACTGGGCTGGTTAGTTTCTTTACTTGCTTTGATCGTTTTGATCTGAAGCTTTTGATGGCGGTTGCTTCATCGCAGACAACGAATCCTCTTGCGAGGTGTTGAACATACTCCCAGTCATTAACAACCTGCTCGTAGTTAAGAACGACATAGTCAGTGAGCGAATGCCCCCAGTCGACCGCTTCCCCATACTGGATGGCTCTTTGCTTTGGCGTTCCATCAATGACCACAACGTTTGCAGCGTCAT
>Ga0209191_1001637_pt1 | contig 14641 bp, 37 predicted proteins | sample S_130626_EF_Meta_FD_187320 | JGI IMG/M metagenome (GOLD analysis project Ga0209191, IMG submission 187320) | Freshwater microbial communities from Lake Simoncouche, Canada to study carbon cycling - S_130626_EF_MetaG (SPAdes) (version 2) | ecosystem: Environmental > Aquatic > Freshwater > Lake ... | reverse complement strand
GTTGCTTGCATATTGCATAGCGACTATTCGCTTGAATTGACTCATTGTTCCTCACCTTATAAGTAGTAATACGCAGGATTAATTCAGTGGTAGAATGTTTCGTTGCCAACGAAAATGTCATCGGTTCGAACCCGATATCCTGCTCCAATGAATAGGTGATAATGTATAATTTTCTGAATGACCCACAGTTTGTGCAACATAGACTGGATGGCGACTGCCATCTGTTTAGGGACATTCAACATCCACTTCCAACATGGAGTGATGTTATAGAAAATTTGAATGTTAGCATTGACAATAACTGGTTGGTTAAACATCTTAACAATCATGGATTCGTCACTCACAATGCAGAGTTAATTCCCTCTGTGGGCGACCTGCTCAAATATATCTCCACTCTCGATCCAAATGTGCCATCCTCGGCACATTGTTATTTTTCCCTCACAAAATTCGCAAACACATTTGGTCGTCATAACGATACAAGTGATGTATTCTTTTGGCAGTTCATTGGAAAGACAGAGTGGACTGTAGAAAGTAAGAATGGAACAATTATACATATACTAGAACCAAACGATTTATTGTTTGTTCCACGAGGTATGTGGCACAACACTAAACCATTAACAGCCAGAGCAGGAATTTCTTTTGGTCTGGATTACTAAGGAGAAACAATGGAACCATTATCATTTAAAGAACAGTGGGAAGCGAAGAAACTACTGAAGCGATCAAAGAAAAAAGCCAAGAAGATTTTACAGAAACAAGGATTTGGTCGTAGAGAATCCAGCAAACAAGTCAATGCTGCATTGGATAGAATAGTAGATAAACGAGTAAAGAAAGCAGCAGGCAGAGGTAGTTAATGATTGAATTGCAGATACATAAGAAGCAATTAGATGGTTTCTATACTGTTACTGCATTCCCACATCATGAGCAGATGAAAGAGAACTTACTACAACTAATATCAGAGCAAGATGCTCCATGCGAAAAGAATGCTAGTTTTTACTATAACGATGCCATAAACAAGTATGATTTCAATAGGTGTCTTGATGGAGAAAGAGAATGGGTGAAAGAATTTGCACCTGTCGTGAAACCATTTATAGATACCATATGTGAGTCTCTTGGATATCAACACTGCTCTCTTATATCAATGTGGTTTCAACAGTATGTGACTGGCGATACTCATGGGTGGCATATTCATGATAGTAATTTCAGCTGTGTTTATTTTCTGGAGTTACCAGATGCAACAACAGCAACAGAGTTAATAAATCCTTTTAATCAGAATGATAGAATAATTCCATCAGTGAAAGAAGGCGATGTTCTTATGTTTCCAAGTTTTGTACTGCATAGATCTCCAATGATCAAACATGAAAGAAAGACATCGATTGCGTTCAACATCAATGCTGAATTAGTTAGACAAGATATTATAAACGAGTTAAGGAAATATAATGATTAAATGGATCGAACAAGGTAGCATTACCACCATGATGAATGGTGACGAAGCACAGATGGTTATCATGCATGTGAAAGAGAAATATGATGTATACGAATCTGGAGCATTAACTAAAATTGGAACATATGATAGTTTGGATGATGCAAAATATTCCTGTCGTGGATATCTAAAGTTTACCTCCAATAAAAATAAATCAATCGCAGTTATTGGTGTTGGCACTGCTGGTCTTACTGCTATTTCTCATTTGTTGGCATGGACTCCTGACGATTCAACTGTTGTGTCAGTCTATGATCCAGAAACTCCAATTCTTGGTATTGGAGAAAGTACCACTGTTCATATTCCAGAAAATCTATTCATGGGAACAGGATTTAATTTATTACAAGATGCACATGAGTTAGATGCCACGCAAAAGTTGGGTGTGAGATATACTGGATTTAGAGAGAAAGACTTTGATAGTCTTATCCTTCCACCATATACTGCCATGCACTTTAATAACTTTAAGTTAAAAGAGTTTTGTTTTGGTAGATTCGAACAGAAATGGTCGCATAAATTTAGACAGAAACATGGTAAAGTTAAGTCGCTAATCAATTCAAATCAGTTTGTCACTGTTGTTTATGAAGACGATACTGTGGATGGATTTGATTATGTGATTGATGTGGCTGGTTATCCAACTGATTATACTGACTACAATATGTCCACTGTTATCCCAGTGAATCATTGTTTGGTTCATATGATTCCAGAGAAAGGTGACTGGAATTGGACATGGCATGTGGCTCATCGAAATGGATGGATGTTTGGTATTCCACTACAAACTAGACAAGGATGGGGATATCTCTACAACGATGAGATTACACCAAGAGAAGATGCTGTGGCAGATATTGCAGAAAGATTTAATAAGAAACCAGAAGAACTAGAACTACGAGAGTTTAAATTCAAACGATACTATGCCAAGAAATTTATGGATGGTAGGATCGTTAAGAATGGCAACAGAGCATTGTTTTTTGAACCAATGGAAGCACTATCTGGTTATTTCTATGACCAAGTGATGCATTACTTTATGTCTGTTATTAGAGATGACATGAGTGTTCATAAGATGAATGAAGATTTAACAGTATACGCTAAATCAATTGAGTCATTTATCGCATATGTATATAAAGGTGGATCAAATTATGATTCTGAGTTCTGGAAGACTGCTCAGGCAAATTCAATCGAGCATCTTAAAAACAATCAAAGATTTAAAGATTATATGCATGCATTAAAATCTGCAGATTTATCTGACAGATCCAATAAACAAGTTTATATTCCATTCTTTAATACCAGCTGGTATCATTTCGATAAGAATTTGGGATATAACGAACTAGGAGTTTAATATGTTTGAATGTATTATAGCAGGTGACTCAATCGGTGTTGGGATTGCCAATGTAAAGAAAGAGTGCGTTGCCTATGTGCAAGGTGGAATTAACTCTCATCAATGGTTAAACAAGAACATCAAGAACACACCGATGATTGCAGAACATGTAATTATCTCGCTTGGATCCAACGATGCGTATGTAAAGAACACTGAGGAAGAACTAAGAGTTATCCGTAAACTAACCAGTGCAGCAAGAGTTTATTGGGTAATGCCAAGCGATAAGTTTCCAAAGGCACAGTCAGCAGTCTGGCATGTGGCAAACGAGAATGGTGATATCATCCTCAAAACAGATCGTATGCAGAAAGATAATGTCCATCCATCATGGGCAGGATATAAAGAACTAGCGGAGAAAGCACGATGAATATTAAAGACTATCAGATCGAGCCAAAGAAGCCACTGACATTCGAGGAATGGAAGGGTAATATTGCTCCACAATATCAGGGAGAGAAACTAAAGGCATTCGATCGTCTGCACAATGTAGACTACAAGAAAGAATTTGATGAGATGCTTCAACGAGAGTATCAAGAGTACTGTGATAATTTAAATGGAAACTGGCTACTACGATGATTAAAGTGATAGATGATTTCCTATCTGCAGAGGATCATAAAAATCTTCATGATAACATGATGGGTTCGTATCAGCCATGGGTGTGGAATCAATCTCATATGTACGATGATCTAACATACAAAATGGAATGTTTACCTGACAGAGAAAATCAGGTGGATTATCCTCAATTTGTATGGGGTGTGTACATGGATGATAATATAGTTGATCCTGCTTGTTATAAACTGTTCAAACCAATTCTTAACAAAATACCTCATAGTAAATTGTTAAGAATTAAGTGTAATCTTAACTTTCCGTATCCTCGTTGCGATGAGACCAAATACGGATACTCTCATACGGATAATCCATACAAAGACGCATACACTGCAATTTACTATGTAAACGATTGCGATGGTGACACTATCTTTCTTGATGGAGATAAGAAAGAGAACAGAGTTCCACCAAAGGCTAATCGATTTGTTATGTTTCCAGCATCTGTGTTTCACTGTGGCAATACACCGAAGAAAACAGACAGACGAGTAGTAATTAATGTGAATTGGATTCCACTATGAGATCTCCGCTATTCACTCTAAACTATCATCACTATCAAGTGAACAACTGGGAAGAGAAAAAGAAACACCTATTGCAATGGATGGAAAAACGAACTATGGTTCGAAGAGAAACCAAAGATGGCATGGTTAGTTTCTGGACTGATCGATTTTCAGAACATAATGACATACAAGGATTCTGCGATATCTTCAAAGAGGAACTAGATGAGTTTGCAAGAGAACATCAACTGGAACAAATGACGATTGAAGATATATGGACAGTTAAGTATGAAAAGGGTGATCATCACACTCCTCATGATCATGGAAATTGTAACTATTCGTTTGTTCTTTATGTAGATTATGATGAGAACGAACATACTGGTACTCAGTTCATATCTCCAATTGGTGATTCTACCACTAACAGAACTTGGATTGCATCACCAGCAACAAGAGAAGGGCAGATAGTTGTATTCCCTTCAAATGTCTTACACTTCACACTACCGAACAAATCAGACAAAATTAGGACTATTGTATCAATAGATATATCAACATCTAAGACTCCAGGAAACCACCACTGATGATTACAAAAGAGAAACTAGAACACCACCAGAAAGCACTCCAAGAGAAGCATGACATTCTGGATAAAGAAATTAAAGATGCCTACATGGACAATGTGGGTGATATCGAGATTGAAAAGATGAAGAAGCAGAAGCTGAAACTAAGAGACGAGATCGAATCATGCAAGAAAAAGATCGAAGCATTATGAGCAGGGAAGAGCGAGAACGAGAAGAAAGATATCGTCATACTCACCATAAGCCAGTCGAGCCTAAGGTGAAGCAAGAAAGACAAGAGAAAGAAAGCAACGACTGATGACTACATTTACTAGCGAGGACAGATTCAACTCTGAGCCAAAACTAATTAAGTATAGAGATGCAGGCATGAACACCTATACATACTTCTGGACTATTGATGGTCGAGTCGTATCACCTTATTTTGACCACGAAGACCAAGCAAAGGAATGGAAATATGAAGACAGTACAACAAATGGAAACTGAAGCCATCTTATCAATGGCAGAAGGAATGAAAGCATTGGAGCAACAACTAGCCGATGCCAAAGCCAGAATCGATAGTCTGGAGAAGGTAATCGCCAATCAACGAGCCGTGATAAACGAACTGCAATGACACAAGAAGTAATCCTACACAAAGACGACCTCAAAGCAATCCTAGAGTTCGCAAACAAATACCCCGATTCCGACTATATTACAGTCTCCTGTGATTCTTCCTCGGGGATCGGAATTTTAGTCTCAGCATCACTAAGAGCAATTGTCAATCAAGATCCAGTAATCATAACAAAACAGATCGTGGATGAGTCATCATGGTAGAGAAGAAATGAACCAAAATACCTTTTGCAAGAACTGTCATAGGATTCCAAGTCAATGTTGCTGTACTATCTCTACGGAAATGGAATGTAATCCTCATCCGAATGCTCCACATGGCTTTCTAAGACAAGCCAGTCATGATGCTGGTCGCTATGTATGTGAGTGTGAATGGTGGTCTCAAAAGGACTATGAACTGAGTACACACGAAAAAGCAGAGGAATTCGCTAAGAAACGAAACTACGAGTGGGATCAGTGGAAGCCAATTGAATGAAAACCTTAGTAATTGCAGGTAATTATGATCAAGCAAACATCTGGATGCACGCTAGACAAAAACGAACAGTTACTCACACTGTCGTTCATAATGCAGATCAACTACGAGGAATGCGAAATCCAAACGGTATATTCATAGGGACATGGCGAAGTCGAAAGGATATATTCGAAATCTTAAATATGCTACTGGTTCAAATGACAGATCCCGTCAAGCATAAGATTATCCAAGATCTACTGGTACAACATATTATAGAGACAACGAAATGAAGTGTTATTGCCATTCGTGTAGACCGATAGACGCTAAAGATCCAGAATCCGTCTATATGAGGCTATGTCCCGACTGTGGAAACAAACGATGTCCTAAAGCAACAGACCATAAGAATGAGTGCAGTGGAAGCAACGATGTAGGACAAGTGGGCTCTATTTATGGTGTGGTGGACAGACCTCCCGAAAAACCAGTGTTGCAGTGAATACAAAGGCGAGTGATGGGATACAAATCAAAAACATGCCCTAAGTGTGCTGTGGTGCATAACAAGCGTGGTGAGTTCTGTAGTCGCTCTTGTGGCAACCAAAAGAAACATACTCCAGAGACCAAAGCACTGATAGCCAAGAAGCAGACCGAGTGGCTTACTTCTGGTGATGACAAAGCTGAAGCACAAGTCCACTCCTTCACTAGTCTAGGTAATAATCAGATCCCAGATCCAGTGGCACCACTTAGGGATAATATGGGTAGTGGCAGATTCGTTCAGGATGGCGATCTATGGGAAGAAGTCTAAACCTGCAACTTGCAAAATACATTTGATTTATATTTGACTTTAGGGCATAATTACGGTGTTAGGGTTGATTAAGGATTAATTATGTATACAGTGCGTGTTGAGGACGAGATGGAATTCGTGAACGAGATCCCTTGCGACTCGATCGAGAGAGTCCTAGAGGTAGTAAGAGAGTGGTTACTTACTTCCGAGAGTGGAGAAACCCCGATTTACTCTATCGAAATAACCCCATAGTCTGTAGGGTTATTCCAGAAAGTTGTTGTCGTTAATTCCGATTTAGTCCATAATTCTCTTATTGAATCGAGAAAAGGACTTAATTATGACTACAGCTGCTATCACCTTCGACGGAACCAACTACATCGCTAAAGTGGGTTCTAAGACTATCAAATCTTACTCCAAGAAATATGTGGAGCGCAAGGTGCAAGCAATGGTCGGTGACATGGACAAACATATCGCTGCTGTTGCTGAAAAACAATCCAAGTACGACATCAACACTCGTTTCGGTTTCGTTGAGAAATTGGTCACGATGGTTGCAACTGGTGTTCAGCCATCAGCTGTTATCACTGGTGAAGGTGGTTTGGGTAAGACTTATACAGTCACTAAGACGCTGGAAGCGCATGGCTACAAAGACATTTCTGATTTGGCTGAATTCCATGTTGGTTCGGTGATCAATACTCGCAAGTGTTTCACCATGGTTAAGGGTTATAGTACTGCCAAGGGTTTGTATCGTACCCTTTTCGAAAACAACAAATCCATCATCGTGTTTGATGATTGTGACGCTGTTCTTCGTGATCCAGTTGCATTAAACTTGCTTAAAGGTGCACTGGACTCTTACGGTAAACGCATCATCTCTTGGAATGCTGACATGAAGGATGATGACCTGCCACGCAGTTTCGACTTTACTGGTCGTGTGATTTTCATCTCTAACATGGCTCAAGAAAAGATTGATCAAGCCATCCGTAGTCGTTCTATGATGATCGACCTAAGCATGTCCCTAGACCAGAAGATCGACCGCATGGAGTTTATTGCTAAGAGTGATGAATTCCTCCCAGAGTACGATGACACTATTAAGAGTGATGCTCTGAAACTGATTCGTAGCATCAAGGACGAGTGCACAGAGATCTCCCTCCGTACCCTTATTGCTGTAGCAAAGATCCGTGCCAGCAACAAAGAGTGGAAAGACCTTGCTACATACATGCTTACTGCTTAATTAGAACAAGGGAGGATACTATGAAGAAAACACTAAACGAACTGTTACGCAAGAGATTGGGCATCAAGCCAACACTGGGTTATTTACTAAGAAAGAGGTTAAGCAAATGATTAGATTTATACTAGGACTAGTAATAGTATTAGGTGCAGTTGGTGGCATGGATGAACCAGAGAATTCACTGTTGATACTGATGGGTATCGCAGGTGTAGGACTGGCACTGATGTACTTCGGATCTGAGAAGATGAAGCAACTGTAATTGGCAACCAACCATAGTTGACATCTAATCTATAATTGAGATTAGGGGACATAAAATATAACACAGGGACTCCTACCCTCTGGGCTATGCGGAGGGTTTAGCCCACCATCATAATTACAACTCCCGCACTAATCTGTATAGGGTTGCAACAAACGAATTCCACTGTTTGCAAAAAATTCCCCGAGAAAAAATTTGTGCTCTAGGGTTGCATTTAACAACTAAAGATGGTTGTCTTTAATTCGAATCTGTGGTATAATAACTACATGAAACAAGGAAATACTATGATGACACGCACTGAAGCACAAGAAGAGATCGACGCAAAGTACAACGAACTGTGCTCTGCCCTTACTGCCTTTGACTACAAACTTAGGGAATTAACTCGTATGGCTGATCTTAATGAGATCAAGGACATCTACCTTAGGACACAACCCTTACACGACCTCTTGCAAGAGATCGATGAGGCACTGGAGAAATAATATGAATCACACTTACGAAATTCGCTCTCTCACTAAGGATCCTATACTAGGTACTATTGTATCGTATGGTTCTTACCCTACAGAGAAAGCAGCACGGAAAGCACTGGTGGATCTTTCCACTCGTAACTTTGCCAATGCTAGTGATATTCGATCGCTTGGCTTAGAGTTGATTGTGTATGTACCCATGGTGTTGGATCGTATTTCCGCTTTAGATATGGAGGTTGTATAATGAAGTTTGTTCTTAATGAAAAGGTATTCATTCTTACAAAGTATGATGAGAATGAGTACGATAGCGATAACAATATCCTTGGAGTCTTCAAGACAAAGGAATCAGCCGAGTCATACAGGAATGAGTATATTCGTGAGTCTTACTCTATCGAAGATGACATCCCCGATGCAGACTTAGAAAAAGAAGTCGGAGTGGAGTTTAACATTGAAAACTATTGGGTGAATCCATGATTAAATCAAACGAGATGGCTACAACTGTGGGGCACTGCGAGAACTGTCTATACGACATTAAGGTTGCTATTGCACAGAATGGATCCCCTGATCAGCGAGAGTTACTAGAGAAGGCACTAACATATTTGGAATCATTGTATTTTTCACTACAGGAAACAGAATGACTAGTCTAATCGCAATGGTAATAATATTACTCATCGAATTTGGAACTAAGATATGAATGAGATTGTAAGATGGATCATGACCCCACTGGAGGTAATCTCCTTTGTATTCTTTCTTACTATGCTAATGGTCGGAGGGTTTGTAGTGTTACCCTATTATTTTATAAGGTATGGATATGGCGAATGTAAAGCAAGGAAATAAAACATCGGCTCCCCAATGGTGGAAACATCTAAGAGATTGGAAGAGAGTGTTTTGGAAGTCTGAACGACAAGCACAGAAGAAGGATATTAAGAATGAGTCTTGATGTTGATTTAATGGTGGTTCAACCCACTTCGGTTTATAGTAGTAATATTACTCACAATCTTTGGTTAATGGCTCGAGAAGTTAAGTTTGGTCTAGAGTGTAATCTAGAGTGGGCAGTTGCAGTTGATCTAACTCTTTACGATGTACTCTGGCGACCAGATGAACATGGTTATACACATGCCAAGCATATCTCTGATTGGCTTGATATTGGATGGAATATTCTAATTTCCGACCCAGAGAAATATAAGAGATATAATCCAGAGAACGGCTGGGGTTCGTATGAGGGATTGTGCGATTTTGTCTATCGTTATCGTAATGCTTGCTGGGATAATCCAGAAGCAGAATTGAGTATATCCAGATGAGTACTCTTGCGGAACAATTTGCTAAAAATGCGAAACCCCAAAAGTGGAACTATGGAGACAGAGTATTCGCAAAGTGGGAAGGTGTTCCGCTAGTTGGAATGGTCATTCGCCAAAATGAGTTTGGAGTGCTAATTCATGCAGACCTTCCCCTTGGAGCAAACGAAGGTAGACAGGTAGTATACTGCAATCCCAAGACAGTCAAGAAATTGATTGACATGCAAGATTGAATGGGGTATAATAGAGTTTATGATAGTGTTATGGATAATTCTTGCATTGTTCGGTCTGGAACTGACTGTGGGATTACTCATCACAATTTTGATAAGAAAGTATGGAGTATATGGTGGCTAAGTTAGAAATCCCATGGGAAGTTGCAGATGGCATCGTTGTTGCTGCGCTAAAGAATCATATTGAGTATCTTCTAGAAGAGATTCGACTACATTTGGACGAGGGACAGTACATGCATCCAGAGGACTATCATAACTCCATGGTACATTTAATCCCTTCAATGCAAAAGATAATTGATTACTATGGTGGTTAGAGTATTGCTGGTATTATTGTTGTCAGGTTGTGGACACTTCACTAAGGTTGAGAATGTCTATGTTGATAACAGTGCTAAAAATAACTTTATTGGAAACCCTTGTAAGTTTTACATTGGTCTTAAAGGTGAGCAGTACTGCATGACAGAGATACCATCTTCTAAAGCCAGAAATCCAGATAGCCCATATAAGGAAAAGAAATGAATGACACTCAACTAATTGAAATATCACAAGGTGTTGATAGTTATATAACAACACTCTTATCAAAATATGAAATAACTCCATTATCTCTTGCAGCAGTGTTGTTGGCACGAGCAATGCTTCTAAACAAAGAAGCAGGATCCACTGAAGACTTTTTAAAACTACTCAGTAGTATTAGTCAGGATCCTCCAATGCAGAAAAATGAAAAGGTACACTAATGAAAATCGCAATATGCTCAGATGTCCATCTAGAATTCGGACAACTGGAATTAGAGAACACACAGAATGCTGAAGTTCTTATTTTATCTGGTGATATTTGTACTGCTGTTGACCTTCGTGTTACCGATAGTATTCTTTCTTCTGCTAAAACTGATAGGTATCTTGAGTTTTTTACTGCTTGTAGTAGGAACTTTCCTCATGTGGTTTATGTTATGGGTAATCACGAGCATTACCATGGTGACTTTGCTACTTCTATCGGCTATCTGAAAGATGCACTAAAGCCATTTACTAATATTCATGTTCTTGACAAAGAAGTATTCACTCTTGGAGATTATGTATTTCTGGGTGGCACTCTTTGGACTGATATGAATAATGAAGATGAGATGACCATGAATCATGTTTCTCGTCGTATGAATGATTTCCAAATCTGTAGGAATAGTCTTAGGACTGTAAACTTCAGAACACAAGAACCAACTCTTGATAATAATGGTGATCAGAAAAAAGATGAAAATGGTAATGGATTGTATCATGCAGTCTTCAAGACTCGTGAGGCATATCTGTCTCCTCAAGATGCAGTTGAAGACCACAAAGCAATGTTGAAGTTTATCGAGACCAATTACAATATGACTCCTCCATGGATGACAACCATTGTAGTTGGGCATCATGCTCCGAGCAAGAGTTCAGAGCATCCTCGTTATGCTCATGATCGTTTAATGAATGGTGCATACAATTCTAACTTAGATGAATTCATTATGGATCGTCCAGGAATTAAATTATGGACTCATGGTCATACTCATGAAGACTTTGACTACATGATTAAGGGTTGTCGTGTTGTTTGTAATCCTCGTGGTTACATCAACTACGAAGATCGTGCAGATCGTTTCGAACTTAAATTCGTAGAGGTTTAGTATGAGTGATTATAATCCAGATAGATGGGTAGTTGTTAAGATCACTGCACTAGATAATCCACCAGTCCATAAAGTTTTTGCTTGTTGGTATGGTGGATATCTTGGTTCTGATTCTTGGAAACTAAACAGTGGCATTACAAGAGCGTATGAAGACGGAATGTGTTTTATGTTTGACGGAAGCAGTGGCTCTACCTATGCATGTCATAAAGCAGAATATGGAACGAGTGGATATGGTCATGGTGTTCTTCAAAACATGATTGTTAATGCAGAAAAGAATGGAATCACTATTGAGATTTTGCCTGAAGAAACTAACTGGTTAGAGATTAACTATGAATAAACCTACGACATGGACGATTACACTTGAAGCAGCAGACGATGGGAGTGGAGATTTAGTTCTTCCACTAACCGATGAAATCATGGAGAGTGCTGGTTGGAAAACTGGCGATACACTCGAGTGGATAGATAACAAAGACGGCACATGGGCAATAAAAAGAAAAGAAAATGAACCACCAACTAATCCCACTGAATGATAAAGAAGAAGCAATTCTTCAGTTGATGCAACGGATCAACGATCTTGAGTATGAAAACTCAAATTTAAAAGAAGAAATTAAACAATTGAAATGGTCACTACAGGAGCACGACTAATGAAATATACACTAATAGCTGAAGATACTTGGAATGGTTCAAAAACCACTCGTGAGTTTGAAGTAGATGGATTGCCAGAAGTTTTATCTGAAGTAGAACTATTCCTAAAGGGAGTAGGATTTGTCTTTGATGGCACTCTTGACTTTGTGAACGACTTTGAAGAGCCACAATGGGATGATGAAGATTTTCAAGAGACCTATGATCCTCCACATGTTGGGGAAATGTATGACACTATGGATCTTCCAAGTAACAATTGGCCATTTGAACCTCCTTCACCCAAAACATTTGGACCACAAGAAGGACACTCACATCACTACTTTGACACCGAAAGGAACAAATAATGAGCATGCCACTTGATGTAATGCTATTTTTATCAGCATGTGATCAAAAAGCATCACCTGAAAATGCTGCATTATACAAATCTCTCATGGAAGAAGAGTTCAAAGAGTTCATTGATGCTCATTGGAATCGTGATGAGACAGAAATGCTTGATGGTTGCATGGATTTAATCTGGGTTACACTTGGATTTTGTCACATGAAAGGTTATGATGTTGGTGGTGCATGGGATGCAGTGCTTCGAAGCAACATGGCAAAGGTTGATCCAGTCACTCGCAAGGTGAAAAGAAGAGAAGATGGCAAAATTTTGAAGCCAGAAGGTTGGAAACCACCCGATTTATCCAAATTTATAACAAAAAAGTTGCCTTAAATTGATTTTTGAGGTATAATTACATTATGATTACATTATACTTAGACATGGATGGTGTGCTTTGCAACTTTGACAAGGCATATCGTGCAATTGACCCTGATAAAGCAGACCGAAAGAAGTTTCGTGAGGCAGTTTTCATGCATAAAATCTTTGAAGACTTAGAATTTATGCATGACGCACACGAATTGCTAAATTTTGTTGCTAAACTTGAAAATATTAACATTGAAATTTTGACTTCAATGGGTACTTATGATGAATTGCAAGGTCATGAAGCAAAAACACAAAAGTTATACTGGTTACACAAACATAACATTCCTTACAAAGCCAATTTTGTTCGAGCAAAACAAGAAAAAGCCAACTTTGCGCATGATAGAGCAATTTTAGTTGACGATTCTACTGGTTGTATCAATCCTTTTAATGTTAAAGGTGGTCATGGTATCCTTCACACAAAATCTTCTGATTCTATTCAACAAATTCATGATACAATTCGTGGAATTAATGGATTACACGCATTAAAATTTGGATGGGATTCGATGGGTTCTTATGCTTGATATTTTTGCACCTACTTTACAATGGATAAAAGATGATTACCGTTCTAATCGCATTCGCTTTGCTGTTGAGTTGTTGGCTTGGGCTGTTAGTATTGGGTGCTCAATTACCATGGCACTTACAGTCCCAAATCCTCCTCTTCTGGCTCTTTATCCTGTGTGGATTAGTGGTTGTGCCATGTATGCTTGGGCTAGTTATACTAGGAAATCATTTGGCATGCTTGCTAACTATATCTTGCTAACTTCTATTGACACATTTGGTTTAATTAGAATGCTTATGGTATGAATATTTTCTATCTACACGAAGACACTAAAGAATGTGCGAAACAACATCTTGACAAACATGTCGTTAAGATGATTTTAGAATACGCACAACTTCTTTCTACTGCTCATCGTTTGTTAGATGGATATGAGTATGAAGGTAAGTCTATTTCAGGTCGCAAAGCAATGCGATGGAAATTAGATGATGCTCGTGAAGATAATTTATATCTTGCATCACATATGAAACACCCATCAGGTATTTGGTGTCGTCAGTCACTGGATAATTACTGGTGGTTGTATAATCTATGGCGAGATCTCATGAAAGAGTATACCTTCCGCTATGGTAAACATCATGTTGCTGAAAAATTGATTCCATTTTTGTCTTTTCCACCAACTAATATTCCAGTTGGTGTTGCAACTCCAATGCCACAGTGTATGCCAGAACAATACAAAGTAATTGGTGATTCTATTCAAGCATATCACAATTATTACATTAATGACAAACAACCATTTGCTGTTTGGACAAATAGACCAATTCCAGAATGGTATGTTGGCGAATGGAAAGATAGAAATCACAAAGCAGTGTATCAAAAACAAAACGATAAAATAAAATTTAGAATGGTTCCAGCATAATGAGTTTAAATACATTTAATAACTACGGATTTATTGAGCATGTATTCACGAACAAAGAATTACAACCAGTTCGTGATGAGATTGATGAAATTCAAGCAGATTTTGACATGCATCAACCACAACAATGGAATACTCGTCTCAGTGGTAACCTAAAAAGAGAATTCGCATTACCAAAATCACTGAAACATGCTGAATCAATCATTTTACCGCAAGTTGAAGAGTATGTTGAGTTTTTCAACTTTCTTAAAGACTCATTTCTGACAAGAGACGAAGTAGAGTTTAGTTTAAACTCACTTTGGGTGAATTTTCAAGCAAAAAATGAGTTTAACCCACTACATAATCATGATGGGTTCATGTCTTTCGTTATCTACACGAAAGTTCCATTTAAAATGAGA
>Ga0209191_1001636_pt1 | contig 14641 bp, 26 predicted proteins | sample S_130626_EF_Meta_FD_187320 | JGI IMG/M metagenome (GOLD analysis project Ga0209191, IMG submission 187320) | Freshwater microbial communities from Lake Simoncouche, Canada to study carbon cycling - S_130626_EF_MetaG (SPAdes) (version 2) | ecosystem: Environmental > Aquatic > Freshwater > Lake ... | reverse complement strand
TGTTGGAAACATATTTGGATAATCTAACAAAGGATAAACCAGAACCAACACAACCTAAACCAACAAAGAGAACTTATAAACCAAGAGTTACCCCAACTTTATTAGAGGATACATTATCAAATGATGCTGTAGTAGAAAAGCCTAAACCTAGGACAAGTAGAAAGAAGAAATTAGATATAGATTTAAATAATTTAAATAATAATTCTGAAGATGTAAACAGGTTAACATATAGAAAAAGAGATGCTGGAGACAATTAAATATGGTGAATTCAAACCATTAGGTAAACAAAAAAATAAAAATAAAATAATATTAATTAATACATTTAGGGATGCCAAGAATTACTTGGTGTCCCTAAAATATAGGCATAATGGGGAATATGATAAAATTCCTAATTATATTATATCTAAAAAAGGTGAGGTTATTAAATTAATGGATGATGGGGGGTATTCTAATTTCTTTGATGATAAGTTAATTAATTATAATTCAGTTGTTATTGCTATTGAGAATTTGGGTTGGCTGGAAAAAAATCAAAACACAGGATTAAATAATAATTGGATTGGTGATATTTATAATGGTGAACCCTATTATAAAAAGTGGAGGGATTATGATTTTTGGGATAACTATACAAATGCTCAAATTAATAGTTTGGCTATGTTATGTTCTGAACTTTGTGATAAAATGGGGATTAATAAAAAATTTATAGGTCACAACACTAAAACTGAAATTGGGGTAAAATTTAATGGAATATTGAGTAGGAGTAATATATATAAAACTTATACGGATATATCGCCATCTTTTGACATAAAACTTTTTGAAAAAATTTTAGAAAATGGTAGAAAATAGTTATGATGAGATGAAATCTCTTTTAAAGAAATCTAAAATGCTGTTTGAGCAATTCTCAGATTCTGGGAGACTTAATACGGCAGATAGTATATCAAATAAAATACGTAGTAGTGTGGCTATGAGTTCCGATGATGGAAATCAAGATATGGGGACAATGGGGGGTATGAACAATGGTGAAGAAGAAACTAAAAAAAGTTCAGACAGACAACAAAAATATAAAATATCTGGTGGTATATTTGTGTTACATGGGGATTCAAGAGCAGAGGTTGACAATATAACAACTGATGATAAATCATCGTTTCAGGAAACAATGGATGAGTTTGTTGAAGAGGTTTCTGATTTGGTTGATTTTGATGAATTACATTTGTATAAGAATAGTGTGGAGTGGGGCGGTAAACTTATTGACGATAATATTACATTCTTATATACAATTGGTGAGAATGGTGGTGTTTATATAAGTGCAGATATTGTAAAAATAGATGAAGATTTTTTACAAATAATAACCAAGTTAGAGCAGTATTATCAAAAATTTAAATCAAAATGGTCGAAAATGTTAGCAATAAGGAAGAAAACACCAAATTAACTGGTAACTTCAATAGTATATTAGATGGGATATTAAAATTAATTTTAATATTAGGTTTGATATTTTTTGGTATCTGGTTATATAAATTAAGTGAACCTAAAGTTAAATTAGATGATAAAACAAATCAAAAAATTGTTGAATTGGATCAATCAAATAAACGAATCGAGAATAATCAAAAAATTTTAGAAGATAAGATTGATAAATATATTTTAGAGATAAGTGAAATTGATAAAAATATAAAAGATATAAACAATAAAAAAGAAATAGTTAGAAGATTTTATTATGAAAAAGTTATATCTATTGATACTTTTAATATGGCTGCCCTTGATAGTTTTTTCACAAACAGATACAGTTTCTATTCAAACTAAATCTTTTCCAATAACAATTGTTAAGGAAATAGCAAAAGATTTGATTAGATATGATTCTGTTAAAAATGAATTATTATATACTAATAATTTATTGATTGAAAATGAGAAGAAAGTGTCATTAAAGGATTCTTTATTATTTTCTTATATTGAAAAAGAACAAAAGTATAGGGAGATTATAAAATTAAATAATGAAAAGTATCAAGTACTTGAAAGTAATTTTGTAAGTAATCAAAATTTATTAAAGAAAGAAAAAATGAAAAACACAATAAATCAAATCCTAATAGGTTTATCTATATTTGGATTTACATATTCTATAATTTTTAAATAATGGCATTAACACAATCTGAAAAAAAAGAAATTGAAGTTGTTGTTAGAAAAGAGATAAAAGATTTCTTTGACAGCAGTACTTTATCTCAGTATGAAAACAAGTTAATTGATAAATTACAAAAAGAATTTAGAAAGGGTAAATTTGAGGGAGAGGTTAAAGACATAACATTAAAGATGTTTAGGGAATTTTACCAATTCATGTGGTTAAATAGGTCTTATTGGGAGCCAAAATTAAAAAACGCATAATATGGAAGATCCAAATAAAGTATTTTCAAGTGCAATTGCTAGTGAGTTTGCAAAGAATCCTAGCACTTATTCATCTCAATATGATTATATTAGGTTGGTAAATAATGAGAATAGTTCAAGGGATAGAGCAATTATAAACTTAGTAGATATTGAACGTAAACACAATAAAACAAAAGACTCTACAGAATATATTAATTTTTTGAAAAAAGAATTACGTAAGGGTGCAACCGTTGAGAAAGAACATACAGATAATATTAAAATAGCAAGAAAAATAGCCAAGGACCATTTGTGGGAAGATCCCCACTATTACGATAAATTAAAAAAGATGGAAACAAAAGAGGCCACTGGCTCTGGTTCATCTGGTGGGTATGTTGAGCCATTGTTCCCCAATATTGAGAGTATGAGCGAGGCTTGCTGGAAAGGATATAGGAGAGTAGGTGGTAAAATGAAAAATGGAAAGATGGTTCCAAATTGCGTTCCAATAAAGGAGAGTATATGGACAGAAGTTAATTTTAAGCCTATAATTAAAGAAGATAAGGTGGAAGCCAAGGAAGCAACATCAACTGCGTCTACGGGGTCGTATGAAGTTCCTGGTGCGTGGGCTAAATCCACCAAAAAGAAAGATTGGAGAGGTAAATCAAAAACGCAAATACCTGGGGGTAAATTTGTGCAAGTAAGAAAGAAATGTTTAAAATACCCCTATTGTAACCAAGGTGATATAAAGGCATTAAAATTAACAGAACAAAATATGAACAAAAAAGAAATTCCAAACACTCCACAAGAATTAATTAGGTCTATGCCTACTGATTTAAAGAAATTATTTTTTGACCAATGGGGGGCAAAGCAAGCAACAAAATGGCATCCAGAAGGTAATTCATTAAAACACATTATATTGGTTTTAAGAAGAGCATACAATAAATTTGGGGATGACCCAAATATGATTATGGCGGCATTGTTCCACGATTTAGGTAAAATGGATACTTATGCTATTAATCCAAAGACAGGTGAACCAACAGCTTATGGTCATGATGCTAAATCTGGTGATTATGTAAAGCAATATGCTGATTGGATTTTATCATTTGAGGGGACAAATATTGATGTTATTGAATATTTGGTTATCAATCATATGAAGATGAAGCCATCAACTTGGAGTGTTATGAAGCAAGCTAAGAAGGATCCAATAGAACAGAATCCAGCATTTGATAAGTTGCAAGGTTTTGAAACAATTGATATTGGGGGAATTAGTGAAGCCACATTAAATACCCCAAGATACCAGAGGATAATTAAGAAAGTGGCTGATAAATGGAATATTAGCGAAAATAAAGTTATAAATATTTTATCAAATAAATAATAATTGATAATTAAATATATTTATATATAAATAAAAATGTTATGAAAAAAAGTGATATTGATTCAGTAATTAATAATGTGTTAAATGAAGAATTTAACAAGAGGTCTAATTTATTGTTTGAAAAGAAGGTTAAGAAGGATATAGATGAGAAATTAGTTGGTAAGCAGTCTAAGATTGACAAGAATAAAAATGGCAAGATTGATGCTGAAGATTTTAAGTTATTAAAGAAAGGTAAAAAAGAAGTTAAAGAAAAGTTAGTTGGTAAACAGACCAAAATTGACAAGAATAAAAATGGTAAGATTGACGCTGAAGATTTCAAGTTATTAAAGAAAGGTAAGAAAAGTATTAAAATGTCAGAAGAGAATTTAATTTCATTTATTGAAAATATAATAAATGAGGCTAATGATGATAAGTTAACAAAAAAACCAGCCACAGCAGCAATTTTAGATAGGTCAAGAAATAAAAGTAAAAGCGAGGAGAATGAGTATATAGTGTCTGTTGGGAAGAAAATGAACGATTATTTGAAAGTAGGTTCAAATGGTAAATATAATACTAACCCAGACCAATACCCAAAAACAAATGGCCAATTAAAGAAAACAGACGTTAAGGCGTATAGAATGGATGATTCGGAAGAAGAATATATTGAAGAATTGGGTAGGGGACCTGGCATGGAAAATTTAAGCTATGATGAAATACATCCGAATGAAGAAACTATGAAAGATTACATTGAAGGCAGTTCAAAGACTGGGAACAATCCAAAATGGGCGAATGCTACTGAAACAGATGTTAATGCTAGGGTTAATAAAAAAAGAAAGAATAACTACTATAATGCAGAGAAGAAACGTGCTTACGATAAATCAATAGATGTTAATATTGTTAAAAACACCAAGGAGAGACCTAAATTCATTAATAAAATGAAAGAATCTGAAAGTTCAAAAGGTGATATATTAATGGAAGAGTTTGAAAAAATGAAAAAACTAATAAATTACAATAAAAAAACCCAATAATTTAAATATTATAAGATAATATATACAATTATATTTTTTTTATATTAAAATTCTCTATAGAAGACAATCTATGGAGAATTTTTTTAAATGGCTATCTGTACCAATAGATAGGGAGGAGTTGGAGATTTATTTTAATATGAATAACATTATTAGAGAGAAATTGGATTTATTTTCAGATATACTCCATACTTTAAATATTACTATTGATGAAACGTATCTTGGTAAGAATACCAATAATGATTCGTATGTTCCATATAGTGATGAAGATAAAACAAAACATTTTGATTGGTGTTGGCTTAAAACTATTGATTCTTTTAAAAAAGAGAATATTCTTTTAAAAGAAGATGGTGAACATAAAAACTACTTAAAGAGTTTTTATCTGGAAATTTTCTACACTAAAAAAAATAAAATTGATAACGTTGATATTTCAAAATTTGTTTCAGAACTTTTTAGTATTGATGCAGATTTTAGTAAAGCGGATCTTGAAATTTTAACGGAAATGTATAAAGTTTTAGATAACAATATTGAGTTTAAAAAAAATTAATTAATAAAAATTATGGAGATTATTCAAAAAATGAAACAATTGTTAGAACTATTCTATTCAGATGCTGAAAGATTTTATAGTAAAAACAATAAAAGTGCTGGAACGAGAGCAAGAAAGACAGCGCAAGAATTAAAAGCCCTTTTACAAGATAGTAGAATGGATATAATTAATAGTAAAAAAGTAGAGAAGTAAATGTTAGGTTTATTTTATTTTTTATTTGTATTTGTAATTTTGGTGATGATTAGTGTTGTCACCAAAATTATCTTTTTTATTATAGTCCCCCCACTTGGGGATAGTGTAAAACAGCCCATAACAAATTATGATAAACTTTTTTTTGCCATATCATTTAGTTATTTTATGACATATATTAAATTTTTTTAAAATGGAACTATATAATGAATTAAAAAAAATTGGTAATTACTTAATATCAATAAGACAAGCAGAGGGGTTTTTCTTTATGGATTTAAAATTCCCCAAATCCTGGTTAATACAACAAAAGTTATTTGAAGAAAAAAAAGTTGTACCATTCGGATTAAAAAATAATGATACAGAGAGCGGTATTTCCTTTGTAATTGAAGATAATCCAGCAGAGTTTGGTAAAGTTATGAAGACTATTTTGAATTTAATAAAAAGAAATGTTGAAATAGAAAAGAAAAATGAGTTATTGAATGTTAGCATTGAGAAATTAAAATTACTGTTTAATAAATCAAATCTTGATGATTTGAATAACTTAGAATTTTCACTTAATAAAAAAATTTTAGAGTATGAAAATGATGAAAGCGCAAAAGCTAATTAATTCTTTAAATACTGAAATAGAAAAAAATAAAATAGAACTTGAAAAGGAGAAGTTAGCATTTGCTAATCAGATAAAAAAATATAAAAAAGTTGATTTATTCCCTGTAAAGCCAGAGCCTAAAAATACATTTTTTGAAAAAATTAGAATTTTATTATGGGGGAGTTAGAAAAATTAGCGCTTATTTCTGATGCTTTGGATCAGTTAATGCCAGAATCAAAGACAACAATCATACTTGAGTTAAACAGAAAAATGTTTGATGAATTTAATAAAAAATTAAACAAAGATGGTCTAAAGGATGGTAAACAATTTAATATTGATATTTCTGGTACGTATTTTTATTTTACTTTGTCCGAGGGTGAGTTGTAAATTTTCTATATAATATTGCTGAGTCAAATCCATTGTTAATTAACAAATCATACAAGTATTTTTTTTGTTTTGGGGAGGTATCTTTTATTATCATAGTTGACATATTTCCTATATGGGATAAATAACTAATTAATGAATCCAAAAATCTAATAGCCTCGGATTCTGTTTTCAAGGAAAAGAGATTAAACTTTGTATCGTTTTGTAAAACAATTTTATGATTTAATACAGATGCTACTTTCAACCCTTGTTTTTTAAGATATATCTTCTCAAATTCTTTTATCGTTATTTTTTTGTTTTGTGCTATATCGTATATTTTTTCTTCAACGTAGTAAGGTTTAATTTCTATTAAATAATTATTGGTATCCCCCTCGATAGACACCTTAAAACTACGGCCTAATTCATCTTTAATATAAGTTGGCGTATCATACTTTCTTGTATTTGATACAATTCCTAGTTCAAATGTGCACTCTTTAGTGTGTTCTAGTTTTTTCTCAAAGAATATTTCATTTGATTTTTCAATCATTTTATTGAAAAAAATAAAAGCATTTGTTTCTGTAACAAACTTATTGATAATTCTTTTTTTTTTCCTATTCTTAAATAGTATAACAAAATAATTCATATGGTAAAAGATTACTACAAAATATTAGAAATTGAAGAGAATTTTACAGAAGATAATTTAAAAAAAAAATATAGAGAATTATCTAAGAAGTATCATCCAGACATTAATCCTTCTGGTAATGATAAATTTAAGGAAATAACTGAGGCTTATGATATACTATCTAACCCTGAAAAAAAACGACAATACGACTTGGGGAGAAATGGTAATGGTGGGTATGATTGGTCAGATGCTTTCAGTCATTTTTTTAATAATAGTGAACCCAGAGCAGCGGTTAGAGATACTATAGTAAAGCTAGTAATTACCCCTATTGAATCTTATAATGGTTCAGAGAAAGAAATTAATTATAGTCAGAAAAACCCTTGTGGTGGGTGTTCTGGAACTGGGGGTGAATCCTTAGTGTGTAATACTTGTGGGGGTAGTGGTAGAGTTATCAAAAATATAGTGAATAGTTTATTTACAACAAGGACGGCCGTTACTTGCCATTCTTGTAATGGTCTGGGTAAAACAATCACTAAGGTTTGTTACACTTGTAATGGGGCTAAAACATTCCCCAAATTAAATAATATTAAAATAACTATACCTGTCGGTATTGATGGGGGGCAATTTCTTAAATTAGAAAATCTGGGGGATTGGAATAATGGACATTTTGGTAATTTGATTTTACAGATTGATGTTGACAATTCAAAAGAGTTTCAAAAGATAAATAATGATTTGGTGTATAATCTCTTTTTAGATGATACGCAAATATGCGCAGAGAAGTATACTGTGCCCCACCCAAAAGGAGATTTATCAATAAACGCCTTAGATGTGTTTGACACAAGCAAGCCTCTTAGAATGGCTGGTAAGGGGTATTTTGGGGGTAACTTTTATGTGAACTTAAATGTTAAGTTTAAAAGAAATTAAGTATTTGTTTAACAATATAAACACCAACAATTATACCTGATATGAGAAAATAAGCACCTAATATAACTACAGATATTTTTTGTGTATTATTCTCTTTACAACTTTTACAATTCTTCTTTTCCATATATAAAATATTTTTTAAAAATAATTATAAATATGATTTCATTTTATGTAAACAAACAATTATAATATGAATGTTGATATAGAAATATACCTAACTCAGATATTTACATTTTTCCAAAAAAATAAAGAAGAGTTAGAAAAATTAATACCTTTTATTAAAAAAGATGTTTTCTTTGATAAAGTTAGAGCAACTAGTTATTTGAATTATAAAAATGGAGAGAGTTTCATTTTAACAAAAAGTCAAATTATTGAGATTTGTGTTGAATTAAACACCCCCAAGAAGCAAAACGACCCTTTAAAGAATGTTAGATATTTTGATGGACCTTTTGGAAAAATAAATTTGAATTAAGTTTGGAAAATAGAATTGGATGATATATCTTTGCAGCATCAAATTAATCAAAAAAAACAAACAATATGAACACATCACTAAATCTTGAAGTACTAAAGACATCAGTTCCTGCAATCTTTGCTGAAAAACCAGACCCTAAAATGTCTAACAGATACAACTTTGCTAACTCAAAAGTAATTTTGGAAAAATTGGTTGATAGCGGATGGCAGATAAATTCAGCAAAACAAGTTGGAGATTCAGATTATTCTGCGCATCAAGTTATTTTAAGACATAATGATTTTCATAATGTTGGTGATGTTCTTCCACAGATTATGTTCAACAATTCCCACAATGGTACATCAAAAATGGACATCTCAATGGGAATTTATAGATTGGTGTGTTCGAATGGGTTGGTAGTTCCAACATCAGTGGCTAATAGCATCTCTGTTAAACACGTAGATTTGAACACAGACTTTACCGAAGTGATGACAAATGACTTCTTCTCAAAAATCCCCTTAATCTTCAACAGAATGGGAGAGATGCAACAAAGAGTATTGGGGCAAAGAGAGATTGAGGAGTTTGCGCAAAGAGCAATTAATATTCGTTTTGATAAGTTAGCCAATAATATTGATTTTGACCAAGTTTTAAGACCTTACAGAGAGGAGGATCAATCAAATGACCTCTGGACAGTATTTAATCTTGTGCAAGAGAAGGTAATCAAAGGGGGGGTTAAGTTCAAGAACACAAATAGAAGGTCAAAACCAATTGTCAATTTCATTAATGACAACAAGTTAAACACCCAACTTTGGGAGATTGCTGAAGAGTATTTAGTAGTATAACTATAAACCCCCATCTGGATAAGGTGGGGGTATTTTTAATTAAAAAAAAACAATATGGAATTTTTAACAAAAATAAAAAATAAATTAGGTTACGATTTAAGTAAAATATCTCTTTCCCATAGATTTAAATTAGATTTATTTATAGGAGAAATAGTTTATATTGATATGTATGATAATGATAAAATAAGAGAAATAGTATATTTAACAAAATCGGGGTTTTTTATTCATTTAAAAGAATTTGCCCAAATGTATTGTGAGTATTATGTTACAATTTATTTTAACCCAATTAATTTAGATGAGATTAAGTTCTACATAAATAATTTAAATAAAAGAAACAAAAATTTATGAAACTAGATGTTATAGTTTATACAATGGAAGGTTGTTCGCATTGTGAGAATTTTAAAAAATTGCTTGATGAGGCAAATATAACTTATTATGACAGAGATGTATTCGATTATCAAGAAGAATATGATATGTATGTAAAAATAACTAAAAGTGAGTTCATTCCATCATTATTATTAATTGAAACGGATGATGATAATAATGAAAAAAGTATTTTCTATGCTGCGGATAGAGATTTCGTTACAATACATGAAGGTTTAAGTTTGCTTAAAAAGCATATTATTTAACACTTTCATATATTTATATTAAAATAAATTAATGAGAAAAGTATTGATAAGTGAAAATCAGTTTAAGAAACTGGTGCAGAGGGTTTTAATTAATGAAGATGAATTTGGCTCATATGAAACAGCGGTAGCTGGTACAAATAAATCACCTATTGCTCATAGTGAATTAAATACTAAATATGGATTACCTTATGGCAAATATGAATTTTTTAATTATAAAACAACGGTAGGGGAGATTTTTAGATTATCTAAAGGTCCTGAGAATAAATTCTTATCTAGTTTTGTTCCAAATGAAAATATGGGCAAATATGATGATTACATATCAGTAGGATCGGCCTCATATTCAGCTGGTGACCCATACGCTGTTGATGCAAATAATACAAATGCATATAAGTCAGGCACATTTGTTTCTGATTTAATTAATGAGAATGATGTTATTATCGCGGCTCACAATGGACTGTTAGCAGTACAACGTTTAATGTTGGAGTTGCAAAATATGCAGACTTTACCAAAAACTTTACAGGTTATTTTTGGAAAGTATCTTGAAAAAACAGAGAACGACCCAGCAGCATCCGCAGAGAGATTAAAAGGTGGGGTGAAAGTTGAGATTCCTATTTCAGCATACGACATAACCTCAGAACTTAGAACTATTGCGCAGTTAATGATTTGTTATTTAGATTATAATAACACAGCACCATTCTGTAAGAAATATACAGAATCTAAAACTAACATGTACAATGTATTAATTAATTTTATTCCCCAGGTTATTAGTGGGTATAAATTCTTACCTAGGGGTCAACAGAGTAAATTTGTTGAGTACCTCTCTAAAAGAGGCTTTGTTACTAGTTTAGAGTTACCAGAAATAAGACAAGTTCTTGATAAAATTGTTTCAATGAGGGGTAAGATTTCAACTTCAGGTGCGAACACAGAAATGGGTAAAATTAATAATGCTAGTGTGGTTAAACAAATATTAACTCAAGTTGATGATTTAGTTATTAAGATTGAAGCACAAGTATTAACTACTTATATATCTAATTTAACATTATATGTTAAAACATATTTTCAAAGCGCTGGTACAGATGAATTAGCTAAAATTAATAATATGAAATTTAACAAGGTTTCAGCTTTTGATGCTTATAGTTTGATGTTTAGAAAAGAAACTGCTCCAACAAATGTGGAGCAGGGTGTTTATTCTCAAGAGTTTACAGCATTACCAAGCGTTAAAGGATCATAAAATCTGGGTTCGTTTCCCTTAATAAACTTGTATCTTCTTTATAATTTAAAGTTTCCTTAAAAATATCATTTTCCAAAAAATCGTATTCAATAGGGGACTTTAAATTAAATACATCAAGTATTCCTGACTTTATCGTTTCGTTCAAATACTGGGTATGTGGACAATTAATAGATATAATGTCATCATCATACTTTTCTGAATCGTATTTTATTTCAACACATTTGATATAACCAAGTTTTGTTACATTGTAGGCTATGTTCTTTAGATTGTAGAACACATTTCTTCCCATAGTGTGAGAATAACCATATGGAAAGTTTGACTTTGCTATGAAGCCTTCTAATACATTATTTTCATAATCCTTATCTGGATATATATTATTTTCTGTATTATAAAATGTGTAAGTTACTTTTGTTGGGGGAGTTAATTTTTCATTATATTCAATAATGTCTATGGTTCTAATTATTTTGGCATCATCTAAAAAATCTTTAAATTTTTCATTAAACTCGTCTGTTATGAGAGCCATATCTAAAATGGTTTCGGAGTTTGTTTTCCCATTTATAACATAAAAGTTAACACAATCAGTTATTTGAATTTTGCAATTAAACTCTTTACCTATTTTAATGATAATAAAATCAGCTAATAAATTACATATTCTAGTTTCTTTGCTTGGATAAGTTTGATTCATATTTTTATTTAAACATAGAAAATTTAAATTAAAATATAAATAAAAAATAAAGGGCATTTAGCCCTTTATCCTTTTTTACCCTTTAATTTGTTTGCCAGAATAATACTTCTCAACAGTTTTTTTTATTTTAGTTTTCAACTGTTCCTCTTCAGCTAGTTTGTTTGCAACTTGTGCTTCAGTATTTTCTGCTTGATTTTTTTTACAACCACAACCCATAATTTTATTATTTTTGATATAGTAATAAATATATAGATATTTATAAATAAGATAAAGTTAAATTGATTTTTTTTTAAAAAAAACCTATATTTTATGAATAAAAACGGAAAATTGGAGAATAGTAAAATAGATGGGCTTACTTCTAATTGGTTATTTAAGAAACCAATAGATTTTGAATACAAGAAATATATTTTGTTGAATTATATTAAAAATTCAGAAAATAGATTAAACGAATTAAAAATATATCCAGACTTGCAAGAGATTACTATTAACATAGCTAATATTGCATCAATAGTTAAGGATAATAAAATAATTTCACTTAATAAGATTCTTATTGATTTTGATACTGAGATTAATTTAAGTGATTTTAAATATGACTTGATTCCAGACATAGAATCTAATGAACAAACTGAAATAAACAAAACAATTAATTTTACATATCCCAAATTATTAGATTTATTTAATTTCGCAAAATCAATATGGGTATTTGCTTTTGATAATATTGATTTAAGACTTAAAAAGAATAAGCAATCTAGTTTGATAATAGGATATTTTTATTACTATTGTAAAAGCAGTAATTTATTGTGTTTGTATTTTTTTGATTTTACAAAGAACCAGGATTCATACAGCACATATAATGAATTTGAAGAAGTTTTTTATGATGTAATTGATAAATCAATATCAATAGCTATTATTTTAAACTTAATAAAAAAACATAATGGTGAAAATAATTATGTTATCTATGAGGTTAAAGCCACAAAGGAATTTCCAGTAAGAGAAGCACTTATACCTATTGTTAAAAGAAAACTAATGTTGAAGAATAAACCAATTTTTACTAATAAAAAATATATAAATTAATATGGAAAACAATAACACAGTTAGTCACCCTAACTACTATGGAGGTAAAGATAATCCCTATGAAGTATTAAAAGTATGTGAGGCTTGGGGCTTGGATAAAGATGCGTATTTATTCAATGTTGTAAAATATGTTGCCAGAGCGGGGAAGAAGAATCCAGAAAAAGAAATTGAAGATTTAAAAAAAGCAATCGAGTATCTTGGGTTCAAGATAAATAAATTAACTTCAAGCGATATTTAATATTAAAATAATAATATGAATGATGAGATTATATTAGAGTTAGTCAATACACAAGTACAATTTAGATTCTTGCATTGGCAAACAAAATCATATGCAAAACATCAAGCCTATGGTGCTTTTTATGATAATTTAGATGATTTGATTGATAAGTATGTTGAGGTTTGTATGGGCAAACACGGCCGCCCCAATTTTGAGGGTGGATTTACAATGGATTTTGAAGATATAAAGAGTTTCTCAATGCAAGAATATCTGGATGATTTCACAGAGTTCTTAATGAGTTTGTCGGAAAAATTAACACAAGGAGAAGATACTGATTTGTTAAATATTAGAGATGAGATTTTGGCTGAAGTAAATAAACTAAAATATTTATTAACATTAGATTAATGAGAAGAAATTTAATTAATGAGGGGGGTATTAGAGACATAAATGCCTTATCAAAAAGATATAAAGAAGCTAAAATATATTTCCACCAGGATCTTGATGGAGTTGCCTCGGCATTAGCTATGAAAAATTATTTAGAAAATAATGGTATTAAAGTTGTAGATTCAGAAATAATCCAATATGGCGATACTGAGTTCTCTGTTAAAAAACCTGATGCGTCAGGGGATGTTATGCCTGTATTGGTGGATTTTGCACATGGTAAACCAATGTTTAAGATACATACCGATCATCACGATAGTCAGATTGGGGTTGATACCAAGAAAACATCTGGACAATTTAAAAAAGCCAGATCAAACGCGGAAACAATTTCACAATCAATATCAAAAACCGATTTATTTTCAGATACTGATATTTTGATTATAAATACAGTTGACTCTGCCGACTTTGTTAGACAAGGGTTGACACCAAATGATGTTATTAATTATTTATTCAAATTTGACAAACTAAAAAGTGTTAGAGAGAATAAATTATTAATGGGTTTAGTTGCGAATAAATTACTATTGGCTTTTAAAAACAAGAAAGGATTTCTTGAAAATTTGGTTATGAATTCAAAACCTTCCATTTTATCAATATTGAATAATATAAAGAAATGGATGAAAGAAAATACATCTGAAATTCCTGCTGACTTACAAGCAAATGCTGAAAAGTATATTGAAAGTATGAAGGGTCATAAGAACGTTGAATTTAAAGATGGTATTATTTACCAATATGGAATGGGTTCTTTAAAAGGAACTGGTTCATACGATAGATATACCGCATTTAAGAATCAACCTGATGCTGATTTTTTAATTATATATTGGCCTTTAGGGTTAATTCAAGTTTCAAAAAATCCATTTAAACCAAATCCCAAGTATAGCACATTGCATTTAGGTGAATTAGCACAAAAAGTTATGGCACAATTTAAACCAATGCTGGAAGATAAATTAATTTTATTATCAACAATTAAATGGGTTAGTGAATCAAAAGCGACAGAAGAGAGTGTTGGTTTTACCTTTAATGATTTTTATGCCACTTATGGCGATAAATATTATACGAAAGAGGGTGCACCAAAAACAAATGCGGAATTAAAGGGAATTATGGATAAGTTGTTTAGTGAATTA
>Ga0209191_1001634_pt1 | contig 14667 bp, 21 predicted proteins | sample S_130626_EF_Meta_FD_187320 | JGI IMG/M metagenome (GOLD analysis project Ga0209191, IMG submission 187320) | Freshwater microbial communities from Lake Simoncouche, Canada to study carbon cycling - S_130626_EF_MetaG (SPAdes) (version 2) | ecosystem: Environmental > Aquatic > Freshwater > Lake ... | reverse complement strand
TTATCTTCTGGATTACTCACTTTTCCACTAGGAGTAGTGGACTTAGGACTAACCGCAGCAGCCTTAGCCTTCGCTACTTGCTGTGCTTTGATTGTCGTGTTTCGGGCTTCTTTCAAGAGTCTTTCTTGTTCCAATGCCCAAACATCGTCATTCATACGCACGGCTTTCTTGTAGGCCGTTTCTAGGTCTTGGGCTTTCCCTAGCTCAAGTAATTGAGCCATTTCTTCCCTTACCACATCAAAATGCGGGAATTTCTCCGCATCACTTCTTACTCTTTCAATTTCATTTGTTAAGCGCTGGTTTTCTTCTTGCTGAAACCGACTCTTAATAGATGAAACTTCTTGATTTACCTGATTTAACTGGTTCATCAGTTGTTGAGTATATGCGTCTTGTTGTATAGGCGCAACACCTTCACTATTTAATTGTATACCATAATCTTGTGCAAGTCGCTGAAACATTTGGACTTTTTGTTCCATTGGGGCTTTAGTCAAAATCATGTGCGCCCTACCTAAGTTATTAATCCATGCAGCCGGACTAATATTCTGTGCTTGTAACTCAGGAATAAATGGCGCAATGGCTTCTTCGTAGCCTCTAGCACGGTCAGCTTCAGCTTTATAGGTACTTACGCCTTTTTTGTACTCAGATTCACGCTGATTGGCATATTCAGCAAACTTAGTGAAATCTTCTTTGCTAATTTGTTCGCCAGCTTCCATTTTGTCCCAAATCTGGACATATTCTTTCTTCCAAGTAGATGGGCGAGTTATAGGTTTAACTTCCTCCTCCTGCGCCTCATCCTTATCCGCAAATTCAATAGGTTCAGCATCTTCGGCAGTTTCTTCGTGGTCTTTAGTGCTATCTTCATCTTTAGAGGATTCTGCGGCAATATCGTCTTCCACCACAGCAATTTCTTTCTCGATTGGTGCTTCAAGAGTGCCTTCCTCTGCTGCATCTAGAGCAGCTTCTAATAAATCTCTACGGTCTAATTGTTCTTCTGACATGATTTCTCCAAGGGTTATTTATAAGATAGCTTTTGATATACCTGTTCCGCAATATCCCTTTTACGGGCTTCCTTGGATTTAGTACTCATTTCTGCTGGTTTATGCTGCATTGGTACATCATTTCCTAGTTCAATCATTCTGTGCTGTTTTAAATGGCTTCTATGCTGACTACGGCTTTTAATCCATGAACCATCTACCTGGCTGATATAGCCATCAATGTCTGACATCACCATAGCTGTTTCTTTTGGGGTCATTTCTAGCTTTTGCCGCCATGCTTCATCAGCTTCTGCGCCCTCAAATGGCAGATTCCAGTAAGAAAGGTACTTTTCCCTATCATCAAAGTGTTTAGGGTCATATTCCTCATGGTCTACCTTGCAACATGGGCAAGTTACCGTGATTTTTACCAATGCCATTACATTCTCCTTATTAAATCGGGTATTTTGTGCAATTCTTCTTCTTCAACAGTTACTACTGAGTCATACCAAGTGCCATGTTTCCATCGCCAGCACTTAAACTCTTTTTTAGGCATGATTACAATGGTTTTAACGCCCAAAGCGCCTGCTAAATGAGCTATGCCTGTATCTACAGTCACTAGACCTTTACATGCTTTAAGATGACTTGCAGTCTTAGCCCAATCTTTTTGCCAACCGTCTTTAGGTAGTGGATTCCAAAACCTATCTTCTTCAGGATTAAATGAATAAGCGTCAGGGCCTACTAACTCAAGCATAGTTTCTGGGCGCATAGTGCGTACATAGTGCAAAAGCCCTTTAGATGTAGACCAATTAACAGCTAATTTTTTAGGAATATTGCTTGCAATAGCATCTAAATAGCCTTCTGACCCTACAATCTTGTTTAAGTTGCACGGAAACAACGACCTTGCGTATGCTGGGGCTAGGCTAATGTAATAAGGCAAAGAAATAATGCCAATCCAATAGTCTGATTCTGTGGCAATACCTTCTTCTGGCATATTGGTAAATGTATCAACACAATCGAGTTGACCAAATAGCGTATGTAATGAACCATGTTGTAATAAAACAACACGCTTTGCACCCATTACCTTTAAGAATGGCAGAAATCTAGCGTATTGAATGATGTCACCAAAGCCTTGTTCTGCTTGGACAGTAATGGTTTTCCCTAATAAGGATTCACCTCTCCATACAGGCATTTTTAGAGGTTGATGGTATGGCTGTGCTTGATTAGCAATAATCTCAGGATGCCATCTATATTCAAAAAGCCTAAATCCAGCGTCTAAGCGACCAGCATGGAGGTGTTCGTAGGCTTTCTTGTATTCCGTGTGTGGGTTTAAAGTAAGAGTGCTAATAGTGCTTCCTCATCGTCTAATTCTGCTTTACGCTTTACTTCTAAGATTGCTAACTCTTGTTCTAATCTGAGTTTTGCTGCTCTTATTAATACTGCGTTTTGCAAGTCTTGTTGTTGCGTTACAAGATTAGCGATGTATCGGTCAATATTTGCTAGGTTTGACGGTATATCAACGCTAACTTCTTGATTGGATTGTATATTATTTTTTGACTTCTGTTGTGGTTTTGCAACAGGTTTAGGGTCTACTAAATCAGCAATGGTTTTCTTGCGGTTTTGGGCATCAGTTTTAAGTGCAGCAATGCGCTTTTCTTCTGCCTGGCGCAGCTTCTTCTGAATACCTTTTAAACGCTTTAATTCTTCTTTTGTATAAGGTGCGTCATCCCCACCTAGGCCTTGTCGACCAGATGGAGTAATAACAATCTGAAATGCGTTATTTTGAAACGCATTGGCCTGAAACGCAGTCTGAAACATTATGCGTCTACTGCACCTTCGTAATCGCTAAAGGTCTTTAGAACTTCATAGATTGCAGGAATTAAATCACCCTTTAAGTCCTCAATAGCAATGTAGTGTGCGTTTTCTTTAACTGTAGCCATGTTGCCATGTCTTGCATCTTCGTTATAGTAAATAGCTACTTGCACTTGGATTTGGTCTTTTGTGCCAAAAAAGTTAGTAATTCGTGCGTATGCTTGTGGTGCTGGTACACCAAATTGAGTTGATTCTAGGTTAAGTTGTAGTGCCATGATTGCTCCTTAGTAAGTCATTTCTGTTGTACGGATTTGGCAAACTGTACGAATAGTTGTTGCCGCTTGCCCTGTAAAAGTTACTGCTAAACCACCATTGGTTGTATCTGCTGTAACTGCAATAGTCCAAGTAGCCGCACCTACATCAGCGTACATTGATGTGACTGTAGAGCCTACAAGTGCCGTAGTTCCTACACCAGCACCTCGCTTGATAACACCTTCGATAGTCCAGCCTTTAGTATTACCACCGCCAGTTACTCCTGATACCACTTCACCTCTAAAGAAGTAGGCAGAGTTGTTAGGTAGTATTACTTGGTTTGTTCCGCTTGCGGCATTTGTGTCGCTTGTAAGAACAGTAGCCGTAGCGTTTGTAGTTTCTTTTCCAAGAACCAATAATGCGGCTTGAGATGCTCCATAAATTGATGATGATATTGGAGATTGACTAGCCGCAAAAACAGTATAGCCAGCTATTCCTCTTGTTGTTCCATAAGTTCCACCAACAACTGTAGAGCCATAACTATTAGCAAGATTATTAGTTCCACCGCTAATAGTAGTTAATGAATTAGTTGCTTGGTTACTTTGACCACCTGCAATAGTAGCCCATGCACCACTAGCAAGATTGTTCCAACCGCCAGCAATTACTGAATTTATTCCGCTTGCTGTATTTGCAAAATAATTTCCTACTCCATCAGTTCCACCGCCGCCAACAAATGAAGATATACCACTTGCCACATTTTTTGCACCACCAACAACCGTAGACCAAGCACCACTAGCTACGTTTCGGTTTGCTGCTGTTCCTGCATCACCACCACCACCGATAAATGAATAACTACCTGTAGCTTGGTTATTACCACCGCCTACTACTACTCCATGAGGAGTATAGAAAGATAGAGTTGGAGAACCGCTACCAGTTGCATTACTAGATAAAGTTAATGAAGTTCCGCTAATTGCGGCTACATAATTTGGAACACCTAATCCTGTACCAGTAACTAATTGACCAACTTTAATATTAGCGTTTGAGCCACTTAAAGTAACGGCTGTTGAACCTGATGTTACTGTAGTTGTTGCCTGTGTAGTTACGGCTGAACCGCTATTTGCAGAGTTTGTAAAACCTGAACCAATAAAATTAAAATACCCTGCGGCTGTGTTTGAATAACCATTTGTAACAATAGCACAATACCCACTTGCAAGATTAGAATATCCGCTTGTAACTGAACCATAAGTTCCTGATGCAATATTTGATTGTCCTGCGGCATTAGAAGCTGTACCGCTTGCAGTATTGGAATATCCACCAATGATAGAACCATAACCGCCTGATACTACATTATCATATCCACCACCAATAAAAGAATTAGTAGCACTTGCAACTTTAGTAGCACCACCTCTTTGCATTTGAAAATCAACAGCATTAGCACCCCTAGCATTACCACCTACTGTAGAAGATGTAGTAGCTTGTGCTTGTAATGCTCCTGTTCCTTTTGGCTGTAAAGCCAATGGAATGTCTGCGTTAGAACCCTGTGCTGAAACTAAAACGCCTGTTCCAGTTATACCACCTGTCACAGAAACATAATTAACAGCAGATGTTGTATTGGTTATTGAAAACTGTCTTGCCCCAACATTTCGTGTATAAAAATCTATACTTCCTGAACCTTTTGCGGTAATAACTGGTCCAATATCGGTATCAGAACCTTGTATAGAAATAATTGGTTGAAAACCAGCACCAGCACCAACAACTTGAACATAATTAGCAGAACTAGCACCAAATTGTGCTGTGCTATTTCCTGTAATAGTAGTAAATGTACCTGCGGCTGGGGTAGTGCCACCAATAACTGTGTTGTCTATTGTGCCGCCTGTGATGGCAACAGCACTTGCCGCTTGCGTGGCGATTGTGCCTAAACCTAGATTAGTTCTTGCTCCGCTTGCTGTTGATGCACCAGTACCACCATTAGCTACGGCTACTTGCCCTGTAATAATTGCGGCTGAAACAGCTAGAGGGGTAGTTTGTTTTACATAGATTGAGCCATTTGGAGTATTAGCATAAGCCACAACACCAATCTGCACCGCATATCCTGTAGGCGGTACTGTATTCATCATTTGACCAGCAGAATACGGGCTTAAATAAAGCACATCACCAACAGTAAATGTACCTGTATTACAAGGGGTTAATAAACCTGAAGTACATACATAACCTGTAGCACCTGAAGCTATAGTGCCATTTGTAAGACCTAATACCGCAGAAGTAGCAATTGCATCAGCTTTTGCCAATGCAATATTAGGGTAACTTTGACCGCTAGAAGTGCCTGTAACATAAACAGGTGTGCCGTTAGCAATGCTAGAGCCTGTATTGTTAATAACCTTTAATTGGACTTCTTGACCGATGTGAACTTGATTATTAGTTACATCGTTATAGTAAGTTAAAGCCTTTTGTGTGCTGTCGTACCATAATTTACCTTCACCATAGCTAGGTGCTGATGTAGAAGTAAATGCAAGGTTATTGCTTACTGTATCGCTTGTAAGCGTAGTTCCGCTAACCGTACCACCAGTAATAGCTACTGAATTGGCGTTTTGTTCGGCTATTGTTCCAAGACCAACTAAGGTATGGTCAGCGTTCCAATCGCTAGGGCGTACTAAACTGGTATCGGCATCATCAGGTATTGTGCTGACTTTACTGTGTTTTACGGTTATTGCCATTATTGGACACCTAGAATTTTGCCGTCAGCATCACGCACTACTTGCTTTGGCTGATTTAACTTATTCATTAATTCTGCCAACATCATAGCCATTTGATTGCTATTGTTATTAATCGCAGAAGCTACTGTTTCCATTGGGTTTTGCATAGCTTGTGCCATATCTTCTTCGTGCATATATGCTGCTTCGCCACCTGATTCATCTGCGCCAATTCTAGCAACTTCAATCTTAGCTCCATTGTTAATATGGGCTAACATCACCTGAGTGTTTCTCTCGGTCATCATCTTCATTTGGGCTACTTTGAGTTCCATCTCTCTATCCATCTGATTACGCTGTTCTTCAAGTTGGAATTTGAGTTGGTTTTCTTGCGCTTGGTACTCTTGTTTAGCCTTTTCAAGCTGCATTTGGTTCTGCATCTTAGCTTGTTCTAGTTGGGCTTGCATCTGTAGTTTCTGCATCTCAGCTTGCTGTTCCATCTGCACTTTCTGTAACTCTACAGGAGGTGGCTTTGGTTGACCTTCAGACTGTTTCTGTGCTTCACGCAGTTTATCGGCAGTTTCGTCAATAATGCCTTCTAATTGCTTACCGGCTTTAAATGCAGTAACACCAAACTTCAGCATTTCGCATAGCATAGGGGTTAACTCTGGGCTTGCTTGTGCTGCTGGCAATGCCATTTGCATATATTGACCAACTGCTGCCAAGAAAGCGACTCTATCTTGCTTTTCTTGCTGTTCGTCTTGGTAAATCATCGAGTCAGAAGTGACTTCAATGCGGAAGTTTTTAGCTGCTTCATCACGCAACAAGGCAATAGCTTGTGGAATTAACTGTTTATCTTGGTCAGATAACTGCATTGCGCCAGAAATCTTAACAAGCGTGTCATCAGTAAAGTGATTGCAGATAATCTGCGCTTTAATAGAAAGCAGCGAGGTAGCGAAGTCTACAACAGCGTGTTGTTGGGTTTTGAGTCGACCTGCTGCATTGTTTGATTTGATAATCTGTGCGCCAAGGGTTTCGCTTGGGTCAGTTTGACCACGCTGAATATCAGCAATACCCATTAATTCATAGATTTGACCTTTAACCTGGTCCATTGCCTGGTAACAAGACATCAATGCGCTTGCAAATGGGGTTAAATCTACTAGGTCAATAGCACCTTTCATGCCTTGCTTTTCAGCAAAAGCCATCCAGTTACTTACTGGAATCATGGTGTTATTTTCGCCTTCAGAGAATAAGCGCTGTAGTTCAGAGGCCGAGGCATCGTACACACCACGCACTTTAAGAGCATTAATCAAACCATCAATACGGTCACAAAGGACATCTAACTCTCTAGCTTGGTCTTGGTAGATAGTAAAGTCAGGGATTGGCTCTAAAGAATCTGTAGTCAGAGTTGCATAGAGTGGCTTTGGACAAGGCCAGAAGTTCTCTAATCCTAGTGGGTCATCTCTTTCGTCAACAATCTTGCCTAGTGACTTAGAAATCCAATAAACACGCCCAGTTTCTTTGCACCAGTACTCATAGATAACGGCTTCATATACACCATCATCAGATTTATAAGATTGCTTTAAATCGTCAGGTTTAGTGTCCAATGGGATTTTGTAACCCATTTCTTCACCAAAACGCTCAACCAAAGCTGGGCGAGACATATACACTCTACGCCATACTGCGGTTACTTCTTCCCATGTACGGGCTATTGTATGACCAAAATCACGCCAATGGACATAATCAACAGGGCAGCACTCGTACTCAATTCTTTCTTGAGACTCATTCTCCATACCTTCAGGAGTTTCTGCTTCATCTGCATCTTCAGTAACTTCAAGTCCGTCATCAGGTTCTCCTGCTTCTTCGCCAACAATATGTGGTTCATAGCGAACCCAAGCTACACCACGACCACCCAATAGACGGTCTAATACAGCGTTATTCATGGCTGACTTGTAGTCACCATAGTGTTCAATCTCAAATTCCAATGCTCTTTCAAGCATCATTGAAGCTACTCTGCCTATGGGGTCATTGTCCCTAAATCTACGGCTAACATCAGGTCTAGGAAGTCTTGCAAAGATAGCTGGCTGAATAGTCTGAACATTACTCCAGAGGATGTTAAATCGTGCATTAGGGTTTCTGTCGTAGCGGCTATCATCTTTGTATTTCTTTACAATGCGGTCAACTCTGGCTTCCCAACGCTTATATGAGCGTTCATAAGCCATAATATCTTTATAAAGCGCCTCGTACGAATGGCTGTTTTCTTCTTTTTTCATAACTTCTCTTTCCCAACATGGTTGGTAGATTTTTGATGATAATTTATTCCACGACTATTTGTTATTTTTCCACATTCAATACAAAGATATGGCGCTAAAGCAGATTTAGTCATATCTCTGTCTTTAGCAGCAATTTGCATTTTTAATTTTGTTTCTGGTTTGTTATGAGCCTCTTTAATCTTGGTCGACATTTTTTCTTTCATGCCATCTTTAGACCATTGATTTCTAGCCGAATTAGCTAATTTAGCTTTCCATTCATTGTTTTTTGGTAATCCGCTTGTGCCTTGGCCGCCATCAGTTTGATTTACAACAACACTTCTATATTTAGCAATTAATTCAATTTCTTTAGCAAATGCTTCTTTTTCGTTGCCCATAAAAGCTATTCCACGATACCACTTAGGGTATTTAGCACATATGTTTGTATGATGCTGGTTTCTTTTGCGCTTATCATTTACACGATGCAAGTTGCCTTTGCCAATATAAAATGGCGTTCCATCAGGCTTGCAATCAACATAAACAAAAAACATTAAATTCTTCCTCTTGAATTGTTTTGTGGAGTTTGTTTCCACATATCATTCAAACTTACATCAGTTTTACCTACAAATAGCCCTTTAATCGAGTCATCTTTAGAGGGTAACTTAGCTTCTTCTTTCCAGGCTATTGCCGCCATTCTTGCTGCGTCTGCACCATGACTCGCCCAGTTATGAAGTGGCTTATCACTAAATACTTTCTTATCTTCGTTATAAGACCTTTCGTACTGCCTTAAACATTCAATGCCATCTTCGCACTTTGGGTCAAACCAACTACGCAATAACATCATGCGAGTTGCTTGAATTCCGTCTTGAAGTGACAAATTTGGCACAATTTTCATTGATTCTATCTTAATTTTAACAGAAAGTTGCTCAATTATTGACTTTCCACCACTTGCTAATGTTTTAGCCCTAGCGTCATGTGGTAGATAATGAAACTTATATTTAGCGCCATACTTGGTTTCTTGTTGTGCAATGTAGGCTGTATAGAATGGAATGGACTGCCCATTGCTTGAATGATAATCAAGGAATCGCACCTCACCATGTACCACCTGCCAAGTCCAAATGGTTGTATCATCGCTGTAGCCCAAGTCCCAGCTAGAGAAAAGAGGGAACATAGGGTCATACTCAATATCAGTAATTCTGCCTTGGTCAGTAAGTTGACGCATCTCTTTACCATAGTAAGCGCCAAGAATGGCTGACTCAAAGTCACATTCAAACTCTTGTAGGTATTGGTCTTGAGTCATAGACTTAGCTGCATCTTCTAACTCAGACTTAGGCAACAGCCCTGTTTGGCTTGCCCTTAGTGTCTTAGCGTACCAGGCATCATCCTTGGTAGCGCTGTTATATATATCCCAGAAAGCATTATGCCCTTTAGGCGTGCCAATGAATACCGCCCAGCCTAGTCTGTCTGCGAGGAGTGGTCTAATAATTTCACCCCAAATACGAGGGCGCATATCAGCATATTCATCAAGAACGATACCATCAAGGTAAAGACCACGAAGGGAATCAGCATTGTCAGCACCAAACAATCGAATCCTCGCACCATTAATGAGTTCGACCCAGAGTTCACTTTGATTAGCTTTTGCCATAACTGGTTTAGAGAACCTAAGCAAATAGTCCCAAGCAATGTTTTTAGCTTGGCTGTAATAAGGTGCAACATAAGCGTATCTCCCATCCTCTTTGTTTTCAATTAATGCTTTGTATATCAATTCATTAATACAGGAAACAGTTTTACCACATCGTCTATGGGCGACTATGACAGCCCAGCGTTCCTGTCTTTCATGGAAGTCTAAGAATACATCCCTAGGCTTATAGTCTAGTTCAACATCTATTACTTCTTCCAAGACACCACCATGCGTTGAGGGGCTTTCTCGTCACCTACTACTTCAGTCCTAGCTAACTTAGGTACTGAGTATTCAACTAGGTTTTGGACAATCTCACAAGCCTTGGCTGGATTAGGCTGAACAATAAACTTTCCAGTCTTATCGTCAAATATGCCTTCTGCGGTGCTTTGAATCCACGATTGAATAAAAGGTATATTAGCATCAAGTAATGCTTTAATCGCCTCACGGGCTTCTGTAGTGGCTTTATTAGGCACTCCAGCCTTACGACCAGCCCTATTTAAGTTCTTTTCAACAGATTTCGACACTTTATTTTCCATACATTCTCAAGTAGTTGATTTGTAAGGGTTTAATTCTACAACAATTTACCCCACAATGTCAGGGTCGTGGTACTTGTTCATAGCCTTAGATAAAGCCTCTTTACGCTTCATGCGTTGGTTAGCTTTCTTATTCAGAATACCGCTATCGTCTAACTCTAATGGAGGATTGTGGTCTTGACGCTTCTTCTGTTGCTTTTCAAGCGTTGATTCTTTGTGCGGGCGCAGCATAGCGTTCTCTGGCGGGTAGCTTCTTGTCATGTGTTTCATTACATATCCTTCATTTTGTCAGTAATGACTTCTTTTCTTGTTTTGGCGGATTCTTTAAAGTCTTTAGCGCTTGGTGCGCCTTTGCCACCAGGTTTACGCATCTTTTCGCCTGAGCCATTCTTAATGCGCTCTTGCTTTGCGTGGATATTGGCATAAAGACTAGGTTTCATGCTTCGCTCGCAATGTATTTAGCGTATTGTTCTTCTAACTTAGCTTTACGCTTGCCTTTAGCGTGTGTTCTTTCTTCTGACAACGCTATTGCAAGAGCCTGTTTTTTAGGCTTACCGGCAGCTACTTCAGCTTTAATGTTCTTACCTACAGATTGGGCTGACCCAGACTTATCTAATGGCATATTAATCCTATTTCAAAAAGCGTAGTTTGTAGGTAGTAGAGTCGATTAAATCAGCAATGGCATCAACCAAATTGCATAATTGTTCGTCTTGCGGCAAATCTTGGCGAGCTTCTTTTACAAACTTTTGCAGGCTTTGTAAGTATTTAATGGGGTCTTTTGGTTGATGGTATACGCTTGGGAAAGTTGTAATCTTGTCGTATGCGCCCATATAGGCTTCTACATAAGCGTCTGTTAGGTCAACAATTTCATCATAATATGTGCCTAAAGCCATGTGCTTACTGAAAGAATCAGTATTCCAATGAAATAAATGTGCATTGGTGGCTGAATGTAGCAGCGTAACCGCAAACATCGCAACATTATCATTCATAACTATTCCTTATTTATGCCTAGCAAATTCGCCATGCAAATAATTTCTATACAATTCAATAGATTTTTTTGCTTCTTCTATTTTATCAAAATATCCTACATGATGTGCTTTATAGTCAAAATTACACCTAGCAAGCCATTTATTTTTTGATTTATCCCAACAAACACCTTTTATGCCAGATGTATTTCGCTTAGAAATACCCATATTGTGATGATTTTGCAACTCTGTTGCAGGTCTAAGATTTTTTATGCAATTATTTAATGGGTTTCCGTCAATGTGGTCAATAATTTTAGGCACATACCCATAGTGCATCATAAATATCAATCTATGTGCTTTGTGCAGTTTTTTGTTTATGTTTATGTTTAAATTGCCTCTTTTTGCTATTGTTCCAGCTTTTGTGCCAATTTTTATGCGATTAGAGGTTTTTACTTTCCAATACAAACTACCATCTTTGTAATCAAAAAGCGTATGCAAGTATTCTTGGGTTAAAATTTGTGCAGTCATTTCAATCTTTCCATTGATTTGATTAGAAGCCCCTACTGGTTTGCAGACCTTTAGGGGTTTTGTTTACTCCATTTTTACTGATTTTAAAACATCTAAGGCTTCTTCGCTTGAATTTACCCTGTATAAATGCCCACCTTTCCAACCAGCAATAAACTTAATTTGGTCAGGGGTAAACTTTTTGTCAGCACCATCTTTTACTTCCATTAAAATAGTCTGTCCTTCATAAGCCACAAGTAAGTCGGGTATACCCGCACCTACCATATGCAATAAATGGACATCTGCACCATAATCTCGTAGCGCTTTTACAACACTTGCTTGATTTTTATCTACTTTTTTGGCGAATGTCATGTTTTAGGTTAGTATTTGGTAACTTATTGATTATAGGGTAAATTTCATGGCTGGCTATCACTTGACGGATGAAGAATGGATTGAGTCTTGGAATAAAATTGGCAGTCCAAGTGAGTTTGCAAAAATACACGGAATAGCAGTAAGAAATGTAATGGCAAGGCGTAGGTCTTTAGAAAATAGACTTCGTATCAAATTAGATACATTTAATAGCCAAAATCCAGCTTATACAAAGAAAATACAACAAACCCCTGGCAATGTACGCAGAGGTATGGATATTGAAAAAGGTCGTGTCATTGTATTTAGTGATGCTCACTTTTGGCCTGATGAAACAACTACAGCATTTAAAGCTCTTATAGAAATGATTAAAGAATTTAAGCCGACTGCTGTTGTGTGTAATGGTGACGCTCTAGATGGAGCTTCTATTAGTCGTTTTCCTCGTACTGATTGGAGTAAGCTGCCAACAATGAAAGAGGAGTTGGAAGCGTGTCAGTATTACTTAGGCGAAATTGAATCAGCAGCCAAAGGTGCTAAGTTATTTTTTCCAATGGGAAATCATGACCAAAGGTTAGAGGCTAACATTGTGGCTAATCTTCCATCGTTTGAGGGCATACCAGGCACTAGCCTTAAAGACTACTTTCCTATGTGGCAACCTTGTTGGTCATTTTGGGTGAATGAAGATACTTGTATTAAACATCGTTGGAAAGGTGGATGGACAGGTGGCAGAAACAATACTGTCAATGCTGGTGTCAATATGATTACTGGGCATACCCATGTGCTTTCAGCTATTCCATTTAATGATTACAACGGTACACGCTGGGGAGTGCAAACAGGTACGCTTGCAGACCCTTTAGGACAACAATTTTCCTATGCGGAAGACCAAGCAAAGGACTGGAATAGCGGATTTGTAATGCTTACTTTTGACCGCAGCAAATTATTGCAGCCTGAAATGATTAGGGTTTGGGGTGAAGATGAAGTAGAGTTTCGGGGCAAAATACATCAAGTATGAAGCTAACCCCAGCTATTCTTAAGAATTTATACAGCGCTATTTACTGTATGAGGCCATTTTGCACTTGGCGAAGTATGCCATTGCCAGAAGAAATACATTTTATAGTAAATCAAGACCCTGAATTTATGGGTACATATTTATACGATGATGGTGGTGAATTTGAACACACCATTACTATTTCTTCTGCTAGGTGTGGGACTTTGGATACTGTTCTAAAGGTTCTTTTACATGAGGCAATCCATATGAGCAGGCACAAGAGTTCTCGATGGACTCATCACGATAAGGAGTTTCGTAAGCGAGCGCACCGAATAGCGTCTGAAATTGGGTTTGTTGACCCTCTAGAGCTTTAATACGGTCTTCCGTAGTGAATGTTGTCATTAGCTAGTTCCCTTTCCAAGTTTTTGGTCGACTCGCTCCAATAGCGTCTCAAAGGATATTGAGTATTTTTTAATAAAACCTTTTGCACCCAATCCGTGAATACCAGAGTTTCCCCTATGGTGTTCTGGGCATAAAGGCAAGACTGGGGATGTAGACCGTTTAGCTCCATACCGTCTAACATGATGGAGTTCTGACGGGCTGCCTTCAATCCCAAAGTATTCGGAGCATAGAATACATCCGAGTTCTGCAATCTGATTGAGAGCGTTCTTTTCATCTTTTGTCGCCATTAGCCAGTTCGTACCATAGTTTATAAAACTCTTTAAAAGAACCAAAACCTAAACCAGACTTAAAAGGTTTGCCGTCTGTGGTGTATTGCCAAAACTCTTGTATGTTAGTTCCGTTATCTGTATCGCCTATGATAACAACAACCATAAACTTAGGGGTGGCTGCTAATGCTTGCAATAATCTCTTTTGTCCATCACTTACTTTTTCGCCAGGTCGCTTCCATTCCATGATTAAAAAGTGACCATTGCGTTCTGCAATACCATCTACATTGCTTGGTACAAACGCAGGATTAGCAGGGATTAGCCCTTTAAAATCCGCATAGTCTGTATGCGTAGCAAACATATTGCGCATTAGTTTCTCAGCCATTGCTCTTTCAATGCCCTAACGCTGGCAATCTCCAATCTAATAGTTTCATCAGCAAGGTCATGGGCTATTTTGGTAGCTGTTTCATACTGATTTTTTAATGTTGCATTGTGATAGCATTTAAGTAGTTTTTGTATGCGCAAGTAGTTTTCTGAATAATCAGTCATTAAATCTCCCAAGTACATTTATCGCCAGAGGCTTTTCGTTCAACAGTAACCTCACATAAACCTTTTAAATCTTTACAAAAATTAGCAATGTAAAGGCATAAGTTTTCAAGTGTTGGTCTTTCCAAACCTTCTACATTGTCTAGAAACTTGTGGTCCAGTCGTAATTTTAACGGTTCAATTACCCAATTAAAATGCCCAAAATCTTTGACCATGCCATTTTGGTCAGGTTCACCCCTAACTGAAATGCTTGCATGATAGGTATGCCCATGTATGTTTTCTGATTGCATTTTGGCGTGTACATCAACATACCTACCTTTTAATGTATGTGCAGCATCAAAATAAAATGTTTGTGTAAGTTTCAAAATAACCCTTCTTGTTCTACTTGCATAAAATTCCATGTAACTGGTGCGTTATGGGCTTCAATTCTAGACCTCATAACTTG
>Ga0209191_1001632_pt1 | contig 14679 bp, 22 predicted proteins | sample S_130626_EF_Meta_FD_187320 | JGI IMG/M metagenome (GOLD analysis project Ga0209191, IMG submission 187320) | Freshwater microbial communities from Lake Simoncouche, Canada to study carbon cycling - S_130626_EF_MetaG (SPAdes) (version 2) | ecosystem: Environmental > Aquatic > Freshwater > Lake ... | reverse complement strand
TTACATTAAAAGAACCGATGCCCGTTACACCGCACGTTGACCCAATGCAAATGGCACAGAAGTTTATTCCAGAAAATATCTTTAATACATTAGCCGCTGGTGAAAGTTTAAAGATTGTTATTTTCTGTTTAATCTTTGGTATTGCTTTGGGCAACTTAAAAAGCACAGGGCAAGAAATGCTGGTAGATATTCTAAAAAGTGTGCAACAGGCTAGCATTAGTATTTTCAAATTTTTAAACTACTTCCTACCATTTGCATTATTAGCAATGATTAGCAGTCAAGTTGGTAAAGTTGGTGTTGGTATTTTCTTGACCATGGTTGAGTTTATTATGCAACAAGCTATTGGCGGAGTCTTAGTCATCATAGCTGGTACCGCTGTTATTTGGCAACGTTCAGGATTGAGCTTGATGACTGTTATTAAAGAAACTAAAGAAACACTAATTGTTGCTATTAGTTCACGCAGTTCGTTGGCTTGTATTCCATATGCACAAGAAGCACTACACAAATTACACTTTGACAAAACTGGTGTAGAGCTAACTGTACCACTAAGTTTCACAGTTAATCGTATTGGCAGTATTGTGTATTACGCAATTGCCACAGTGTTTATTGCTAACATCTACGGTGCACCTATGGGAGTAACCGGCTTATTAGTTGTATTGTTTGGTAGTATCTTAGCTGGTTTAGCATCAGCAGGTACAACAGGTATCTTAACAGTTGCTACTGTTGCAGTTGTTTGTGACTTGTTAAAGCTACCAAGTGAAGCAGTATTGGTATTGTTGATTGCTGTTGACCCGCTGATGGATATGATTCGCACTGCAAGTCATGTGCATGGGAATGTAGCAGTAACAGCATTCGTATGCGACAAGGAAGTAACAGATGGACAAGCTGAAAGAGTTCCTACTTGAACTTTTAAAGTATATAGGCGAAAGTCCATTTCGCCTATTCACAGTTGTTTTCCTTTGCATAATTGGCTTTGGCGGCTGGATAGTCTACTCTGAGAAAGATGCCTTTATGGCAAGCTATCGTGCTCAACAAGCCATGCCCAAGATGAATGGCAAATATGAAGAAGCGGTAAACTTTATATTAAAAAATACAGATGCTGAATTGGTTGCGGTTTTTAACGTCAACACATTATTAAACACAAGAAAATTAGCATATCTAACTACACGAGGCGGTGGCCGAGACAAGGCTCACGATGGAACCAATGTGGGACTACTCACTAAAAATCACAGCAACAATGAAGATGTTATTGGATTGATGTCGGGTAAAATCCCATGTGGCCCATATCTAACACCACAAAGTTATATTGGATTCACTTATAAAGACGCAGGAGTAAAATACATGTGTCGCATAAGTGTTCCAGCAGAGCCTGGATTGTTTATAGGACAAATAAGTGTGGGATGGAAAGAGCAACCGACAGAGGTAGAGTTAGCACAAACTGTTATGATTGTAGCATCAAGTTTACTGTTTGATAAAAAATGAAACGACTAGGTATATTTGGCGGGATGGGACCTGCCGCTTCTGCCGAGTTTGTCAACAGACTCGTAGCACAAACTCCTGCTAGTTGCGATCAAGAACACATACCCTTTGTCTTATGGAACAATCCTCAAATCCCAGATCGTAGCACAAGTCTGCGCAATCAAGACGATCGCCCTTTACCTTTTCTACTAGAAGGCATACAAATATTAAAAGCAGCAAGATGTGACCTAATTGTCATTCCCTGTAATACTGCACACTTTTGGTATGACAATATGGTTAAGCTACGAGTTCCTATTGTACACATTGTAGACAGTGTAGCTGATGCATTACAAGATGCGGGAGTAGCTGCTGGAACTATAGGTGTTATGGGTACACAGGCCACAGTGGAACTAGGCCTATATCAATATAAGTTAAACAAGGCAGGTTGGACATGTATTGTGCCCACTAAAGAAGAAATGGATACACTTGTACAGCCTGCTATAGATTTAGTCAAAGCAGGTGATATGATTAAATCACACGCAATGTTGATGTCTGTAGTAGATAGTCTAATTGCTCGTGGTGCAACAGCAGTTGTATTAGGCTGTACAGAAATACCTTTATCAGTAAGAGAATCTCAGCAAGGCAATACACCACTAATAAATAGCATCGACAGCTTGGTCAAGAGTGCTATTAAACAATTTAATAAAGGAACTTAACATGAAACTAACATCATTTATATTTGTCATTTCCGTATTTGCTTCAGCTTGTGTATCAGCATGGACGCCAAGTGCAGAAGAAGTTGCATTAAGTGCAAAGGAAGATGCTAGAGAACTTGCATTGTTTAAACTGCTTGCGTTAAAATAAGTTCGTAAATTTCTTTCCAGTTCTTAACTACTGGATAAGAACATTTGTGATGCATGTTATGTCCGTGTTCAATAAGGACACTGTTTAATCCCAAGTCGTGTCCAACATCGGCATTGGCAGGTTTGTCTTCAATCCACCATAAGCCGCTATCTTTGTACGGAGCCAATGCAAGATCTTTGTCTGCACCTGTATCTAAACAAATAACACTTTCAATAGCATTACCAAACAATTTACGCATATTCATTTCACGTAACTTCTGTGCATTCTTATCTAGACTCAAACTAGTAATAACACGGAACTGATAGCCGTGCTCTTCATGTAGTCGCTTAACATAGTGAGCACTATCTCGAAGTGCCGGAAGGAATCCAATGGCTGCTGATTCGTTAAAAGTCTTTACAACTTTTTTAGAATCTTTTTCTTCTAGCTCATTGTAGTGATGATGCAGATAATAGCTTTTCTTGTTATCTGCTCTAAGTGTGTAACCACGTTCTTGCATCCAAACTGAGAATGCCCATTCCCAATCTAGTAGAACACCGTCTGCGTCTGTGAGTATAATTTTATTCATACTGTGATTATAGCACAAGTTAACTGCAAAGTCAACGGGCTAAGTAAAAGATGACTATAATAATTGCAACTTTGGTAATGGTTCAAATTACTATTGCCTGTGTTACTCTATTCCTACATAGAGCACAGGCACACAGAGCAGTACAATTTCATCCAGTAGTAGAACACTTTATGCGTGGTTGGCTTTGGCTAACAACAGGAATGGTAACTAAACAATGGGTAGCTATACACCGCAAGCATCACCAAAAGAGTGATCAAGAAGGTGATCCGCACAGCCCACAGATATATGGCATTTGGACAGTTTTGTTCAAGGGGTGGATATTATATCACGCTGCCAGCAAAGACACAGCTATGATTGAGAAGTTAGGTATTGGTACACCCGACGACTGGATCGAACGCAACCTATATACCCCACACAGCCGCTTAGGGATTCTTTTGATGTTGGTCATAGACTTTGTTCTTTTTGGCCCTATGGGTTTAGTAGTGTGGGGTATTCAAATGATTTGGATACCGTTGTGGGCAGCAGGTGTTGTTAACGGACTAGCTCATTGGGTTGGCTATCGCAACACTGATACTAAAGACACCAGCCGTAACCTAGTGCCTTGGGGAATATGGATCGGCGGTGAAGAACTACATAACAATCATCACGCAGACGGAGCCAGTGCTAAATTCAAACAACGTTGGTTTGAAATTGACATAGGTTGGATGTATATTTCAATACTAAGATTTTTTAAGTTAGCTACAGTTAGATAAAGAAAAAGCACCCGAAGGTGCTTTTCTTTTACCACTAGTATATTAAGCTATGCTCGTAATATTATTTCTTCACGCCGCTGTTAACAAATGCATACATCTTTTCGGCGGTTTCTAGTACTTTGTCTAGACCTGGAAATTCAGGCATACCAACTGTAGTAACAATCTGACCAGTCTTCTCGTCACGCTTGGCGCTCATTTCCCAACCATGAAACTTAGTAGAGTGCTCTGATTGAATCATATCTTTAGCCATGGCCAAGATATCTGTGCGGATTTCGTATCCGTTCTTATTGAATTTTACTTCTGGTAGCTTTGGTGTTTCGAATTGTGACATATTAATCTCCTGTGTGTAATGTCTGTTTACATAGATACTTATTTTTCTCTATGTACTATTATATATGCCTAGTGATAACAAATCAACTTATTTCTTGAACTTGTTTACTCGTTCTTTGATAAGTTTAACCACCACGTCACTAAGCACAACTTCATAGTGGTTATAATCTACTTCTACTAACTCCATATCCTCATGATGTTTCTGACTGGCAATAGTCACCACACCATCGTTAGGTTCATGCATAAAGGCACTTTGCCCTTTTACAGTAACAATGTTAGTCCACGGATGCTGTATTTTAATATTTCTTGCCTGCTTCATAACCCACGAACTAGGACCAATGTCACGCATCAGTCTACTGAACGGTAAGAAGTACTGAGCATAATCTGCTACTTCAGCACCACCATAGGGTGTGCTTAATGTAACAGCGCCTTTAACAGCAGTGGGCATACTATTAGCTAGATGCAGACTATATATGCCACCTAGACTATGTGCAACAAATACTAGATCAGTACGCCCTTCTAGTGTAGACTGCATGTCTTTTAGGTTATTTTCAAACCCATTACGACTATCGTATTCAATGTCTATGCCAGTGCCTAGTTTGCTCTTGATGTAGTTGAAGCTTTCACTGGTGGCATTGGCACCGTGTATATACACTAATTTCATGCCAGTATTTATTGTTTTAGAACCAGCCGCTGAACTCGGAGTCAAGATTGATAGGATGAACATCCCACCCATCTTGTTTCCAACGTAGCAACATTATAAGAGTTTCTATAAAATTCATTTATTAAACTCCTGTGCCATATACACTAGAACTATTACCCCAAATATTATAATCTGAATTGCTGCTAGTTCCACGTTATGCTCCGTATACGGCTTTGGCTTCTTCAAAACGGCCTTGACGAGCAAGACTTGCGGCAGCACGGGCTTGACCAAATGCTTCTAAAAATGACCAGATTGAGTTGACGATTGTTTTCATAGATATTTTTCCTTTTGAGAATAGTTATATTGTTGGATATAGTTTTCCAACTGGGCGGCATCGGTAATGCCTTTGGTGCTTAGATACGTATCTAAGCTGCTTTGATAGTTAGATCCTGGAAACATTTCACTTAAACGTTCCATGATAGCTAACATTCGATCTGATATAAATTTCATTGCGTTTTCCTGTGTGTTTGTAGCAACTCATGGTTTCTACTGAGTATTTAGTCATTATATGCTGCGACCGCACAAAAGTCAACCTCTTGCAGCTCTTACGTTTTTGTAGTATAATAACTTTTAAATTGAGTTAAATACAGTACCAATTGGACAAACGATGAAATTACGTACAAGATCAATCCTACAAGAATTAAATGAAATTGCCGAAGTACGAAACACTGACGCTCTAATAGAAAGTCGTGCTACCAACATCATCAACTCTGCAATTAATCTTCTCGAAAACATACATAAACACTATGATGCCGAGCAGGCAGATGAACTTGAGCGCAGATTAATAAATGCTATCAAAGGCCAAGACCCGTCCAAATTTACTCGAGGTGTTCGAAAAATTGTCGAATCTCGTAGAACAAAAAAGAAATTGGATTCACAAGAATGAGCGGTAATGTATTCAAAGACGATGCAGGTTCTATCCTGACAGTTAGCATCAATAAAAAAGATGTAATTCCCACTGTAGAATGGTTGGAAGAAATCACAGGATTAGAATTAACTGATTATATGCTAGGCACTACTGGCAAGTCAGCTACCAGCGGAGATTTGGATCTAGCCATCGATTCCAACAAAGTAGACAAGAAAGAGTTTAGTCAGAAGCTAGCAGACTATATTGCTAAACAAGGTGGCGACCCGGCACAATGGGTTAAGAAAAGTGGTATCAGTATACACTTTAAAACCCCCATCAAAGGCAATGAAGAAAATGGCTATGTTCAAGCTGACTTTATGTTTGGGGAACCTAGCTGGCTAAAATGGTCAATGACTGGAGGCAAAGAAGGTAGCAGTCTTAAAGGCAGTCACCGACACATCATACTAGCCAGTATTGCCAAAGCCAAGGGTATGAAGTGGAGTTTCCAAAACGGGTTAATGAACCGTGAAACCAACGAAACTATCACTAAAGATCCTAGAGAAATTGCCAAAAAAGTATTAGGCCTTTCCGCAACAGAAAAGAACCTAGAAGATCCAGAAGCAATTATTGACTATGTTATTCGTTTGCCTAACTACGAAGAACTAGTAAAAGATGCTAGAGAAACACTGGGCAAAGAAGGTGTTGAATTGCCAACTGCAAATCAACTTGAGAGTTTCCAACCAGGATCCCGTGCGTGGTTCCGTAAGATGATTGAAGTGGTAAAATGAGAGCATGGGAATTATTAACAGAAAATTCTCCAGCACCTAAAAAAATAGGGCGCGAGTTTAATCACCTTGAAGACTTTGTATTCACTGAGCCCAACGGTGCTGCTCGTGCAATCAGTTATCTAAAAGAAGTTGCACAAGACGCCAAAGACATGACTCACAAGTGGGATGGCAGTCCTACAGTCTATTGGGGACGAGAAGCCGACGGCTCATTCCGTCTAGTAGGAAAGAACAACTGGGGACGAGAAGAAGGCAAAAGCTCTAATCCAGAAGAACTAAAACAGTTTATTTTAAGCAGAGGTAAAGGTGAAGAGTGGCGTCCTAAGTTTGCCAGTGACATGGCCGACATGTGGTCTTACTTTGAAGCAGCGACACCACAGGACTTTATAGGTTATCTCTATGGAGACATACTGTTCCATCCAGGCAAGCCCTATCAAGGCGGTGATGGACGCATATCGTTTACTCCTAATCAAACTAACTACAGTGTCTTAGGCAGTAGCAATTCCGGTAGAAAAATTGCCGGTAGAAAAGTAGCTGTAGCGGCTCACAAAAAATTAGAAAACTTTGGTGATAAAGAAGGTGAACCCTTTACGGACTTTGAAAAATTTAATACCAAAGATCTAGCAGTTTTTGGCCTAACATATGTCAATCATCAACCGGCTGTAAATGCAGACAACTTACCGGAAATTGAAGCACTGGCTAACAAGTGGGCACAGACTATCAATAAGTTTCTAACACCTGTACCGGGCATGAGTTATCTACAAGATACTATCTACACCTTTGTCAACACAAAAAGCAAAGCCAAACAGCTAGGTGATATTAATACCGCAGCATTTCTTAATTGGTTAAATGCTACGCCCGCAAAATTTAAAAAGATTTCCGAACACAACGACAAATTTGAAGGTATCCTTGATGTTATCTTTGATCTAGTTGTGGAAATAATGAATGCCAAAAACGAAGTTATTCGTGAACTAGATCTAGCAGAAGGTGATATCATAGCTACTACAAATGGTGAACCAGGCGGCGAAGGTTACATTTACAAAGACTCTAAATGGGTGCCTAGGGACCGTTGGACTCCGTTTAGAGCAGATTAAGCGTCAAAACCGCCATTTTCTCCTTACCAATATAAATACTATGCCGGCCTCTGAGCGAGGTCATTGATTAAGGAGACAAATATCATGGCAGCATATACAAGAAGTAATCCAACAGACGTAGCATTAGGTACTGTACAAAAGACATTCCAACACACCGTATTCAAGTATGTATTGAGCGGTTCAGGCGGCGCTATTGCTCTAACAGCAGCAACAGCAGCACCAGTAACAGACGAAATCGGCACAACATCTGCTGTATTCCAAGTTAAGTCAGATGGTTTGGCTATCATCACTTACGGTGACAACCACAGCCTAGACGTTAACACATTGGCTACTCGTGTTGGTCGTATCATTGGTGCAGGTTCTTTAACATCTACTGGTGTTTGGACATTTACAGCAACTGGTACACTAACAGTTACAGCGCCTACAACATTGTACGCACTATAATAGTTTTTTCTCAGGGATGGGAAGACTAAGCACCCTTCGGGGTGCTTTTTTACGACTGTGATTTTGTAGAGTTAAATAGTAGCATATTATGGAACGCTACAAGATTATTACTCTGGTTGATATTACCAGAACAAACTGCCCAAGGAATGAACCTGATCCTATTAGGGTTGGACAACAGGCTAACTTTAATAGTGTGTTGCAGGCCATTGGTCTTCGCAGTAACATGACTTGGGATAAAGATCCAGAGATGCGCACTGGCAGATTACCGGATAACATAGATGGTAAAGCTAATCATTGGGTTTGGGAATTTGTTGTTGAACGAGATTTTGTTTTTTTGAAAGAAACGGATCCTGTGGGACTATTAGTTGACGATTTACACGGCGTTCCTATAATTATTAACTTAAACAACAATACTGACATCTCTCCTGCTGCTATCCAAACCAAGGGAAATAATATAAATACTTGGGTAAAACTTACGTCACAATTTAATCTAGATTAATAGCAATTTAAATAAACTAGTATATAATAATTTCGTAAGGCAAATAAATAAAACATATAGGCAAATTATCATTAGGCAGTTACTAACTTAGGCACATGACTCGGAGCGAGTCCCTGACTTAACATACAAGGAAACAGCCATAATGGCCACGAAAGAAGCAGTAGCACAACTGGCTGCACTACCCGAAAGAGTAGCTGTAGTTGAAATCAAAGTAGAAGCAATTAATGAAAAACTTTCTGACATTAAGGCTGATGTCAAAGAGATGCACGACTGTCTAGACAACACCCGTGATTTACTAGCGGAGAAACTAAAAGAAATGTCTGAGGAGTCTGATCGCCAACACGGAGAACTTGCAGCTAAAATAGGCAATCTAGAAAAAGTCAAAAATAAATATACAATGTATGCCATGGCTGGTTTGGCATTTGCAGCTGGTGCTGGTTGGATTAATGCTATTAATTTTCCACATGTACTCAAGTTCCTAGGACTGTAAAACTTACATACTTAAATAAGGACCATAGGTCCTTTTTTTATGACTAAAATACATCAACGTCTGGATTCAATAGTCAAGAACGAATTGACTAAAAATATCATACCTGTTAAAACTCAGGCAGGCATTCTTGTAGGTGATATTTTGATTGTTAGCGATCACCAACTTAAGCATCTACATCGCAATCACGAAGCTGTCTATTCAAATATAAGTCTAAACGCAGTAGCAGTCAAACTGGCCAATTTACTAGCTAGAAACATTAAAACTACCAAAATGGATGAATTGTGGCGAGCTGATCAGGAATATGGACGCTGGTTCACAGACAGTCAAATGCTTAGAGCACAGCACAAAAAATCGGTAAATACCAATAACTTCGAAAGAGCCGATATGCAATGGGCTAGGTATTGCGAAAGCAGAGATCGTGCTATAATAGCTAAACAGCACACAGAAACTTTAATATCAATCTGAATAAATACACTATCATTCTGGATCCCTATACTATGAGAACAACCGACCTTTTTACAAATAACAGATCAGCTAAAAAGCTAAACGAAACTATCGAAAAAACCTTCGGTATAAAGTTAAATTTAGAATCTTTTACAGTAGAACAATTAGAAGATGCACGTAACAAATTACGTACACAAATTTACACAGCTAGAAGCGAAAGCAGTTTCAACGAAACAGTTGAAAACGACACGCTAACACAGGCACAATGGATGCATGATGCCATTGTTGCAGAATTAGTAGTTCGAGATGAGCCTATCGTTGACAACACATCACAAGATGACGACGATGACGATTATGATAATCCAGATAATCCAAAGAATTGGGGTGGTGACCACAACGATCAAGCAGCATGGGATGATAGCCGTAAGAAAAAAGAAGGTGTTGCCGAAGCTGCTGACTTTGACGAACAAGAAGTTTACAAACTCTTTGCACGTTTTGAAGAAACCATGAATGACATGCGCATCTATGGAGATTATGATCATGACGAGGTCATGAAGCTATTACGTGCTGGCGACATCGAAGGTGCAGTTGAAGTATTTTCCTACCATTGGGGTGATCAAGATGGCGGAGAAGTAGAAATTTCGGATTATCTAAAAGACCTAGAAGATAATTTAGACTTTGTAATAAATGGTCCAGATAGCGAACCGGATGATAATACCGATGACGGATATGCCTTAGCATCAGCAGGCCATGGTAGTGATGAAGACTACGGCGGTGATTTTGATCAGAACGAAAGCGCACCTCCAACAGCCAAAGGTGAGCGTATGGTTAAGCATATCAAACAAGGATATGCCAAAGATGGCAAACTAACAGATAAAGAAAAATCAATTGCTTATGCTACAGCATGGAAGCAACACAATAAAAATGAATCAGTCAACACAGGAGAAGATATGACTAGACTACAAGAAGGTGAAATCCAGCAAGCGTCTGCGATTGTCACAGCAAAGACAATGGTTGACAGAGTAGGCCGTTGGATTGAAGAACTTTCTGGCATGGAGAACGATACTCTATTACAGTTAGGCGATAGTATCCGTGATGAGATGGGCCAAGATCTAGCTAAGAATTTTATTAGCACAGTTGCTCCTGCTATTCAAACAGCATTAGAAAATCTAAAATCCACTCGCGAAACTTTAGCCACTGGTGTTCGTACACTAACAGGTGAAGAACAACCAGCAGAGATGTTAGGTGCAGAACCAGGTATGGACATGGGTGCTGACGCAGGTGCAGAGATGGGACCAGCTGAGCCAGACGCAATGAATGCCGATGCCCCAATTGACGACTTTGCAGCAGCTGAACCAGCAATAGGTGGTGCTGAAGCAGCAGGCCGTGAGCAACGTGAAAGTATTAATCGCAGCAGCAACCTACTAAGAGTATTGGCAGGCTAATGAGATTTCAAGACATTGCGCTTGAGGGCGACTTTTTAAAAATACGTGAGTTAGCCCCAACAATGGCACCTGGGGCAACTGCCCCGGGCGTAGCCCCAACTCCAGGCATGACTCCACCACCCGGAACTGCTCCTCCAGGTGCTGCCCCATTGGCTACTGATCCAGCCGCGGCTTCTAAAATGGCAGCAGCACAGGCCAAGGATATGATGGATCGAAAGAAACAACTTCAAGATCAAATTAAAGATACTGAGGCACAATTAAACGATCTAAGAAAACAACTGGCGACAATGCAATGAGATTTTTTGAATTTGCTGGCGATGCCACTGGCGACAAATTTGTTATGGTTCTTAGAAACTATATTGGTCGTGCAGCCAGTAAAAAAGCACCAGCTAAGTTAAATTGGAGCGGACTTAATAAAGTACTGTCTACAAATGGTTTTGAATTAACTGCCGACTACGAAACATTTAAGGCAATGTACGATTCAAGTCCAGCCATTCAAACTATGGTTAAAGATTTTAATCAAGACGGAATCGAATTGAACGTGCCCGGAGTCCCAGACGAAACACAACCACAAGGCAGTGGTACAGCACAACCACAAGATAGCCAAGCTGCTGTAGATCAAACAGCAGCATCAGCAGCCGCAGGCCAATTGGCTGCATCACAAGCCACTCCCCAGGCTTGACATAGTTTTTTCTTTCGTGTAATATATACACGATGACAACAATTTTAACACCACCACCATTTGTAGAACGGTATCAATATAAATCCTGTCAACAGGTAAATGATCCAGTAACACGTAAACGTGTCTACCTCACTCCCGACGGCGAACGCCTTCCCAGCGTTACAACTATTCTTAGTGCTACCAAAGACATGACCCATTTAAATGAATGGAAGAAACGAATTGGCGAAGCTAAAGCACAACAAATTGTAACAGAAGCTAGTGGGGTAGGCACAGCCATGCATGCCAACTTAGAACGATTCCTAATTGGTGAGCAAAGACAACCAGGCAACAATCCAGTTCATATCCAGGCTAATAAAATGGCCGATGTGATTATTGAAAACGGATTGAGTAAAATGAACGAAGTGTGGGCTATGGAACAGAGCCTGTACTTTCCCGGCTTGTTCTCGGGCACTACTGACCTAGTAGGTGTGCATGAAGGTGAGCCAGCAGTATGTGACCACAAGCAGACCAATAAGCCTAAAAAGGCCGAATGGGTGGAAGATTACTATCTACAGCTAATGGCCTATATATTAGCACATAATGAAGTCTACGGCACAGACATTCGCAAGGGTGTTATCTTTATGTGTAGTCGTGCATTTGAATATCAACAGTTTACACTAGAACCCAAAGACTTTAACAAGTATCAAGATCTTTGGCTTAACAAGGTAGAAGAGTACTATGCCCTAGGAAGATAAATACCCTATAACGGGAATTTATCTATGGCTGTCGTACAGATCTCAAAAATTCAAGTCCGCAGAGGACAAAAAAACTCAGGAATTGGCGTTCCACAATTAAGCTCAGCAGAGTTTGCGTGGGCCGTTGATTCTCAAGAATTATTCATCGGTAACGGTAGTGTTACCGAAGGCGCTCCGTTTGTGGGCAATACCAAAGTTCTCACCGAACATGATAACATCCTAGAACTAGCCAGCAGTTACCGATTTTCTAGTATCAATCCTTCTATAACACTTAGTACTTACAGAAGTTTACAAGGCAAGCTAGACGAATATGTTAGTGTTAAGGACTTTGGAGCCATAGGTGACGGCAATACTGATAACTCTTTGGCATTTCAATCAGCATTGGATCAGTTATTTAGAAATAGTGATCATACCTTTAAGAAAGTGTTATTAGTTCCAAACGGAACTTATATATTCTCCGGCAATTTAAATATACCTAGTACTGCTATCATCCGTGGTGAAACTCAAGATGGTGCAGTTCTTGATATCCAGGACAATAATATTTTATTTGTTACAAGTGATGGTGAAGGTATTGCAGAGTTTAACAGTAGCAATAGACCTAAGAATGTACATATTTCAAATATTACTATTAAACACGAAACCGGACAATTTGTATTATCGGGAGTTGCTGATTCAGTATTAGATAACGTAAAGTTTTTATCTAATTATGTTTTAGGTGATACAGTTTCTAATATCGAAACACATCCTGCATCTGTATTTTGGGAAAATAGTTTAACCGGTATCAAGGTTACAGGAATACAATTTAAAAATTGTAAATTTGAATCCACAGCCTTAGCAGTAAGAAGTGATCAAGTTACTGTTAATCCTAGCTTTCCTCCAATCTTCGATACCTATGTAGTATTTGACAATTGCAAATTCTTTGTCTGCGACACCGGCATCATTATAAATGGAATTTCCACACAGGGAAATAAATGGCAGATTAACGATACAACATTTGAAGAGATTTCAAGATACGCATTTAAATCAGATTTTGGTCACGGCACAATGATACAACGATCAAACTTTATTAACTGTGGTAATGAAACAAACACCGCAGCTGATCCAGTTCATAATATTGTATACTTTGGTGAATCGTCTGGTAATGCAGTTATTGGATCGTCAAGCAACAGACATCAACTAGGATCCATTACGGCTCTCAATAGTGTAAATGCAATAACTGAAGTATTTAATTCTGATCGATCAAGTTTATCTGACCTATACTATACTGACATTTATCTGTCTGATAGTTTTAGACCTGCGAGTGTTTTTAGTGCTCTCAATAGATATACCTATATCACTTATACTTTAAATTTGTCGAACCATGCAAGACATGGTACATTAGTTATTATGGTAGACGGAACGTTAGGAGAAATTTCCTATTCTGACAACTACACATACTCAACCCCATTTGCAACAACACCACAAGGAGTACGAATGACAACTTTTGAATTTTCAGCAGAATTAAAAGATAACGATGGTGACAGTGGGATTGACACAATACTACTATCATATAAAAATCCGTTAGCATCTGGTGCTATTGGTACTCTCTCTTATACAATAACCTACGGTGTTTAATCTCTACGGCAACGAGAGACTAACACAATGGAAAACTATTAGAGACAACTTAGAGACTGAATTACAACCTCTAGAAACAGTTGCCGCTTTATGGGCTCAAGCCCCATTCGTTAGTCCCTACCTTAACCCCAAAGATCCAACATCTTGGCCGGATCCATGGCATCTTATTTTAGACGGTAAGATGGATAATCTTGCAATCACCCTGGGCATGTTGTATACTATTAAATTAACACAGCGGTTTATGACCACCTTGTGTGAGATACATATGTCTATGCCAGCTGGAAAAAAGGAATCAGAGTTCTACTTAGTAGTTGATAATAGGTTTGTATTAAACTACGAGTATGGTAAAGTCGTTGATGTCGACGTCTTAAACCTTGAATCTGAGATAATTTGGGCTGGGACGTCCTTACAATAAATATCACACAAAAATCGAGATATAGATGGAAATTACAGTAATTAAAAGAAACGGTCACAAAGAATCGCTAAACATTAGCAAGTGGCAAGCGCAGATTACCAAGGTGTGTAGTGGTATTGCAGATGTAAGTCAGAGTATGATTGAGATTAAAGCTCAACCACATTTTTATGATGGCATCACAACTAAAGAGATTGACGAAATCACATTACGTGCTATTGTGGATCTAATAGATATAGAATCAAACCCCGACGTTGGCAATACAAATTATCAATACGTAGCAGGTAAACAGCGACTCAGCATGTTACGTAAAGATGTTTATGGTGATTATAATCCTCCTAAGTTATATGAAATTGTTAAGACAAATGTAGCAACTGGACTTTATACTAAAGAACTCTTAGAGTGGTACTCTGAAGAGGATTGGAATAAGATGGACGACATGTTAGACCATGCCAAAGACGAGGCATACTCTTATGCTGCCATCGAGCAATTAATAGAGAAGTACTTGGTTAAAAAC
>Ga0209191_1001631_pt1 | contig 14687 bp, 16 predicted proteins | sample S_130626_EF_Meta_FD_187320 | JGI IMG/M metagenome (GOLD analysis project Ga0209191, IMG submission 187320) | Freshwater microbial communities from Lake Simoncouche, Canada to study carbon cycling - S_130626_EF_MetaG (SPAdes) (version 2) | ecosystem: Environmental > Aquatic > Freshwater > Lake ... | reverse complement strand
AGGCATTAAAGTATCTCAGTGCCACACCTCGGAATCCGTGTGCAGTACAATGATCACTAATTATTTGCTCACAGAACAGTTTACTCCAACCGTAAGGACTAATTGGCAACTGTGGGTCAGACTCTACCAACGGAGTGTTGCCTACAGGTATTCCGTAGGTAGCGGCACTGCTACTAAACACAATCTTGCCATGCCAACCTTTTTTGTGCAGTTTTTCTAACATATCGTTGGTTTTACTGCTGTTATTCCAGTAGTAAAGGTGGGGATTTTGTATGCTAGGTCCCACTAAACTAGTGCCTGCACAATGTATAATAGCATCAACATTGTTGACACCGGCGGCAACAGCAGTGATATCTACAAAGTCATCAATTAATAATTGATCAAGGTATTGAGCAGTTTCGGGAATGGTGTATGTGTGGTCTACACCAATCACTGTGTAACCTGCTTGTTTAAAAACTTTAGCGGTATGGCCACCTATGAAGCCAGCGGCGCCTGTAATGATAATTTTTTTATTCATACGGAAAGTGTAACATGGTACAAAACAAAAGTCAAAAAAAATGGTAAAGCTGACTTTACCATTTTGGAGAGTGTAGTCGATTACTCAGGAACAACTTGGCACACACGTTGCTCGTATGGGCCGTATCTACTACTGTGATGTTGATACGTAGTACAAACCAGTTTCATGCCCGGAGGAATTACCACAGCGGGTTGATCAACAACTGGAGGTGGCAGAATCACAGGATCCGGTTGACGATTATTGGCAATAGCGGCGCCAGCAATACCACCGATAATCAATGGTGCTACAACATAACCCCAACCCGGGCCACCTCGATAGTGGTGACCATGATGACCATGATGTCGAACTCCGTGACCATGCCATTGTGCCTGAGCAGGTAGTACCAATGTTAGAAATAAGAATCCAATGAGAACGTAAAGTTTTTTCATAGTATTACTCAGCTTTTTTGAGCATGCCCATTACTTTTGCTTGAATATTTTTTGCAAATTGTGGCTGTGGAAAGTTCCAACCTACAAATGCGCCAAGTGCTAACCAAAATAAAGTTTCTAACATAGTACAACTCCTTTAAAAGATTGTATTAGTATTTAGCTACAGTCTGTAGCTTTTTTGATAAATATTTAGTGCGGATCGCGATACTGGAAATATCCATCCACTCTAACGCTTTGAAGGAGCATCAGCAAATGTATTTACACTATTATGTATATGCCTACATAAGAAAAAATGGTACACCGTATTATATTGGTAAAGGCAAGAAAAATCGTGCTTACGAACATCACAAAAACGTTCCTGTACCAAAAGATAAATCTCGAATTATATTATTAGAAACAAATCTAACGGAAGTTGGTGCTTTGGCATTGGAACGTCGGTTAATTACTTGGCATGGTAGAAAAGATCTAAAAACTGGAATACTGTTAAATAGGACCGATGGTGGAGACGGGTCATTTACTCCAAGCCCTGAGTTGCGTAGTCGATGGTCTGAAATACGTAAAGGTCGCAAGGGTTGGATTCCAACAGACAACCAAAAACAAGCAAAATCTAAAGCAATGACAGGAATTAAATATGATGCCAAACGATGTGCTAATATGGGTGCTGGGCATAAAAAACCGGTATGCTGTGATAATGTCATATACCCATCGCGCAGAGATGCCTCAGTTGCTTTAAATATGATAGAAAGTACGATAGGACATCGAATAAAGTCTCCGTCCTATCCTACTTGGTATAAAGTTTAATACTTAGATTCTATTGTATATTTTCTATAATTATTCATAGATCTATTCCACTCTTCGCCCTTGCCCTGCATGATATCACACACACGATCAATGGTGCTATCGTTCCAATCGCTGATCTTACCAATGTTAACATGAGGTCCTGCTACTAGTCCACGCAGTTTGCTAATAGCATCATCTATGCTCCAAGGTACATACAAACGAGTGCGATCATTTGCAAAAGTCTCAGGAAAACTGCGATATGCTGGATACAACACATTGCAACCCAGTGTGTCTGCTTCACTCACAGTGTTAGACACCCAGTCTTGTAGCGCACAATTAAAAAGCACACGAGTGTCGTTAAGGAGATCATAGTAGTCATTTTTCTCTAAGTCCTCATAGATAACAAGTAATCCACGTGCTTGTAAGTCTCTTGTACGAGCCATATAACTATCGTCATTTGATTTTAGTTTAGCACCGCTAAAGATACAGAACTCTACAGGTACGTTAGGGAATTGACGATGCCATTCCTCAATCAAGTCCATGTAAAAGTCTGGATTTTTTTCTCTATCCCAGCGGGCCGCAAAACCCACACGCATTGCACGTTGGTCAAAGGGTTTCAATGGACCTAACACACGACCACGTACTTCACGTTTGCCAAATGCCAGTCCGCTAATGTTGTACAGTGGAGCAGTCCATCCAGCCACCTTCATGTGCATGACCATTTCCTCGTTAGTGGCCAATACTCCGGTCACAAACGTGTCTACCATTTTTTCATAATGTCCCATCCACTTTGCCATACCCCATACATGAACAAAATCATCAGGATCAATAGACTGAGCAAGACATCTGACATATACGCGAGGGCGCATATCCACTGGAACTTGATCCATGATATAAGGGAGACTCTCGATCCCTGGCTGAAACATATCTTCAAAGTAGACAACATCTTCATTGGTTATTTCTCCTGCTTTCATCATGCGTACTAGATTCATCAGCTGACTCATACCAAAGTATGTTCGACCATGTGCATCTAGTACTTGGCCGGTAACAATGGCTTGGTCGTTACCAAGTGTTTCGCCTGGAACTATGACATAGTCAATGCCCCTGCGTTCAAATACTGCACGATTCCACTCCTGTAACTGCAAAGTGTAACGTGCTTTATAAGGCTCAAGGCCCATATAAAATAGTTTACGCATTTCTGTGGTGCTCGTTATTTCTGTTATGATCACGATTGTGATCTCTATTGTGCTCGGTTGGACGAGGACCTGTGAAACCACGATGACCTTGACGGATCATCCAACCCCAGTTGTCACGTGGCCAACGACCTGCCAACCAGCGTTGGTAGTCCCCATAAGGACTGTAGTCATTGCCCAAGTGGGCTTCGTTAAAGGGAAATCCGTAGTCTGCACAGAACTCACGGAAACGATCCAACTCGTCATAGATACGAGTCACTTCTGGCTTCATTACGAGATACTTTTTATATTGGTCTTTTGACATAATATGTTCCTTTTAAATTGAGATTTGTTGAGCACCGAAACAGTTGTAGCGAATGGTACATCCATTCTCGCCATCTTCTGCTACTGAAATTTCGATATCACGATCTGGGTAACGTTCAGAGATAGCCTCGTAAAGGTCATCACTGATCATTTCACAGCTTCTGTGGTTGAGTTCAAGAGTACCTTGCGAGTACAGCTTTTCTAACCAACGTTTGAATTGAATAAATTCAATGTCTCGATCATTGTGGTAAACTTCGATACCTACTTGGAAGTGAAAGATATGACGATGTGGTGTTCCTAAGAAACTCACATCGTACTCGTCACCTGTGGCAAGTGCAGAATCTGTTGCGGCAGCAGGATACAAATGAATACCTTCCTTACGGAATGTAACCCAAATTAAACGCTTTGCACGATTGCGTACACGATCTCTTTTTTCTTTAAGAGCAATGCTATGTTGTGTAATCATCTTTATTTAAAAAGTTAGTGAATGAAATAGCAGTATATACTGCCTGTGAAACAAAGTCAATGACTTTGGAATTATAACTCTGTGTCTTTGGTATATTTAGACCAATCAGTAAACACCCTGCGACTTTGTAGTGTGTGCAGACTGTGGCACCAAACTCCAGGATTGGTTGCCGCAAAGCCCTTGTCATCAATTTTAACAGTGGCATTGTAACCCAGTTGTTGTATGTAAGGTATCTTGACAGATATCATGGGAATAAACATGTGATTCTCGCACAACCCAGATTCTAACAAGCCTTCTACCTGTGACACATCGATGTCCAAGGTACACGGATATCCTTGTAGTAAAAAATGTTTGATCATGTTTTCCCAAGGTGTCCAAAATACAGCATCGTTAGTGCGTATGCTGATAGGAAAGCTCATATTGGCACCAAAGTAAATGTGTTCGATATGCCGAGATTTATCCTCGTAACTAGCAAGGTCGTCCAACCAGTCTTGTATGTCTGTTACTGACGCTAAACCTACCACAAACAATGTATGTTTGTTATACGCAGGAGTATGCTCTACTTCTGTACCAGTAAAAAACTTTGCACCTTGATTTCGATCTCTATTAAGCATTTTTAAATTCTTCTGTAATATCTTTGGAAGTTTCTACTTCATTTATTTGTGACCAACGACTCCAAACGTATAAAGCATCTCTATCCATTCCTGGCTCACCTGTCAGCTTGTATACCCGACCGCTACGTGTTACGCCTTGCATGGTAGTTTTATCAAACTCTTGTATAGCACTACTGGCACGACCTTCACGTTCAGTTTCATTATAACCTACAAAATGTCTTGTTGGCAAGTCATGATAAGGTGTAACAACTTCAAATATACGCCAACGTGATAGCACCACCGATGGTGTTTCTTCCACGCTGGAGGCTTGCCAAACGTTCATGCTACATCCTTTTGATCGTGTTCAAGTTTATACAATGCCGATTCATTGAATTGTACATTATCCTCGTTATCACTGTCAACATCGTCTTCTACCGTAAACAATACGCCAAATTGTGTTCGGGCATTCATTGTTTTCTTGCCTTTGAAGCCTCGTGTGCCAGGAATCTCCATCCAATATGAACTGTAATGCTCAATAATAGCTTCTGAACTAGCTTGGTCTGGTGCGGCAAAGATACGTTCCACAATGTCCTCAAAGTAAGCATAGTCGCCAGTACTACGACGCATCATGGCAGGATGCTCACCTGCATCAAATTCTCTATTGGCACGTTGTACAGCTTCGATGTGTGTCCAAACATTATGACCCATAAGCAAAGCATAACTAAAGCTATCCCATGAAGTCTTACCTTCTTTGCCGTTTTTGTTAACGTCGCCTGGCTTGTAAACGCAAACGTCTTTGATCTGTAACATACGACTAATAGGACTTTCATCAAAGTGGTCCCAACATCCATCTTGTATAGTGGCATCTCTGTAACTACGAGTATCGGTGCTGTACTTCTTGTCGTCTGCACTAGGGCTCATTCTGTAGCACCACTTGTCATCTTGTGGTAAATCAATATGATGATACACTTGTCCATTGGCAGTGGCCAAGAACGGACTTGCACAATCAAAAGATATAGTAAAGTCAGGATTGATATGCTTGCGAACTGCTCGTTGTATAACTGTAAGCAATACGGCCCACTCTAGTTTGCTGGTACCCAAGAAGTGCATCCAATCATGTCGGCCTTGTTGCAGTAGGTTATCATAACGCAAAGCAATAATACGTCTAAGAACTAGGTCTACATCACACATGTTCTGGCCACCCATGGCCCAACCATCAAAGTGCGTGTCTGGATATACTGTGGGATCACAGTAGTGTTTCATTTCTTGATACCATTCTTCTGCAGATGTATGATTATCGCCTTGTAGAACATTTAAGAACCGGGCACCACCATTGTTCTTACCACGGCGATGACGCATAAAGTATTCATTGTTATACTTGGTGGCCGCCACAGCTTCTGGCAATGTAGTGATGCCACATGCTCGACTGGCTTTCTTATCGTGTATAACCCAAGTTGGAATATCAAGAATCATACCATAGTCAGAAATACTATCTAACCATGTGAGAATACCACCACGTTTCTTTTGTGCGGCATCTAGCTTGGCCTGATACAGTTTGGGATGATCAATCTTGGTAACTTTGGGATTACCGTTCTTGTCCAATTTAGGATTGCCACTAGCATCCAGCTGTGGGATTATTTCGACACCTCGTGCATTAACTTCTGTCCACTTGGCGGCAACTTCTGCACTGTTAGGATCACGCCATTCGCCCTCCCACAATCCTTTGGCAATCTGGAATCCACCAGAGTCGCCTAGCATAAATGTACCCGGCTCGCGATTACGAACCATGTCCTCACTCCAGTCTTGCTTGGCGAGATCCAAGTTGGCATGACCACCTGAATACAGGCTCCACTTGTAAGGAAACAAACCTTTGGAACTGTTGAGCCAATTCATTTGTTCCATGTCAGTCAAGCCCTGTGGAAAACGTGCAGGATCTACATAATTCTCATTACGTTGTTTGCCCACAAAAGTAGCATAGAATCCGCTGATAGCTGGTAAGAACACAGCATAGTCTAGTTGTTTAGCAGTTAAGTTATCTTGTTTACTCATTGTTGTCTTTGTCACTACGTGTTAGTGCTTCCATGATTTTAAACTTTTCGTAAGCGTCTCGCAAGCCTATATGGTTATCTATTAGCCGTTGCAGTTCTCGTTCTTCCTGCATCTTTTTATGAGCCCATTGGATTGCATCTTGGCTTTCTTGGTTGAGACTAATATAAGTAGATCCAGAACTAGTCAATGCCTGCCACGACATCCCGTCATACACTTCTAAATTATTAGAGCTGGTATTGTACCTAATTATACCAGCACTTTGTCCACCGGGGCTAATATACGGCCGCATTGAACTGTCGCCGGTGATACTAATACCAAACCCACTGGACAAGCTGTTTATCATTTTTTGTGTGCTGGAATAGTGTAGTTGTAAACTGCAACTCCGCTGTCAACAGTGATCTGCGCGGCACCTTCGTCACTGAAACGTATGATTTTGTTGCCTGGTAGGGCCAAGATACTGTTAACTACAGCAACTGGCCATGACCATGCTTTAGTAACACTACCTGATACCCCTGCTTGGAACACAAAGTTACCGGCATGGCTACTGTTGTCACCAAAGAAGAACTTCAAGTCACTGCCTTCTGTTTTGGCAATGAATGTGGTTTCTTCGCTATTGGCCTGACTTTGGAAACGCAAACGTTGAATACTGGCCACGCTGGGTTCGATTTCTACACCCCACTTGACACCTTTGAACTTGACTGTTGGAATTTTGTCGTTGACAGCAGATGCTGCCATGAAACGATAATCATTCTTAAAGTCGCCTACTTTGTTTTCAAAGTGAATACCGGATGGTACGCTTTCGCCGTTAACAGTCTGTCTTGTGATAGTGATCTGTGCATCTTCCTTGTATTCGGGAATGCCAAGAATAGTGTTTAGCTTGCTGAGATTTGGCATACCAAATGTGCCAATAAACTCTGCTACTGCGCCATGCAGAGTTGCGTCAACAATAACACTGCGATCTTCTGCAATAGCGTTGATAGTTGTTTCTTGGTCTGTGCCCGAGACTTTGATCAAGTCAATGACTCCAAGATTATGTGTGTGTTGGACTAAGTCCAGTAGTGCGTCTTTCATATGTGTCCTTTGTAAAGATAATTAGTATAATACTAGATGTATTTAGATTTTGCAAATGTTTCGATGAAATTTATCCAAAGCTGAATAAACTATCAAATGTTGTTTTTGTTTCTGTATGGTCTCCAATTTGCCAATCCAGAACTCCCAACAAGTTCTCGACCTTCTGGTCCACAATAGTAGTTTCCATTAAGTCGTTGTCAAATGGCAAGTCTTTGAACCATTGTGGTATGTGCATCTCGTCTGTGGGATAACCCACACTGGTAAACCCTAACGGATTGGGTTTGAGTTTACACACAATAGTTTTCATTCCGTCTGTGATAGCCATGCTATAGTTGTCGCTGTTCATGCGTCTTAGAGCATTCCAGTTAATGGCAGCTCTAACATGTCCAGGCATGTTGGCACGACCTTGCTTTTCCTCTGCTTCTGTGAACTTGGTCAAATTGTTGACACGTTTGGGTGTACCTTTTTCCCAAGCAGGTCTTTCTTGGAACGCAATCTTGAACTCACGCACACGATCGTATATCTCTTGACGACCTGCACCTGTCAATACAGCCAACAGTAATTCACTCAAGAAGTCTTGTACCACCTTGGGTGTATCACTGCGCTTCAAGTCCAGGCCCATGGCCTTGACCTTGCCCGGTTTGCCATCTTTGTCTAGTCTAGAGTTTTCAAGATCGTATATCAATACTGCATAGCGTTTCTTCTTGATAAACAGGCCTTTGATGGCAACCAGCTCACGACCGCCTTTGATGATAGAGCCCATTTCTCTTGGACAGCGGAATGCACGTTCCATAAACAAAGGAAAGCTCTCGTTGACTTGGTCACCAATTTGGTCATACAGTTGAACGCAGATTTCTTTGTTCCACTGCATACGTCCTGCTTCTACTTCAGCCTTGACAGCAGGCCACGCACTAAAGTAAACAGAGTCTGTGTCACCATAGATAATGCTTTCGCCCACATGGTCATACTTGCCAAAGATACATTCGTTAACAAAACTGTCCATGTGTTTGGCAATCACACGACCTGTCAATGTTGTACTTTGTCCAATACGTTTGTCAAAGAAGCGGCAGCCTGGATTCAAAATAGCACCATACAAGCTGTTCAAGTTAATCTTTTTAACCAGTTGTCGCTTGTCCCAGAATGCTTTCTCTTCTGGTGTGGTTGCATCTTTCTTCTTGGATTGCATTTCTTGCCGTTCTGCATACCAGCGTTCTAGCAAGCCGGGCACAATACCTTTGGCATCATATTTAAAGATGGTACCATTGGCACTCAAGATCCAGGGTTGATTGCCTTCAAAGATCAAGCGCCAGATATCCGATGCGCTCATTGAATCACTGCCGCCGCCTTCCCAATCAATGGTAAGTTCAGTGCCTGCTTCCATGTTCATCACACTGGTATACTCTAGTGTACCAAACAGGCCCTCCCAAGCGTCAGCAAAACTAGCCCCTGCTGCCATCTTTTCTGTTATGTAGTGGTCTGTTCGATCCGGTCTGATTTGTCCGACAATCGTTTCGCATGCCATGTTAAGGGCGCGAATAGCCGAGGGATAGAGCGAGTTGATATCAATGGCCCCAATCCATTCATGCATACCTCTTTTGGGGTAAGCAACGTAGGCACCTGCCGCTTGCGTGTCACCTTGTTCATCTTGATTACTCCTATTTTGAACTACTAAACCTTTTTGATGCGCTTCATTGATAATGGCTTGTTCGGTGACAGCCACTGCTCCCATGGTGGTGGGTAGCAATACAGTATTATCATGTGCCAATTCATTTGCCAAGTCAATAAACTTCAGTTTCTTATCCATCTTGGCCAACAACACAGTGTCTTGTCTGTTGTAGTCAATGAACTTGGGAAAGTCCTTGTTGTACAACTGATCCAAGGTACCTTCGTATTGTATTTTGCGTTCATCTAGTTCGTACTCGCCAATGGCATCCAAACTGTAACTGTGACGTTCTTCATATGTGTACTTGCGATACAACTGCATATAGTCCATGTGCACACGACCCACTAGGTCGAATGTGATGTTTTCTGCGCCAAAACGTTCAAAGGTTCTTTTCTTGGGAAACTGATCCCACAAACAGTAACGTCTAGTGTCGTCTTTGCTCAGTACCTTGATAGTGCGCATGACCATGTAGGGAATATCGAAGCCTTCACTGTTCCAACCACTCAGTATGTCTGCATCTTCAATCAAGTCAAGGAATGTTTTAATCATATCCTCCTCGCGATCGAACAAGAAACAGTTGTCAAATTGATTGACAATTTCCTCTGCGGCCGCCCAACTGTAGCTCTTGGGTGGAACTACCAGTGTTACCAGTTTGTCCAGCCAACCAAGATAGATTGAAATAGCAGTGATTGGATTAAACGGATCTTCGGGTCGACTAAATCCACGTACAGGATCAAAGTCGACCTCAATGTCAAAGAACGCTGTGTTTAGTTTAGGTGCGTCTTTGCCCAAGTAGTTTTCTTCAAGGCATCTAACCAAGGGCTTGATGTCGGATTCCCACAGCTTGCCCTTGCTGTGCATTTTGAGTTCTTTGAAGTATTCCTTACCACTGCGTGTGCTGAATCTGCTGACAGGTGTGTCGTAAATAGTTCTGAACTTGCCGCGAGGATCATCATAATAAAAAATATAGTTGGCAGGATATTCTCGATATATCCTTTGACCATCCACACGTTCTACTACGTAAATTCGATCTTCGTCTTTTGAAAATAGTGCGTCAACGTAACTCATTAATTAACAATCATCCTGATCAATCCAATGGTGTCGATTGTGGTAAGCAAGATATAATTAGCCAGCATACCAAAGGAACGCCGACTATAAGCGCACCAAGCGTATATAGCACAACCTGTAATCCAAACAGGGTACATGTAAAGAAGGGGAGGATTAGGCACGGTTGCGGCCATAGTGATACTACAGCCAATAGATACAGCCCAAGCAAGGACCTCAAGACAAAAACGTACTCTATTACTCGTGTAATCATCCTTAATCCAATCAAATATGCCTATTATAATATTATTCAAAGTGTTTTGCCTACAGTTTCGAGGATAGTGTTAAGGTCATCGTGATCTCGGTTGGTTTCGCCCAGTTTGGCTTTGTGTGCAATCTTGATTGCTTTTTTGAGGATAGCGGGTTTAATTTCCAATTCTTCTGCAATGGCTTTGACAGTGTCGTTAAGGCCTTCGTTGAGGGTCTCGATCTCGTGTAAAACGGTCATGCCCTCATTGATAATTTGAGTAAGTTTAAGTTTTTGTTCGCCGCTGAACATGCGTGGTGAAGTCATTCAGTTCTCCTGTGATTAGTAATAGACTATTGTAGATTACTTATCGCAGAAAAGCAAGCATTAAGACGAAAATAAATGCTCACTTTAAGCAATGTCTGGCGTAACATTGTTTTAGGCAGCAGCCGCCTACACTCTTATAACGCAAAGGTCCTAAGGTAGAGTGTTCTTAATTCGAACTACGTAGTATATTCGCTTGATCTTGGCACGTGAAACATTGGCAATCGGTGCACTCGCAATCATCAGTCATACAACTATGCCCGCAATGTGCACTACATCCACAATTACATTTGGTTGTGCTAGATGTATATCGTTTGTAACTATCGTAGTCATCCATATATTTTTCCATATAGTATTTATTTCCAAGCAACCATCTTGAATCGCTCTTGTGGTATACCAAAGTAGTTGCACTTCCATGCACTTTGTTCAAAGAAGTCTAAATGATGCCATTGATCTTTATGTCTAAGAATTTCCTCCCCGGCATCGTCCCAGTCTATTGCGGCAAACTTGGCCTGTAGTTGTAACTTATATACTTGCACTTGTTCGTAATCAAATCCATCGTATTCCCAATGCAGTATTTCAAACACATCTCCGTTTTGGTTAACATAGTCCATGCTAAAATCAAGTCCCCACTTGGGACGCAAAGCCAACAGCTTGTGTACCAATGGATTAGTTTTTGCCCAGTATAACAATTGTTGTTGTGCTAGCCCTGAGTAGGCTTTACGTTCAAATAATAAACTGTGATTTAGTACAGCAAAACAATTCTTTTCGACTTGCGTAAACCAATCATATTTTAGTGCTCGATGATATCTGTGTGCTTGTGCAGTAGTCAAATTCTGATGCGCATACCGTTGTTCTAGATCGGTTAAGTCGTAACCATTTTGATCAAATAAAGCCAAATCTGCTATTGTGGGAGAAAATAGGGTTTTGTTAATAGGGCGTTGCCAATAACCGTCAATGGTTAATTTATTAGTCGATAGCGACAAATCATTCACAGTTAAACTCTTATAAACTTAGATTTTGGTCTTGCTGATGATTGTGTGCTTTATACAGCCGGTCAATGTAGCCCTGATTTCGCAACACCTTGAAAGCCAAATTCTCTACACTGAACTCTCCGGTCTTGTCTAGCCCGGCTCTGCGCATGTGACGTAGCTTGTCTGTTATACGTTGTATATCTTCTGGGTCGTCTGCAGTTTCGATTGCAACATCTATTTGTTTAATTAAATCCTGTACTTTGAGATTGACCGCACCTTTATCGATGTCTGGAGGTGAATATTTTGGAGTATTTAACCACTTGTCGTCTAATAAACTGTAGATTCCTTCGCTTACAGGAGGCTTTTCTATGTCCTCTACGTATAGCTCAACATCGTGTCCGTGAATAACAATATCGTGATTGTTATTCCATATTTCCTTTTTGGCACGATAAAATGCTTCAGCAAGGTCATCGCACTTTAAATCTCTATAACGTGTGACCACATGCACATCAAAATCCGAATACTTGGTGTAGTTATAGTTGGCCATGCTACCTGTTAACACAACATCTAGTACCCTGAAGTCGGGTATGTCCAGGTAGTCAATGAAGAACTTGGCTGTTTGTAACAACTTGTATCTAACTTGGGGCGAAATCTTGCCGCCCTGCCAGGCCGCCGATGACAGTAAGTTATGGTAGTCTATGTTACCTTTGACAAAGTCGTTTACGTTCATTGTTCGTTGTTGATGTATTCAGGAAACTGTTTGCTAAACTTGCGCATGACAATACCAGCCGTGCTGTTGGCTTCGTTTTCTTCGTTGCTGCCAGTTTCGCCGCTGTCAGGGTTCAACTGATTGTTTTCATTCTGTTTAAAATGAACCAGCTCGTGTGCCAAGGTTCTACAAATGTCTACAGGGTGGCGTCCGTTGACTGCCAGTCTAATGGTCTTTTTATCTGGCACAAATCCGCCAAAGCTGGGTTGGCCATTGCTGTCTAGGGTATGTGATAATTTGATTTTAGGAAGAGTTGTAATTTCCAATTCCTGCATTGCAAATGGCAAAAAGTCCTTCAATGCATTGTGCAATACAGGCAAACTGTCGGCACTTTCGGCCACAGCAGTTCTTAGACTAATTTCATCTAAGGGTAAACTTGCTACGGCACCTTTTGCATTTGTGTTATTGGGAATAAAATATATTCGATCGCCGTTGACTTCGCCGGTGGCTGTTCCAACAATGCGACTTTTCCAAAGTACCAAGTCGCCTTTTTTAACTCGTTCGGCCTTGGACAAAAATTCATTGTCTGGCGTGAGTCCTTCGGCTAGTTCGTATGATCGCATTGTGTTACTTAACTATCTTTCCAACGCTTTTCTGTACTGCACCAGTACCGGCCGCCGGCTTCTTTCATGACTGGCTTGGTTGGTGTGTCTGACACACTGCGGTCTACAATTTCGTCCAGTGATGCCAAGCGATCGTAGTTTTTATAATAAAAGTCTTTGGCAAGTTTAGGATCATCAAATCCTTCTGGACCTTGACCTGTGATACGACGACCCATGTGGTCTAGTACTTCGTAACGCACAGCTTTGCTGCCATCTGGGCGCATCTTGGTGTACTTGCGAACACGTGGCTTTTGTTGGGTAGCTTCACCTAGACCTTTTTGTTTTTGGTTTATTGCTTCTTTGGCGCCAAACTCTGCCAGTGCCTCCACCAATCGAGTTAATGCTTCAATTGGAGCATCAGGGTACTTGTTTGAAACAAACTGAGCCAAACTGTTGGCCCACAAATACATTATTTCTTTATTCTTTATGTCTTTAACAGGGTGCGGTGTAGTAACATAATACTGTTTATCATTTTTGTATTCTTGCCATATTGCTTGATATTTTGAAGTATCCACCGGACTAGTAATCTTAGACATCATTCTTTGAAACGCCATTGGATCACTGGCATTTTGTTTTTTACTAAATGCAATACCGAGTACACGTTTGAGTAAATTTTTATAACTGGCTACCAAACTTTGAACAGTTGCTTCGCCAACTGTTTCTTTGCCTGGTTTGTTGAGTTTAGATGCTTCCGGAACCATACCATGTTGTCTGACTCGGGCATCTAGTTCATCACGCTCTTTAGATAATTTTTTAATCAAGTCTCGGTCGCCTTGCTTGATTGCTTGACTAAGTCTATCTTGCAATTCCTCCGCCGCTTTAATATAGTCGTCCATTTTCATTCTAGACGCGGTGTCTTCGTTTCTGGGTTTTCTATTACTAGACGAATATGTCACTGCTGGTTGATTAGTTCCGCCACGAGACGAATATGTCACTGCTGGTTGATTAGTTCCGCCACGAGAAGAATGAGTCACTGCTGGCGAAGTTTGTGTGGGCACTTGGCTGTCGTCCATTGACAGGATGCCTGCTTTTTGTAAGGCTCTTATGACATTTGGAGCAAGTTCCGTTCTGGCTTCTATTTTACCGTTTCTTACTACAAGAAATTCCCCCGGACGGTTGACGATAGGAGTGCCGTCACCACGGTGATTCAGCATGTAACCTGATTTACTTATGGTATCCTGTATAGCTCTGTATGTTACTCCATCAATGGTTGCCTTTGCTGTAACAAAGCCGTTTCCTAAATCTTGTTGCTGATCTGGTTGTGCTTGGCTGCTAACACCGACACCTGCCACGGCCGCCGCGCCGGCAGCCTTCAAGAAACCTCTACGATTCATGTCAGCTTCCGCCACGCTTTGGCCTAACACTTGCTTTACTAACAGTTGAGGAGCAAAATCCATATCACCTGCTAGCTCTCTTGCGGCTGCTAATACTGCCTGTGGAGTAGGTTGTAATCTTTTTTCTTCTACATCTCGGCGTAGTTTCATAATAAGAGATTGTGCGTCATAGCCTAACTCCCTGACACCTTCCGCCACACCTTCTTGCATTTGTTTTAATAATTGCTGTGCCTTTTCGATGCTGACCAATGGTCTAGGATGTTTGCCGTCTACAACGCTTTGTAGATATTCTTTACTAAATCCAGCTGGTGCTTGTACTGCTGGCTTTTG
>Ga0209191_1001628_pt1 | contig 14716 bp, 22 predicted proteins | sample S_130626_EF_Meta_FD_187320 | JGI IMG/M metagenome (GOLD analysis project Ga0209191, IMG submission 187320) | Freshwater microbial communities from Lake Simoncouche, Canada to study carbon cycling - S_130626_EF_MetaG (SPAdes) (version 2) | ecosystem: Environmental > Aquatic > Freshwater > Lake ... | reverse complement strand
GTTTCAGTTTTCTCCGTAAAAAAGTCTGTTTTGTTTTTTTGTTGCGATGAAGTTCTTGTTTGAGCTTGCGCTGCTGCGCGTTTGTTTTGTTGTAATGCACCTTTTTTAGAATTACAAACTTGGTGTGCAGGCTGTAAATTGTCGAGGCTGTTGTCTCCGCCGTGCATGAGGCTGATGATGTGGTCTGCTGTGTTGGCTCCTGCTTTGCCGCATAGGGCACAGATGGTGGCTTTGCCGTCTGACAGTATTTGTCGTCTGTTGGCTTTGTATATCGGGTCGTTGTATGGGGATGTCATAAGGCTGATGTTACTAGCGCCCTTGCTTCGCTGCGGTTGCTTTCAGTGCATAAGACAGTCTGGGGTTTGTGTTCCCCACAGTTCAGAGCAAGTAGCTCTTGGTTGCCGGACACTGTAGAGAAGTGGACACCATTCGTATTTGTGACGTTTAGACGCTGCACTGGCGACTTACCCCAACAACCTTTCACGTAAGTCATCTTGGGTGGTTGGGTGCGCCAGCTCTACCCACGTTTCCGTGTGTTACGCCAACACAGTGCAATCCTGTATGTGGCCTTGGTTGTGATCAGTTGTAGTTAATTACTTGCGCAAGCCTTGAAGGATGGCAACTCCGATGGAGATTAGCAGGGCATACCAAGCGATGGTCAGCATCTCGAGAGCCTGTGTTCAATCTCTTGTAACTGCTCGGGTCGCCAGATGTAAACCTCTGCGTGAGGGTGCAGGATGGTCAGCCAATGTTCTTGGGCAATGCTTGTCTTGCCTTTAGTGGTCTTTAACTCAGCAAATATCAGGCCTTTAGTTTTGTGCGCCAGTACAAGGTCTGGGAAGCCTGCAGCGCCTGTGGTGATGTATCGCCCGGTGCGAGTCATCGAAGGTTGTGCGTGGTGGCAGTCCCAGCCGTGAATGTAGGCCAGCCCTTTTACTTGCTGCAGGAATGACGCTTCGCTGATGCCAGTCATTTTCCGCCTAATAGAAAGCCACACATAAACACAGCTGTAATCATGATCAGTTGTGTAAACAGGTCAAGCATCAAAAGGGTTCCTCTGGTGTGTCGTACTGTGGCGCTGCCTGCTCGCCTGATTTAAGCGTGTCAATGTAGGCACTGGCTTCGCGTTTAGTCATGGCCTGCAAATTGGCTGGCGGTACTTTGCCCATAGATTTACACACGGCTCTAATCATGTTCTGCTGCTTGTCGCTAGCAAGGTTGCTGGACTCTGTTATTTGTGTGCCACCCTGCATCCTGACAACTTTGCCCATTTCCTCACGGCTCGGGCGCTTGTTAATGTCCGACCCACTCATGCCAGCATTAGCCAATGCACGACCCACAGCTCCTGTTTCACAATTCTCGAGATGGCTGGTGCGGTTTACGTTGCCTTGCCCGCGTATTTCCTCAGCCCAGCCCGTGGCGATAATTTCATCGTTAAGCCACAGCTCACACTTGAACACTGCAATGTCTGCTAGGTAGTGCACAAGATCAGTTATGACCCGGGCATCTGGGTGTGCTTTTAGAAAGCGGTCAAGCCTGCTGGCTACTGGTTCGTAATCGTCAAGGTTAAAGGCCACGAGCGTGTTCTTTCTCCAAGCGGTCTAATTCTGCAGTGACATAAGCCAGGGCTTTTTTTAGCACTTCGATTTCTTGTTCACGAGCATAGATCATGTCTGCCACGTCATCATTATGTGTGTAGTCACTCATTGTTTTGTTTCACAGTGCTGATATAGGTGATGCCTTTAGAAGGCCCAGAAGTGTTGAATGATGGGTGCCACCCATTGCGGTTGCGTTCAGCAATAGTGGGCAATGAATGAAGCAGCCCGACAACTTCAAGCACAAGGCTGGACTCGTTAAAACGCAGCTCTATTGCTAGTTGGTTGCTGAGGTTCATTAGTTTGGCGATTAGTTCACCTGTTGATGTTTCCATTTGTTTCCTTTGTTATTTTCCTGATGTTGCTCGCCAGTGACCTAGCCCACCATTGCGGTACAAATACTGTGCCACTTTGAGGTTGCATCTGACATTAAGCAGTGCCTTGATCACATCTTGTTTCTTACAGACTGCGCGTGTCACAGTAGCCCAACTTCCTTGTATCTGTAACAAGCCAACATCTGGGCGACCTGTAGAACTTCTGACGGCTGACAGGCTTTTAGGGTTGCACCGGGACTCTCGATAGGCAATCTTTGACATAACGGGCACAACCTTGGCAGAAAAATACTCCCGAAGCAGTGGTTCCCATTTAGGGCATGAGTTAGTAGCCGCACTTGCGTGGGCTGGGGTGGATAGGGCGAGGATTAGCGATAGTGCCATGAGTTTCTTAATCAACTCTCTCAACTTCTGTAGGCGGCCCCCATGAATGCCAAGATGCTGCACGTTGGCAGACTTGGGTATAAACAATCAGGCCTGTGGATAAGTCTGTAAAGACCTGCACCATGGTTTTCTTATCTTTAGACCTTAGAGCCACATAGCCCCATGTTGGTATCATCAGCGTTTCCAGTATCGGTTGGCAACCTTGAAATAAGCCCATGAGAGGCACCAGCCAAAAAGTACGGCTATAAACATTTGTTCGTGGTTGTAGGTTTTCATGCCCAGCCCTTCACAATGTCCATACCCTTTTGGGTGATGGCACACACAATGCCTTGAGACCCACTTGTAAGCCCTCTACGGATGCCTAAGTCCTCGATTAGTCCTATGGTGCGCAAATCTGAGCATCGCTTCCAATAGCCCTTTATGTCGTGACCTGCCAAAGCAGCGCGAGCGCCTGCTTCCTCATCAGTGAGGCCAAGAGTGGCGTAGAAGTACTGCTCAAGCAGCACAGCCCTGTGGGTACCTACCCTCACTGGGTTTACTTGGCGTGAGGTTTCAGGGTCTGAACCCCTGAACAGTGGTAAATCCTCTAAGAGGTAATCTTTCATGCGTGACATTTTGTGTTTCCTTTGTTGAAGCCCTTTGAGTGGCTGGTTGTTACTTTACACATTTTGAGAAGTCGGTGGTGGATATCCCAATGGAAACAAAGACACCCACCACCTAGCCCCAGTAACGCTCAAACAATACTGGGAATCCTTTATGGGTACGGGATTGCGTCCCACGCTTTAGCCAATTTTACTGGGTCTTTAGCCATGGTTTGTGAGATTTCAATATGAAGCCAGTTTGGGGTTCCATTGTATGAACCCGCATTATCTGTAGCCGTAAAAATCTTCACACCCGTTTTGCCTTCACCGCGAGAACAGCGATACCCAGCACCATAAGTACCAAAGGCATACCAGTGAATCTCCTGTATGCCTAGCAGGGCTGAGTGTTCTACGGCCTTGCCAGCAACAGTGGATTTACCAAGTAGCCAATCCCAAATCAGACGAGCTTGTGCTTCATTTTTATATTGAATATCAGCTGCTGCACCTGTGGCATGAACACTTAATTGAGGTGGCTTTATGTTGTTGTTCATATTGCGATGAACGTATGTCCCTAGACAGTTTGTGGCCCAACGTGCCTTGCATAATTCTACAAACTTGAGGATGCCGGGCGAGGCGACTTTGCCGTCCCACGCGGGGTAGTACTCATACGGGCGGTTCGTCATTCAGGCTGTTCTTTTTTGCCAATGATGGGTTGCACTGGTTGGCCTGATCGTGCTGCTATGCCGTTGCCGATTGCGTAGCCAAGTATGGAGCCAATTAAGCCTGTGCCTGTGGCTTCCTCGATGGCGTGGAGAGCCATGAGCAGGGTGAGGCAAATGAGGCCGACTAGGGCTATAAGGGCTTTAGGTGGATTGCTAATTGTCATCAGTGCCTTCTGTCCAGCCTGTAGCAAGTAGTGCTTCGTATTCTTCTTCGGTCATTTCTCTGACTTCATCGTCTATTTGTATGTTTGGTCGTGTCATTGTCTATGCCTTTCGGTATCCGTAAACGGTAATAGTTCCGCCTGTAAGGGTTCCACTAGTAGGAGTAAGTGTAAAACTTGTGTAACTAGTTGTGTCAATCAAAATCCCTTGATTGGTTCCACCAACTCCACCAGCAAATTGAACATGGGGTGAGGACATTAAAGTATTTTTAGTCAAAAATGGTTGAAACAAATCGCAACTAACCATTACTGTTGCTGTACTTCCATAGCCTATATATGTCCATGATGCAGCGTTATTATTGCCGATACCAAGAACTGCGCCAGTTGAGTAAAGACAATAGATAATTGAATTGTAATAATTAGAAGCAGTTGAACCCAAAGTCATACTTAGTTGTGCTGTTGCACTACTTATACCACCTGTGTAGATAATGCGGTAGTTGTCATAGTCTGTGCTGAACGCGCTCGAGACGGTCACGCTAGAAACCGTTGTGCCAACCGTTTGCGACTTGACATACACCAACCCAGAGTTAGCCAAATAAGTATTGGTATCGGCACTTGTAAGCACCTCTGTTCCGAATGTTTTGACAGCCATGACGCGTATCCTAATCTGTTGGTGGGGTTGGAAATGTGACGGTAGGTGCAGGCACCCACGTTGCTGGAAAGTCTCGCAGCTGCTGGCGGTACTCAACCCATGCCGTGATGTTTAAGGGCGAGTCAGGCAGGACAGTCCAGTCACTAGCCACAAGTAACTGGTCTCGAATAGCCCTCATACGGGGGACTCGTAGCCCTTCCATCTCTCGTGGCATCATGGCGTCTAAATCGTAAGTCGTTTCCATGGTTTCCTACAGTAAAAGGTCTACGCCGTTAAGTGATGACCTGTCAAGCGTAAACCACTGGGCATAGCGAGCAGAGCCGTCAATAGTCATTTCGTATTTGCCCGGCACAATGCTGTGCGTGATCTGGTTGATTAGTTGGGTCTGGGTAAAGGTTGAGCCTGTAGAAGGGTTTACAGAGATTGTGTATTTCTCAAATAGTTCTAGCCCTAGCAGGGTTGTCCAATCAGCGGTCACGCCTGCCACGCCTACTTTTACAGGGCTGGTGTCGCTAAGCAGGGTGCCACCAACTGATGCTTCATAAGCTGCCAGCGTTTGTGCCTGGGCAATTGTTGATAGTTGGGTTTGCAGGCTGGTGGTGTTTCTGCCGTAAGCCGTAACGCTCGCTGCGTTGCTGGCTGTCCATGTGCCACCAGCTGTGAAGTCCACCTGATACACGTTGCGTAGGTTGTCGCCCGAATACTCAATAGAAACCTGTGGTTCGTAACCAATAGAAGCTGTAGAAAGTGTTGCTTGTGACGTTATTGACTTTGTATTTGTGTAGTAATAGTTACGATCTGTCAATGTAACTACCCCAGCTTTGGTGACGTACATAGCGCCACCTTCAGAGTTATTGACTAGCGCCAATTCGGCAGCAAGGTTGTTGCCTACCTGACTAAGGTTCCCTACTGAGGCGACAGGGGTGGCTGTAGCGCTTTTAAGGGCACTAGGAAAACTGGTAAAAGCAATAAGCCTGTCAAAACGTGCTGCGGTTGTTTCGGTAATGTTTGCTACGCCATAGTTGTAAAGGTTTGCCACTTCCGCTGCAGTTAAAGCTTTGTTATAAACACTTGTTTCTTGCATTTGTGGGCCATACAGGTATATCTGTTCTGTAGATGTGTAAGCATTTGCGCTTGATGTGATAGTGCCTGTGGCATCTTGTCCGTTTACATACACTTTAAATGTTGCGCCACTCATCGTTACAGCAAGGTGAAATGGCCCTGTGCCACTGTCCACGCTGCTAGGCAAAGTTGTTTTATAAAGGGTGGTGCTATTAAAACCCCAAATTTCAACTACACCAGCATTTAAAAACGTCAGAACGCGTGCTTGATACATAAAAGCGTCAAACCCATAAAAGGCTGATGTGCCGTCTGTGGGTGTAATCCATGTAGCTAGTGAAACTGCTGTGTCGGTTGTGCCGGGGTTTGTTGCGCTTGTGTATCCACCACCACCCATTTGTGTTGCTTGCGTTGCTAGTGCTGGAACTATGCCAGAAGTTTTTGAGTACGTAGGGCTGTAGTAGTAGCCAACATAAACGCTTAAATTTAACGGGCGGCTGCCAAGGTCTTTAAGAAAACCCTGACCTATAGGGTCGTCAAGCCTGTAATAGTGGATAGGTGCCAGCGTCTGTGTGTAGTCATACAACGTGTCTGGCAGCTGTTCTTGAGCTAGTAATGACAGCGCGTCAAAACACTGCAACGAAACTGTGCCTGTCTTGCCAGCATCATTGAACTGTGCAGGCCACGCAGCAATAAAGCCACGAAACACAGCAAACGTAGTTACACCTGACACGGCTTCAATCTTGATCTGGCGGCGCGGTAGCAACTTGCCGTAGTAAGTGCCGGTTGTATTGAACGGGTCAAACAGTCGGGTGTTGTTATTGAGTACAACGCTGGCCGTGCCTACCACATTGCTGTAGTCGTCAGCCCTGCCACGAGACACATTAGCAGAGAACACATACTGAGTTACTTCTGTCCATGTCGGTGATGCGACATACGGGCCGTCATCGAAGGCAATGTAAACCTTTGGTGTTGGGAAAGCCATTAGCCGACCTTGAGAGGCAGAGGGCCTGAACGGTTTTGGTATGCCTGCAAAGCATCCACAACAGATTTGCCTATTGCTACAGGGTCGCCTACGCCTGTGTTTACGGTGATGTTGGTTGCACCCATGCCGGAAGTGCCTGATGCATCTGTGCGGTTTATTGGTGTTGGGCCTCTAGACATATTGGAAGTACGGGACATACTTAAATAGTCCATTTCCTTAAAAGTTCCAAAAGGGTTGCCCGGCAGTGCGATGTTGCCCAGTTTGGCTAGGCCGTTCATTGCTTTAGCAACCACGTTGTACATGAGAATAAAAGCGTTAGCGATGCTAGAGGTAAAGTCTTTTATTGCGTTAAATATGTAGGTACGGTCTGAGTCGTCACGCAAAAGGCTAAACAATGCAGCAAGGCCAATAACAATTAAACCAATTGCTGTGGCTATAGCGCCAAGTCCTGCAGCGCCTAAAGCTGGCGCTATCCCAGCCAATCCAGCAAGGGCAGTATTGACAGCGGTAAGAGTTGCAGCCACACCTGTCAAAAACGCAAGGCCCTTAAATGCACCAGCCAAAAGAACAATGGCACCACCAAAATCTAAGGCTGCACCAGTAGCCCCTTCTGCTTCAGATAGCCAGTTCCCTAAATCAGTAGCAGAGTCTTGCAAAGTTTTTGCTAGTCCGTCTTTTCCAAGTTTGTCTGCAAAACGCTGAATAACTGGCAAAACTTGTTCAGAAACAAATCTAACTAAGCGCTGGAAAATTGGCAGAAGTGCTGTTCCTATTGCAATTTTTACGTTGTCAAACTCTGCTTTAAGGATTTTCTGTTGGTTAGCAAGAGAGTCAGACGTGTTGGCAAAGTCACCAGCAAAAATAGCGGTTTTTTCCATAAGCACGCCGTAACGAGCAACTGCTTTTTCGCTTTCCGAAAGTTTGCCAGATACTTTTCCAATATTGTTTTCAAGAGCAAAAGCCTTTATAGCGGCATCTGAAATGTTTATACCAAACCTTTTCATTGGTTCCGCTTCGCCTGCCAAGGCAGAGGCAAACTTGGCAGCGGCATCTGGGACTTCTAAGTTCATTACGCTTGCAAAGTCAGCCACTCTTTTAGATAGGTCTGCCACAATTTTGGTGGCTTTTTTCTTTGGGGTGGCTAGGTCTTTGGCAAAGTTAGAAAACGAAACAGCCATATTGTTAAAGTCTGTTTTTGACAGGCCGTAAGTTTTGGCGCTGGCCTCAGCAAGTTTGCCAATTTCCTCAGCGCCCTGTTTACCAAAGGTTACAAAGACAGCGTTAAGGGTTTCGCCGTAGTCCACAGCATCTTTGGCTGCGCTAAACATGACAGCACCTAAACCACCTACGGCAACAGCAGCTGGTAGCAGTGCGCTTTTAAGAGACGAGCCTAGTTTTTTGCCGTTATTTTGCAGGTCAGCAAAGGCACGTTCAGCCTTTTTTATTCCCCGGGTGTCAAAGTCGGAGACAATGTTTAGAACAATGCTCATAGCCTGCCCTGCCTTCCTGTCAGCATCATGACACGGTTTACTAGCTGTTGGACTTGACGTTCTACCTGATCAGAAGCTGCTTCATAGGCTCGGTAAATGACGCGTGAAGGCTGGCCATAGCGAGCAGTTAAGTTTCGACTTAGCAAGCCGTTGGCTGCCATGTCAAAGATTGTGGCTTGTGGGCCTGCCCAGCGAATACCAAAAACACCGACATTTTGCAGGTTGCCTGTAGGTGATGAACGTACTTTCTTGGCGTTAGTAAAAGCTTTAATATTGCGCTTTACTTGGGCATCTTGCCAGCTCATAATGTCAGCACCAGAGGCACCTTTCCATGAACGAGCCATACCAGACAGCGGTGCGCCAGAAGGCAAGTCAAACTGTGCCTTTTGTACTACAGGTTGAACAATGGCCTTAAAGTCTTTAGTGATTTGACGGCGCAAAGATTTGTCCAGTTGGTTAAGTTCGCCAAGAGCAACCTTTAACCCAGTGAACTCAACGCCTACATTTACACTCATTGTTTGCGACTTTCATTTAGCAACTTAATAACTGTCGAGAGGTCATCTGTGTCGAATTCTACTGTATGGGGCCACCAACCTGTGGCTACTAGAACACCTGCTAAAGCGTGTCGGTAGGTGCCCCTTGGATAGGGTTTTCAGGGCCAGCATCCTCAGGTTCAATGTTGATGACTTGATCAAGGTAATCATCAAAGACGATAGGCACAACAATGCCTGCGCGTTTTGCTGACTCATACGCCAAAAAAGCAAGCCACTCGATGTGCACGTCGCTGGCAAGTTGCCCGGCACCTATCTTGTATTTGCGCTCAAAAGCAACAATAGATGCCATGGTTGTAGTGACGGTATAAGCGCCATCTACTGTGGTTACGTTGAGTTTAATTCTCATGTCGGGTTCCTTTGTTTAGTCGGGTTAGACAACGGCGGCTGTATATGTGCCGCCCTTAAAAGTAATGTCAATTTGCGAAAGCTCACCAACGGTTGCATTGATCACTGGCAAAGTTTCCAAGTAAGTGTTAGTCAGCGTAAAGGCTGGGTTAGTTGCACTAGTAGCTGCAGAAGTTGGTTTGACAACAACAGTAGTAGCTGTGCCTACAAGGGTTGCCAGTGTGGCGTAAACCTCGGAAGCTGCGTATGTCATGAACAGGGTCACGGTCAAAGAGTTATCCTCGATTGTGGCACTGTAAACCCTTGCAGTGTTCCCAAAAACTGTCGTGTCCTGAGCAGTATTGGTGCGCTCAAGCGTGGCAGCAACGGCAAAGCCAGTGAGTGCCACAGAGTTCACTGTTACGGTTGGGTTAGAAAGATAAGTGCTGGTTGCCATGATGGGTTACTCCTCTGGAGATGTTTCTTCTGTTTTAGCAGATTTGGTAGGTGTTTTGTCGGATTTGATAAAGCCACCCCAGATGAGGGCGTCAATGTTTATGCCGTCTGCTGGGATGAACTCGTCACCCGGAACTCCGACTAGATCAGAAATAATTGTGTAAGCCATGGTGTCCTTAGTTTGTCTTGACTGCTATAGAGATTACTAGGTCATAGCAGGGATAGTCAGCCCCACCGATTGAGTATGCCGTTGGGTTACCACTCATGACGATTGCGCCACTGTTTACAACAGCAGCTGCAATTCCTAACAACTGGCGTAGGACAGGTAGCCCTGCTGGGCCCGAGCCGATTACCTTCACGGGGAAATTCATTTTGAGTACGTTGCCGTTTCCAGCCACAATGTCAAAAGATGGCGCGTCAATAAAAGCACAATTCGGTATTAACTTGGTCGGGTCATTTATGACGCGCAAGCCAGTTACCGCTGTAAGTTTTGCGGTTAGGTCATCTAGACCCACGTTGAGACAGTCTGTGTAGGCCACTACGCCACCTGTGGGCGATGGATGCCCAGAAGCTGCTTGATAACTGGAGTCATCGCAGAAACGCTTGCAGTGCCCATACCGTCAAAGGTAGCAAAGGTGTCCTGAACTGAGCCACGAGCACGAAACAGAGCCGCTGCATACATCACTGTGCCAAGGGTGACATCGTGGCCCGGTGAAGTTGTCAAGCTGTCAAAGTAGCCAGACTCTTGCCTGCGCCTATAGCAAAAGTCATTAGCCGCATTTGCAGCTTGAGTTGCCAGTGTGTAGTCATCACTGGGGTTAGTAATGTCTGTGCCCAAATATGTGATCAAGTTTGCCACGGTTATCCATGTGCAGTTCTGCGTATAAGTGATTGTGCCAGTAGCTGATGCTGTGCGTTCAACGTCAGTGCCAGTGCACTTAAAGAGCACCTGATTAGGGATACTGACATTGCTGTTAAACAGCAGGTCGCCCTCAGTGTCTATGCCAATGTACTCATACTTGGGCATGGCATAGACAACAAAGGTGCCGTTAAAGGGTGAAGCAACACTGGCAACAGTGATGGACTGCCCCACCTCTATTTCAGTATCCGTCAGTGTTTGTAGCACTGCATAGTTGTCTAGCAGTTGCTTGAAAGTGACTGTGTATGTAGCCATCGGCGGTAGCCGCCTTTCGGACTAAGCGATTACGATGCCCTGAATGAAACTTGACTTAGCAACGAAAGTTGCAAAGTAGCCGTAGTAAGAGAACGTGCGGCTCAATGTGCTTGGGTTAGCGATTGAGAGAACGCCTTGCTGTGCTTCGTAGATTTCGTAGCCCGGTGCGTAAACAACGAGCATTGTTCCCGATGCAAAGTTGTTATCCACAACAAGGTTAAGGCCCATTACATCCATGCCTGTGTACTGCAAGCCGCCTACGCGACCAATGCTGTTCTGACCAATAACGCCGTTTGTGGTGTAACCAAGGATTGGGCGCTTTGAGGCGTCAAGCTGTGAACCTAACTTTTCCCAAACATCTGGTGACACGCAAAGGTGAGTTGGGAAGTAGTTGCTGTCCTCGGTAATTTCGCGCGCTGCGTCATACAAAGCATTGATCAGTGATGTCGGGTTGTCTGCGGTAACAGTCCATGTTGAGCCTGATGCTGTTTTACCAGCAACCAAGTTGTCAGCTGCAATGTTGTCTGTTGCAATGAGGTACTCACCAGCAAGGTCATTGAGGATAAGGTTCATAGATGAAGGGTCTGTGAAGTCCATGTCCTGCATTGTCAATGTGACCTGACCAGCGACAGTTGTTTTGGTAACTGTGTTAGAAGCAATAACCATGGTGGTAGCAGAAACTGCTGAGTTTTCTGTTTGTGTTGCTGCACTTGTGTGCGTGGTGATTGTTGGCCTGATAAAGGTCTTGCTTGGGGTGTTTGGCATTGAGCGCGCACCAAAAGCTGAAACGACTGGTCGAACAAAGTTCAGGTCTTGGAACAATGGCCCAAGAACTGGCACTGGCAAAAGTCCAGGGGTGTCTGTTGTAAGAACATCTCCTGCAGCTGCTTGAAGTGCTGTCTGCTGATCGCGTACTGCTTCTTTGTATGCAGCGTTTACGTTGTGGAAGGTGTCGCCACCTGCGTGCATAGCGGCAAGGTATTCGCCGGGTGTTGGCATAGCAAACTTGCGCTTTGGCTGGGCAAAAATAGATGATGCTTCAATGACTTCTGGGGCTGGGGTTTCTGACACTTCGGTCTCCTCTGACTCTGTGGGTTCAGGCTCATCGGGTGCCGTTTCTGTATTATTGCTCAAATCATCCTCTGATGTGGGGATACTTGCTGCAACATCTGTGATGGTAGCACCACTAAAGGCTGGCTGTGGTACTAGTGACAACTCCATCCAGTCGGCTGCTTCCACAATCATGACGCCATCTTCGTTGTATGAAAACTTGGTGGGGTTTACGCCAACGCTTACAGAGTCCAAAACTCCGTCAGCTGCGAGCACCAGTGCTTCGTCACCTAGGGCTGTGGTTGAGACTTTGGCTGTGAAGTACATGGCTTCCTCGTCATCGCTGCGCTCAGTCACAAGGCCAATGGCCTGACTGGCATCGTGGCTCATATAGAGCTTGGGCGCTTTGCCTTCTGTGGGCAAACTGCCCGGCAAGAAAGAAACTGTCTGACCACCAGAGACTGTGGCTTCCACGTTGTATGGCAAAGCAATGCCTGTAATGGTGCGCTTAGGGCTGCCATCTTGGGCTGCATCTATTGAAAATGTTGAGCTGGTAAAGCGCATCATGCTAGGGACTCCTGTGTGTTTTCTTTTGGTTGGTCTGGGCTATCCATTTTGTCTGCTACATAGTTTTCCTCTAGGTAACTGTCTGCATCAAACTTTACATAGGTGCCACGCGGTAGCACGTTGTTCATGCTGAGTGTTGAGGCTATGCAATCGGCGTATGGCTTAACGCCAAAGATGTAGAGATCAGCGCGTGATTGCTCACTGCTGGTGTAGGCATAAGCGCCAGTGGACACGCCCACAAGGTAGGGGGGAACACCACATAGGCGTGCCAAATCAAGGGCGCTGTACTGTGCGGACTCAATCATCAGCATCTTGTCGGGGGTGGCAGTGCTGGCTTCGTAGCTTAAAAACTCGTTTAGTACGGCGGTCTGGCTGGTCAATCGAGCCTCTTGGAAGGCCGCGCCAATCTCTGACAACTCCTGAGCGCTTAACGGCTCGCCGCCAGTTTGCTTTAATACGCCACTAGGCAAAGACGATTGTGCGTTTTTGTATCGGCTTTGCTCAATCTTTAACGCTGTAGTGATGGTCTGTTCTGAGCTGTAAACAATGCCTTGTATAGGGCTTAGAAACTGGACAATGTTGCGGTAGTCAAGATCATTGCCAGCAAAACTGATGGACTTAGAAGGATGAAAGAACACCGGGCCTTGCTCATCCAAAGTTGTTATCGAGCCAGCAGGTAGGCGCTGAAACTTAGACGGAAAGCCGTCTTGTGTGCGCTCTGTGATGTACCAAAAGGCACGCCCGTAGAACAGCAAATCGTCAAGTGTCCACGCCATTAGGAAGTTGAAAGTGACTGCTGGGTCTGGCTGGCGTAGCCAAGAACGTGGTGCCAGTGGCACTTCTTCCATTTCGCCTGTGGCGTCATCAAATATTTCGCCGTACATTTTTAACGGCATACAACCGATAACGGAAGCCAACAAGTCGCGTGATCTAGACACAGTGGCAATGGTCATGGCGCGCTGACGAGCTGCGCCCTCTTGGTAATTATAGAAGTTGTCTATCGGGTTTTTGCTAATGCCTGCTGGCGCGTATCCCACAGCAGCCTGCACTGATGGTGTAGAGATTGCGGCTTTTGTAACTGGCTTATTGAAAATACCCATAGCGGTAGTATGCCACTTTCTGCCGGGTGTGTGTGGTACTGCCCTGCTCATCCCGACAACTCCCAGAGCAGTACCGTTGATACTTTAGCGACTGACTACCACCATCATTGGCTTTGTCTTTTGTTTAGGCTTTGACACTTGCGCTACAGCCCACACCATGCAACGGCACAGCTCTATCGGCCCGGGTGACTTTTGAGAACTAAGCACAGCACCAGATGGCACCTTGACAAGTACTGCCCTACCGCAATGGTCAGCGAGCAAGGTTTCGCCGTGGTGTTTCACATTGCCTTCATGGATCATTGACCTGACCAGTGTCGTATATTTAGTTAGTTCTGCATAGCCAGTAAGGCTGGTGCGCCTGCGCAGGGAAGTCGGCACATGGATATCGAGCGTAGGTGTAATCAGCAGCTGCACCTCTGGGTTTTCCATCACTTGGGCGATAGCAGTCCACATATCGGCTTCGGTCTCTACCACAAACTCGGTTTGTACTATGACCTGCCCGTCAATCTCTGCAGCCCTCACACCCACATAACGTGCGTCATCTACAGAACTATCCACAGACAATATGCCACCCTCAGGCATAGGAATATCTGTTTGGTTTTTTTCCCAAATTCCCAAATCCAACCATGCCCCCCTAGCCGTAATCCACTGGTTTAGGTGGGCACGCATGAAACTGTCCTTCTTAGACACGGCCCGTAAAGCGTCAATGGTGATCGTGGTACCCAAAGACGGGTTTGCCCAATACCAGTTGCGCTCATCGTAAGGGTCAAGATGCCCTGGCATAGACCATTCAGCAAAATACAAAGATGACGTTAAGCCCTTGTCAATATCAGCCATAGCCTGCTGGCGCATCTTAATCATTGTTTCTGAGGACTGATCACCAGCTGTACTCCAGCAAGAAAGCAGAGGTGACTTTCGAGCAATCTGCGATGGGCGCAAAGCATCATCCACCACCTCAGGGTCAATGTCCCACAACTCATCAACCACAATCAGATCATGGCTACCACCATGCAAAGATTTAGTAGCTGCGCGTACTTCCCAGCGCGAGCCGTCAGGCATCTCAACAGATTTACGGCCTACAGCCATCACAAGTTTTGCCCCAAAAATGTCTTTAAGTATGTGAGCCAAAGAAGTAAAGATTGCTTCTGCGCGGTCAAGTTTGTTGGCAACAGACATAACAGACTGTGGCCCACCACGCAGGATTGCCCCCTCAGTAATCCACCAGCCAAGAAGTGCTTGTAGCGCCACAGATTTACCAGCTTGTCTAGCCGTACTGACACACGCCTCACGGAACTGCAAATCGCCATTCTCATCCTTAGACAACTGCGCTGAAATTGCGTGCACCTGCCACGGCATCAACGTGATTTGCATAAAACGCTTAGCCCACTCAGCCACCAAAGGGCCATACGACAAGCCCCCAACACCCACACTCTCCAACCTTGGCTGCTCCCTGCCAATACGCCAATCCACCTGCTGATTATCGCCAGTTACCGCCAGTTCAGGCTGGTTCTCCAGATAAGAGATGGAAAT
>Ga0209191_1001626_pt1 | contig 14726 bp, 14 predicted proteins | sample S_130626_EF_Meta_FD_187320 | JGI IMG/M metagenome (GOLD analysis project Ga0209191, IMG submission 187320) | Freshwater microbial communities from Lake Simoncouche, Canada to study carbon cycling - S_130626_EF_MetaG (SPAdes) (version 2) | ecosystem: Environmental > Aquatic > Freshwater > Lake ... | reverse complement strand
AGAGACCGTAACCAAGAACAATCTCGAAGCAGCCGAAGAACTCGTGCGTCAGCTAAGGCTCCGAGACATTGGCGGCATCGTCGTTGTTGACTTTATCGACATGGTTCTCGAATCAAACCGCGACCTTGTCTTGCGCCGGCTAATGGAGTGCCTCAGCCGCGATCGAACCAAACACCAGGTTGCCGAGGTCACTTCCTTGGGTCTAGTTCAGATGACCAGAAAGAAGCTCGGCATCGGGCTGCTTGAAGCATTCAGTGAGCCCTGCGAGGCTTGCGCCTCGCGAGGCGTGATCGTGCATCACGAACCAATCATGCGTTCGAAGCACGTCGGTGAAGACCCGCGCCCGCCAAAGCAATCTGGCAAGTCAAAGAATCGCGACAAGAAGCAAGAAGTTCCAAAGGTCGTCACCGGTGAGCGCGCAGCCGAAGTTGGCAACGCCCTGACCAAGATTGCGGCCTCCACCTTGGCCGCTCACGAGGCTGCCGGCGAGAGTAGCCCAATAGTTGCGCCGGTTTCTCAGGTCGATTCAACAGAGTCAGCCGAATCCAACGAGCTTCTCGATTCGGTGCTAGACGCTCTTCCGCAACCTAAGGCACCCGGTCAGGGTCGCAGAAGGCCAAGAAGTCGTCGGGGAACATCAAGCAAATAGGCGAATCAGGGGCAAATAGGTTTGACCGAAGCCCAATTGGTGGCTAAACTTGAACCTCGTTGCCCGCTGAGTTTCGCGAACGCAACAAATTCAATTCTTTGAACAAAGGGTAGATCTGTGGTTTACGCAGTTGTCCGCGCAGGCGGACGTCAAGAGAAGGTGTCAGTAGGCACCATCGTTACGCTTGACCGCATCAAGGCAGTTGCCGGCGGCAAGATTGAACTTCACGCGCTGTTGCTTGTCGATGGTGACAAGGTCACTTCAGACGCGGCTTCGCTAGCAAAGGTGAAGGTTACCGCTGAGGTAATCGGCGACCTTCGTGGCCCGAAGATCATCATCCAGCACTACAAGAACAAGACCGGCTTCAAACGCCGCATGGGCTTTCGCGCAGAGCTAACCCGTGTTCAGGTCACTGAGATCAAGTAAAGGACTGAGCAAAAATGGCTTCCAAAAAAGGTGTTAGCTCGACCCGAAACGGCCGCGACTCAAACGCACAGCGTCTAGGCGTAAAGCGTTACGCAGGACAAGCAGTTAACGCGGGCGAGATCATCGTTCGTCAGCGCGGAACTCACTTTCACCCAGGTGTAAACGTGGGCAAGGGCAAAGACGACACACTATTCGCTCTTGCTGCAGGCGCAGTTCAGTTCGGCACCAAGGGTGGCCGTCGCGTAGTAAACATTGTTGTTGCTGCCTAACTAACAAAACTCTCAGCGAGGCGAGCCTTTGGCTCGCCTTTGCTGTTTCTCAAGCAAAGTTGAAGGAGGTCACCATGGTTTCATTCGTAGATCAGGTTGTTCTTCACTTGCGCGCCGGAAACGGTGGTGACGGTTGCGTCTCTGTTCACCGCGAAAAGTTCAAACCTCTTGCCGGCCCAGACGGAGCCGACGGCGGTAACGGCGGCAGCATTTCACTTATCGCAGACTCAAGCGTGACCACACTGCTCGACTACCACTTTCACCCGCATCGAAGCGGTGGCGATGGCGGTGACGGCGCAGGAGACTTCAGAAACGGCGCAACCGGGCCAGACATTAAGCTTCCCGTTCCTATCGGCACGGTAGTTAAGAACGCCAAGGGTGAGTTCATCGCCGACCTGCTTGAACCAGGAATGGAACTCGTTGTTGCCGAAGGCGGAATGGGCGGCAAGGGGAACGCGGCCCTATCGAGTTCTAAGCGCAAGGCTCCGGGTTTCGCGCTTCTAGGCGTGCCGGGCTGGTCTGGCGACGTAATTCTTGAATTGAAGACAGTTGCCGACGTAGCCCTGGTTGGTTATCCGAGTGCCGGCAAATCGAGTTTGATCGCTGCGATGTCTGCGGCGCGTCCGAAAATCGCCGACTATCCGTTCACAACCCTGCACCCAAACCTTGGTGTGGTTCAGGCCGAACAGACTCGCTATGTCATTGCCGACGTTCCTGGTTTGATCGAGGGCGCTAGCGAAGGCAAGGGCCTTGGCTTGCAATTTCTGCGTCACGTTGAGCGCTGCTCTGCTCTGCTTCACGTAATTGACTGCGCGACCATAGAACCGATGCGCGACCCAATCACCGACCTCGAAAAGATTCTGCACGAGCTGGGCGCATATCAGGTGCCCGAGGGAGAGTTGCCATTGACGCAGCGCCCACAGCTGATTGCCTTGAATAAATCTGACGTGCCCGACGCGCGCGAACTTGCCGAGTTCGTTAAACCAGAACTTGAGGCTCGCGGTTACCGCGTTTTCATTGTGTCAGCCGCGACTCGCGATGGTCTTCGTGAACTCAACTTCGCATTGGCCCAGTTGGTCGAAGAAGTACGAAAAACTCGAGCCAAGATCTCACCCGTATTGCCACGAATAACTCTGATGCAGTCACGCCGCGATGAGAGCAAGTTCACCGTCACCAAAGAGAATTCGCACGAAGGAGAGTTCTTTAGAATCCTCGGAGTCAAGCCAGAACGCTGGGTTGCTCAGACTCAATTCGGCAACGACGAAGCGGTCGGCTACCTCGGTGATCGACTTTTCAAAATCGGTGTTGAAGAAGCGCTCTTCAAGGCTGGGGCTTCAGCCGGTTCGACCGTGGTCATTGGTGCGGGGCAGGGTGTTCTCTTCGATTGGGAGCCATCTATTGCCAGCGCTGGCGAGCTGATTGGTGGCCGCCGCGGCGAAGACATTCGCATCGATCAGAACCCGCGCAGAACCACAAACGATCGCCGCGCAAGCTATAAAGAACGTATGGATTCAAAAGCGCAGATACGCGCTGAGATGGACAAAGAGCGCAAGGCTGGAATCTGGTCTAAGCCAGAAGACTTTAAGCCAGAACCTCAGCCGGTCGCAAAAAGCACCGAAGTGAGCGAAGACAGCGAACAGGATAACTAATGGCATTGCAGAGTCGAAGTGAAATTTCAAAGGCCAAACGCGTCGTCATTAAAGTTGGTTCTTCGTCAATAAGTGGCAAGAACGCCGCCAAGATTGCAAACCTCGTCGAAGCGATGGCCAAAGCTCACAAATCTGGCCAAGAGGTAATTCTGGTCACATCAGGAGCGATTGCCACAGCCATTCCGCTGTTGAACCTCGAGTCTCGCCCTGACGACCTTGCCACATCGCAAGCGCTTGCTTCTGTCGGACAGGGGCGTTTGATTGCTCGCTATCAAGATAGCCTCGAACGCTACGACATAATTGCGGGTCAGGTTTTGTTAACCGCACAAGACCTCGAGGGATCCGAAACCAGCGCTAATGCTAAGAGCGCCATGCAGCGTTTGCTCGAGCTTCGGGTGATTCCTATTGTCAACGAAAACGACACTGTTGCTACCGCAGAAATTAGATTCGGCGATAACGATCGTTTGGCCGCGCTGGTAGCTGTTTTGGTTGAAGCCGACGCGCTAATTTTGCTAAGCGATGTCGATGCGCTCTATGACATGCCACCGAGTCAAACCGGTGCCAAGCGCATCGAAACCGTTGGATTTGGTCAAGACCTGTCGAGCTTCGATATCGGCGGCTCGTCAAGCGATGTTGGCACCGGTGGTGCCGTAACTAAGGTTGCCGCCGCCGAGATCGCAACCACCGCCGGAATTGCCGTTTTGCTTACTTCTGCAGACAATGTGTCTCTGGCCCTCGGTGGCGAGGCAATCGGAACCTGGTTCGAGGCGAAAGGCTAAAGATGATCACGGCACACGACAAGATGACTCTAGTCAAGCGCGCCTCAACTTCGCTCGCAAACGCAAGTTCTGCTCAGCGCACCGAAGCCCTCTTAAACGTTTCTAAACTCCTGCTTGAGCGCACAGACGAGATAATCGCCGCGAACAAAATTGACCTCGACCGAGGCGTTGCTGCAGAAATGACTAAGAGCACGCAGGATCGCATTCGACTAGATGCCGCACGAATTAGCGCAATCGCCGATTCGGTGGTTAAGGTAACTACGCTTCCAGATGTTATCGGAGATGTTATTCGTGGAATGACCTTGCCAAACGGTTTGCAGATTAGCCAGGTTCGAGTGCCACTCGGTGTAATTGGTGTTATTTACGAAGCGCGACCCAACGTGACCATCGATATCGCTGTGTTGGCGATTAAGAGCGGAAACAGTGTTGTGCTTCGCGGCGGCAGAGATGCTCAGAGCAGCAACGAGGTTCTGGTTCGTCTGCTGCAGGATGCGATGGCACTTGCTGGTCTAAGCGCCGATTCTGTTCACACCTTGGATGAGTTTGGGCGCGAAGGCGCTCAAGAGATGATGACTGCCGTCGGTTTGATCGATGTGTTGATTCCTCGGGGCGGCCCTGGGCTGATTAAGTCTGTGGTTGAGGAATCAACTGTCCCTGTTATTCAAACCGGCGATGGCGTGGTTCACATCTTTGTTGACGAGACCGCTCGACTCGACTGGTCAGTAGAAATCTTGCACAACGCAAAGGTTCAACGACCGAGTGTCTGTAACGCCGTCGAGACACTGCTAATTCACGAGAAGGCCGTCGATCGCATATTGCCGGCAATACTGCAGAACCTCAGCGAAGCAAACGTTGTCATCCATGGTGATGCGAAGACTCAAGAAATCTTCGAGGCAGCGGTTGCGGCAACCGAAGAAGACTGGCACAAGGAATATCACGATCTTGACTTGGCAGTTCGAGTTGTGGCCAACCTCGACGAAGCACTCGCACATATCGCCAAGTATTCGACTAAGCACACCGAATCGATAATCACCGAAAATATTGAGAATGCCGAGCGTTTCTTGGCAGAAGTCGATGCCTCGACCGTGATGGTTAACGCTTCGACCAGGTTCACTGACGGCGGCGAGTTCGGCTTTGGTGCCGAGGTAGGAATCTCGACCCAGAAGCTCCACGCCCGCGGACCCATGGGCATCTTGGAGCTGACCAGCACCAAATGGCTGGTGCGCGGGGCCGGTCAAACCCGTGCCTAGGGTAGTCTTAACCACGGATACAAAGGAGAAAAATGTCTAGAATTCTTGCCGAAGGCGCAGTCCACGGCGTTGAGCTTCCGTTTCCATCTTTCTTTTTCGGCGTGATTGCCATGGCTGTTTTCTTGCTTATGGGCTGGGTCACCTGGAGCTACCGTGACGTTGCAAACCGCCACGAACACAAGAGCAACGACTCTAAGGCGCATCACTAAGCCACTAAGGCGCTTATAGGTTTTTATGACCAAACTTCGACTGGGTGTAATGGGTGGAACTTTCGACCCTATTCACCATGGCCACCTTGTAGCAGCAAGCGAAGTCGCCGCTGCCCTCAATCTTGACCAGGTTATTTTCGTTCCAACCGGTGAACCCCCGCAGAAGCCAGATGTAACCAACTCTGAAGATCGCTATCTAATGACGGTTATCGCAACCGCCTCAAATCCGAGATTCAATGTGAGTCGCGTCGACATCGATCGCGACGGACCTACCTATACCGTCGATACGCTTCGAGACATTCAGGCGGCGCACCCCGACGCAGAACTTTTCTTCATCTCGGGAGCCGATGCCATCACTCAGATTTTGGGTTGGAAAGACTTCGACGAGCTATGGGGAGCCGCAAAATTTGTTGCGGTCAGCAGACCAGGTCACGCAATGAAATTGCCCGAGAGCGCTCCAGCCGGTGCGATCGAGGTTCTCGAGGTTCCAGCTCTTTCCATTTCATCAACCGATGTCAGACGCCGCTCGGCCAATGGTGATCCGGTTTGGTATTTGGTTCCAGACGGTGTCGTTCAATACATCAACAAACACAATCTCTATCGAGGCACTAATGGGTAGCGCGTTTTTTGACCCGGATGACTTCGACACAACCAGTATTGCCAAGGTTTCAGCACCGTTCTCCGCGCCAATATCGGCACCCGTTGATCGCGAGCCGGTAATCGCTGCTACAGCTGAGAAGCCAAAGTTTTTCGAGCTAAAGCCTGTCGGGTCTTCTACTAGTGCTGCAGCGGCACCGGTCGAGCCTATTCGCATGCCAGAGCCATTGACCCTCCCGAGCGACTTTCCGTCATTCGTTGCACCAGAAGGCATGCACGTTGACCTGAGTGACCTTGCCATCGGCAGCGATGAGCCGCTGACTCGTCGTCAAATGCGTGAAATTCAGAAACTTACCGGCAGTGATGTAATCAATCAGATACCCGCCGCAGAGCTCTCACTCGAAACCGAAATCGAATATGAACCTGATTTGGCAGAGCAGATTGCCAATCAAGAAGCCGATTCAACCCAGCTAGCCACTTCGAACGAATACTCGGTCGGCCCGGCAACTGCTGATGATTTTTCTTATCTCACGGCGCAGGCCGAGCCGATGTTCGAGGTATCACCCGGTTTGGTTATCGAGCCGACTACAAACTCGATAATCATCGATCAGGTTCAAGATCTAACCAACTACACCGCAACGGTAAGCGAAACAGGAGAGATCTTAACCACGGGTGCGATTCAATTGCCGATTGCAATTTCTGATAACGGCACCGGAGAGATTCAGATTATTCAAGAGGCCGCAGCCCTCGATTCGGCTATCCAGGTCGATAACTCAACTGGATTCATCAACACAATCGCACCAATGCGAGTCACCGGAGTGGTCAATGCCATTTCGAAGTTCAAAGTGATTCCAACCAATCTCAAACGCGGCAGCAGTCACCCATACTTGGTATTGGCAGCTGCAGTTGGCATGGTCGCACTCGGCGGTCTTGTTGTCGCGGTATTCATGCTTCAAATATCCTAGGAAAACGTGACCGCTACCTCAAACGCAATCAAACAAGCCAATATCGCCGGACTTGCCGCCTCAGACAAAATCGCAGAGAACATAGTTGCGCTAGACGTATCGGAGCTAATGCCGTTGACCGACATTTTCTTGCTTGCCTCTGGCCGCAACGAACGTCAGGTCTCCTCTATCGCTGACGAAATCGAGGACAAGATGCTCGAGGCAGGTTTCAAGACTCTGCGCCGCGAAGGAAAAGAACTCGGCCGCTGGATTCTGATCGACTTCGGTGACATCGTTTGCCACGTTATGCACGAAGAAGACCGCATGTATTACTCGCTAGAGCGACTCTGGAAAGACTCTCCGGTAATCAAACTCGATGTTTCAGTGAACTAGTTTTGCTATAAACTGACCTAGCAACAAAGAACGGGCCTATGGCGCAGCTGGTAGCGCACCTGCATGGCATGCAGGGGGTCAGGGGTTCAAATCCCCTTAGGTCCACGACAGAAAAACCTCCGAATTCGGGGGTTTTTCTTTTGCCGGTCAGGTCATTGAATTGGCGCAATCTAAACTGAAACCATGACAGCAACCTATCGCGGCTTCACCTTCGAGCAAATCGCTAAAACCCTTGATCATTCGGTGCTAAAACCCGATGTAACGCCAGCCGACATCGAGGCTGGCGCTCAGATTGCTCGAAAATACGACACCGCGAGTTACTGCGTTCAAGGTGTCAACATAGCCCAGGCGTCCCAGTTGCTAAAGGGTTCGGGTGTTCCGGTTTGTGCCACTGTCGGCTTCCCGCACGGAGCCATAACCTCAGCGGCAAAGGCCTTCGAGGCCACCGAGGCAACGCGAAACGGTGCCACCGAGGTAGACATGGTCATCAGCGTTGGCAGTCTCATAAGTGGTGATGACGAGTTGGTTCTCGCAGACATTCGTGCGGTCGCACAGGCCGCTCACGCTGGCGGTGCGCATCTCAAGGTGATTCTCGAGACAGCATTGTTGACGGCAGACCAGATCGTTCGCGGTTGCCAACTGTCAGAGCAGGCAGGTGCTGACTTTGTTAAGACATCTACCGGTTTCTCGACAGCCGGGGCTACCCTCGAGAACATTCGCCTGATGAAGGCCACTGTTGGCGATCGACTCAAGGTCAAGGCCTCTGGTGGAGTTCGCTCTGTTGACCAGGTAATCGACTTCATCGAGGCCGGAGTCAGTCGCTGTGGAACATCAAACGCAGAAGCGATTCTGCTCGAGTTCAACGCACTCGCGTCTTAGCTTGCTTCTTGCTTTTGCAGCCAATGCTGCCAGAGTTCGCGAAGATCCCAGGCGTTCTCTGCCATAAGTGAAACACCCCGCACACCGGTTCTTCTGGTCTTGCCAGAAATCAAAAGCAGCTTGGTGTTGAACAGAATATGGCTGCAACGTTTCTGTGCCTCGTCAAAGAACGTGCTGTCACTGCAACCGCTGCCATCGTCGAGGCTCACGAAGACCACGCGTTTGCCCGAACGCATCGGGGGAGTCTGAGTTGCCACACGGATACCAGCCACCAAGACATCGGTCTTGCTGCGCAGACCAACTAACTCATCGCTTCGCATAACACCCATCTCGTCTAGCATCGGTCGATACTGCTCGAGTGCGTGCTCGGTGAAATCTAGGTTGAGAATTTGCAACTCGGCCTCGACCTTTTCGGCGTTGCTCGGCTCGGGCAAGCCGGTTGGCAGATCTTTGAAATCGAAGTCGAAAGTCGGCTGATTCGGGTCGAGGTATTTTCGGTTCTTGCTCGCGTTGAGTTGCCGCACGCGGGCCAGTACGTCACCTCGGGTGTGCATCGGGCCGAAGTCGCCGAGCCTGAGTTCATCGAGCCCGCCAACCTGAGCGATGCGTTCAAAGGTTCGGCGGCTGGGCTTTGCGCGCATGTAGAAGTCGCCGATATCGCTGTATGGCCTGCCGCTCAGAATGCGAGAGACCTCGGCCTCGCTGATGCCGGCAATCTCGTGAATGGCCAGCCGCACGGCAAGGCCATCCGTGGTCTTTTCGACCAGAAATTCATCTGACGACTTGTTTACGTCGATTGGCAGAATGCGAACCCCGAGCCGCCTGGCCTCTGCCATCAGCAGGCGCTTCGGATACATTCCGGGATCGTGCGTGAACAACCCGGCCATGAACTCGACGGGGTAGTGGGTCTTCAACCAGGCGCTCTGGTAGGTGGGCAGAGCGAAGGCGGCACCGTGAGCCTTGCAAAATCCAAAGCTGCTGAAGCCTTCGAGAATGCCCCAGACCCGGTCTACGACGGCGTGCGAATAGCCGCGCTCTTTTGACTTGGTTCGAAAGAAGGTTTCGATTGTCGGTTTTGCGCGCGGGTCTTCGAGCGACCTGCGCAGCTCGTCTGCCTTGGCAAGCGTGCAGCCGGTCATAACGTTCAAGATGCGCAGCACGTGCTCGTGAAAAATCACGACCCCGAAGCTCTCGCGCAGAATCGGTTCGAGGTCTTTGTGAATGAAGTCTGCGGTTGCGAATCCGTGTCTGCCGTCGAGGTATGGCGCAATCATGTTGCCCTTCATTGGCCCGGGTCGAAACAGCGAAATCTGAATGGTCAGGTCGTTGAACTCGGTCGGCTGGTGTTTGCCGGTGAGTTCGCGCTGGCCGGGGCTCTCGATCTGAAAGATGCCGAGAGTGTTTGTCGTGCGAATGGTTTTGAATGTCTCGTCGTCTGCGCGATCGATGTCATCAAGTTCAAGTTTCTCGCCACGAACGCGGGAGATTTCACGCACCGCATAAGCCATCGCGCTCTGCATGCGCACGCCGAGAACGTCGAGCTTCAGCATTCCCATCGGGTCCATGTCGTCTTTGTCGAACTGGCTCATCGGCAGACCCATTCCGCTTTGCTCGACCGGGGTCATTCGCAGCAGGTTCGAGTCGCCGAGAATAACACCGCACGGATGCATCGATATGTGACGGGGCAGTCGATTCAGGCGCTCGGTTATATCGACAAGCAGGTTCATCTTGCGGTCGCTTTCGAGTGCGGCGGCAATCGCACCGAGCTCAGGCTTTTTGCCAACGGCGTTGCGAAAGCTGCCCGCGCTGAGTCGCCAAACGCTCTTGGCAATCTGATCGATTTCGTCGTCTTCGATTCCGAGCGCGAGCCCGCTGTCTCGCACCGCACCACGACCGCGGTAGGTGCTCTGCATCGATAGCAACGTCACTCGGTTGCTGCCGTAACGCTTAAAAATGCTTCGGTAGATGTCGTGACGGCGGGCAGACTCGACGTCGATGTCGATATCTGGCAGGCTCGAGCGCTCTGTGCTGAGAAAGCGTTCAAAGAGCAGGTCGTGTTCGATTGGGTCGACCCCGCTGATGCCGAGAAGGTAGTTCACCAGCGAGCCGGCACCTGAACCGCGGGCTGCGATTCGAATATTCATGTCGCGAATCATCTGGGCGACGTCGGCTACGGTCAAGAAGTAGGTCGAAAATTCGAGCTTGTTGATGTTTATCAGTTCTTGACCGAGTCGTCGCTTCACCTTGGCGAGCATGGCTTCGCTAGCCCCCGGATAGCGCCAGTGCATGCCGGCTTCAGCCTTTTGCCAGAGCACCTCAAACGGGTTGCCTTCGATGCCGAGGGCCGATTTCTCGGGGGTCTTCGGCTTCATCCAGCCGCAGTCGCTGACGGGTTCTAGTCGGCAACGGTCGGCTAGTTTTTCGGTGTCTTGCAGAAGTCTGGTTGCTCGATCGCGGTCTTCGCAGATCTCTTCGGCGAGCGATCGCATTAGGTCGGCTGGTTTGAGCCAGGCCTGAGCATTTGGTTGCACCTGAAAGAAACCGAGTGGTTCGAGAAACCTTGCGGCGTCGAGCACATCTGCGGTTAGTGCATCGTCTGGTGTCAGGTAGCGAACCGAGTTGGTCAGCACCGCCGGCAGGTTACTGGCATCAGCAAGTTGCAGCATTCGATTGGCTTGCAAGATTGAAGACTCTGTGCCCGGCTCGGTTAGCAAACTGCAAACCTCAATTGCGAGAGAGTTGGGAATCGAGAATAGTTCTTGCCAAGGCTCGAGTAGTTCGATGGCTTCTTCCCGAGAGCCGAGCAACACCGACTTGCCAACGTCACTGTCGTTGCCGAGTAGCACCGTGCAGGCGCCGAGACTCTCGCCGATTAGTTTGGCAAGCTCACCACGTCTGATCGAGATGCTCTCGCTTTTTCTGGTTCGTTGCAGTTTCTTCGAATTTTCGCTGAGTGCGTCACCGATGTTGTATCCGTGAGCGGCAGAGACAATTGCGCATAGCGTTGACCAGCCCACACCTCGGTCGCGACCGCGTGCAAGTACGACCACTCTCGCTAGTTGTTGATAATCATCGTCAACCACAGATAACTCGACTCCGACGATGGGCGAGATGCCGAGAGTGAGGCAGGCACCGATGTGTTTCACCGCGCCATATAACCCATCGCGATCTGTGATTGCCAGTGCCGTCATCTTTTGCGCGGCCGCAGCCTCGACCATCAACTCTGGTCTGGTCACACCAAAGTGCGACGAGAACGCAGACGCAACGTGCAGGTGGGTGAACTCAGACATGAATAAGTGGATGAGCTAGTTAAATACGCGGTTCAGTCGCCAAATGTTCTTGTCGCCGACGAATGAGTGCACCAGTTCGAACTGTTGCTTCTCTTCGTTGCAGCTGGCCACCAGGCGCCACATCTCGACCTCGAGCACTCCGGCACCAATGCCGCGTTGCACCCGTGCGGCCTCAACCCACCACTCGCGCCTGGCAAACCAGCGCACCGGTTTGCTGAGCACCAGATAGGCGCCGCCTCGCCAGCCGAAGCCGATCGGCTCACCTTTTGGGTTGACCGATACGGTCACCATTTCGTCTACTCGAACCATGTCGAGACCCTCCTAAACCTCTGCGAAACAGAAAGACATTCGAACAAATGTTCGAATGTCTAGAATGTACGCAGACCCACCGACAAAGCAAATCGCCTCGGCGTGGCAAGTTCAACTGTTGGTTGAAGGTTTGGGAAAACCGCTCTAGAGCGGGCGAATCAGCTCGCTTGAGTTGTTGCGAACCGCGCCAACTGCCGAATCGACGGCAAAGAACTCGACCTCGGCCGCAACCAGATCGCTCTCGGCCGCAACCGCATCGAGCAACTCTTGGTCACCCACAATGTTCGGGTCGAGCCAGGCATCCAGGGTCTCGGGGGTTAGCAGAACCGGGTTGCGGTCGTGAATATGCGCGAGTTCTGGCGCGGTGTCTTTGGTTAGGGTCGTGGCCGAAAGCAACCAGCGACTCGGGTCATTCTCGGCTTTGCTCGGATCTCTCCACCACTCGTAGAGTCCGGCCAGTGCCAACATGCCATCTGTGCCCGCACTTATGTAGAACGGCTGCTTGGTGCCATCTTCGGCAACGTGCCACTCGTAGTATCCGCTTGCGGCAATTACGCAGCGGCGTCGAACGACAGACTCTTTGAAAGAAGGCTTCTCGAGAATCGTCTCGATGCGCCCGTTGATGAGTGGCGAGGAGTTTGCGGGGCCATCCTTGCTCCAGCGCGGAACGAGACCCCAACGCGCCGAGTGCATCTCGCGGTGCAAATCACCGACCGGCGACCCGTCCGCAGCTTTTTCGTCGGCACGTTCGACAATTATCGAAATTTGATGGGTCGGGGCAACGTTGTAACTTAGCCCCGGTTGCTCGCCAACTATTTCATCGACTTCGAAAATCGACAAAACTTCGGATGCCGTCTTGGCCACAACGAAACGACCGCACATTATTTGGCCTCGCTAGAAAACAAAGTTGAAGAAGTCACCGGTTAATCTTCACACGCCGAAGCAAGTTTGCCCGCAGCGAGCAGCCATTTAGCGAATTGGAGAGCTGAGAATTCTCAGCCTTTTGCTAAACGCCTCAACATGAGTGGCTGGCGCAAGAGGGCCACCGAGGTCAATCCATGAATCTACCGGTCTAATCGCCTGCAGACTGCTGAGCATCCAGACTTCGGTTTCAACCAGGTCGGCCGGTTTTGCCTTCTCGACTCTTGTTTGCAAACCCATCTGCTCAGCGATTGCAAACACTTCGCGGCGAGTCACGCTATCGAGCCAGGTTGTCTCGTCAGATGGAGCGCAAAGCACATCATCGCGCCACCAGACGATGGCGCTCAGCGCACCTTCTGCGATGTGACCAGAGTCGCTCAGCAGAACGGCTTCGTCAGCACCGAGCATATTGGCCCTGCGACGCAATTGCAGCCCGAGGCTTAGATCCGGCCCTTTGATCATCGGGTTGACTCGCGGATCAACATCGGGGTAGGTCCAGAGAATTGCGTTGCCGAGCTCATCTGGAGCTTCTCTCAGGCGCAGGTGCAGTTGTCGACTCTCATCTTGGTCGGTGTGAAGCTCAATCCTAGGAAACCAGCGGCCTTCAAGCGGGAGCGCTTGCACGACCACAGACAAAAAGTTTTCCAGATCGCTCTCGCTTTTTTCAGAGATTTTCGCAACCCAGCGACTGAATCGTTCAAAGTGCATGCCGAGGTTGCGAACTCGGCCGTCTTCAAGCAAGAAGCTATCGGCGACTGCAAGTTGCGTGCCGAGACTGATCGGCACTTCATACAAATCGCCTGACTCGTATTGCAGCAGTTCGCTGGTCATGTCACTCCTTTCGCCTGTTCTAATCTAATAGGCATGCCAATCTTCGTTTCCGATCTAAAGGGTTGGGTGCAACCGGCCGATGTTTTCATCGCCCTGCACTCGACCGACGAAAACGCCTTTTGGCTCGATCGAGAGAGTCATTTCACAGATCGATTCAGCGTAATTGGAGCATCGGCCCAGATATTTAATTCTGCCTCGAGCAGTTTTGAATTTTTGAAGACCCAGCAGGTTTCTGATGAAGATACCGAACTGCAATTGCCTTTCGAATTTAGACCCGGACTGGTTGGCTTCATTGCATACGAGGGCGACTCTAGTTTTCTGCACGTCGATCGCGCGCTGGTTTTTGACCACGACAACAAAGTGATGTATTTCATTGGCGAATTCGAGCAGCAGAAAGATTTTGACACCTGGCACCATGCCGCGCTGCTAAGACTTGCTCTTTGCGGTGGTGAGCAAGCTGCCTACAAATTGACCAATAGGCCACTGACAGCAATTCGGTCGAGCGTGCGACACTCCGATGGCGAGTATCTGCAGCTCATTGCGCGGGCGCAGAGTCACATTGCTGCCGGTGATGTTTATCAACTTTGCTTAACGAATCAAATTCAGCTCGATGTCGAGGGTGATGCTCTGCTGACTTTTCTAAACCTGCGCCTAAGCAACCCCGCACCTTTTGCCGCCTATTTGAAGCTTGGCGCTAAAGCAATCCTCTGCTGTTCTCCTGAGCAGTTCTTAAAGGTCGATGCCAATCGAACCGTTTCTTCTAAGCCGATCAAGGGAACCCGCCGGCGTGATGCAGACCCCACCATCGACGCCGCACTCGCAGACGAACTTCGAAACGACGAGAAAGAACGTGCCGAGAATCTGATGATTGTCGACCTGATGCGCAACGACATCGGGCGCGTAGCAGAGCTCGACTCGGTGACTGTCAACAAGTTGTTCGATGTTGAAAGCTATGCGACCGTGCACCAACTGGTGAGCACGGTTGAGGCAAAACTGGCCGAAGGTTTTGACGCGGCAGACGCTCTTTCGGCAGCATTTCCGGGTGGCTCAATGACCGGCGCACCAAAGTCTCGAGCGATAGAGCTCATTCAGGAGCTAGAGAGCAAGCCCGGTCAGACCGGAAGAGGCATTTACTCTGGTGCCCTTGGTTACTTCACGCACACCGGGGTTGCCGATTTTGGCATGACCATAAGAACCTTGGTTGTCGAAGGCCGCAGCGTCACAATCGGAGTTGGCGGCGGCATCACGATCGATAGTCAACCGACTGCCGAACTCGAAGAAACCAAGTTGAAGGCATCTGCCTTGCTTCGAGCACTAAACGCCCCAGATCC
>Ga0209191_1001618_pt1 | contig 14785 bp, 14 predicted proteins | sample S_130626_EF_Meta_FD_187320 | JGI IMG/M metagenome (GOLD analysis project Ga0209191, IMG submission 187320) | Freshwater microbial communities from Lake Simoncouche, Canada to study carbon cycling - S_130626_EF_MetaG (SPAdes) (version 2) | ecosystem: Environmental > Aquatic > Freshwater > Lake ... | reverse complement strand
AACCATTGTTGTTACGGGTAAAAATATTAGAAAAGAACAACTACTACTAATCACCAATGTTACAGCTAATGCCGCCTATCAAGGTACCGTACTTTATAACTTTAGTGATCCTGCACTAAGCGCAACGGCTTATACTAATGCTGTTGATTCAACAACAGGAAATGAAAGTACTACTATTGTATTAAATTACAATACTAGCGCAATGTTCAGCACAGATAAACTGGCGATTTTAGTAGAAGAAACTTATACTGAAATTTTTCCTGCTGAAACTATGCGGGATCCGGTTGATAAAATGCGTGTTAGTCAGCCACAAAGTTTGATTGATACTGACTTTGAATATGGTCAACAACCAACTAAGTGGGAAAGTATTACCTTACTACATAATCGCCCTAGTGCTAACTACGACAGCACTCAGCCTGCAATTATTAGTAATATTACTGCTAGCACTAATGTGGTAACTGTTACACTGCAAGCGTTTAGTGGTACTATTAGTACTGCTGCAATTGTTTCTACTATTACTGGTATTAGTAGCACTGCAGGTCTTTATCCGGGTGCTATTTTGGTTAAACAAAGTGGTACTGGAACGTTTGGTAGTGGTACAACGGTTGTGCTCTCTGTAGACAGTACAACACAGATTACTGTACAAAGTGGTAGTGCAATGACCGCTGGTGCATTTGTATTTACTACTCAGTTACCCACAGTTGGTCAACCAGTATTTGTGCAAGGTACCCTAGACGTTTCAAATGCAGACGGCTGGTGGTTGTGTACTGCTAGTACCTTAGCCAGCGGCACATTTACCTATAGCACTATAGTAAACCCAGCAGCAGCACTGTTTGATAGTGCCAGAAGTTATATTTGGTTTGGAAACTTTTATACCAATGCAGCAATTCCTGCTGGTACTACAGCAATTGTCACAGACGGAACGCGTGCTACAGTAACTACCACGTATGGACATGGTTTGCGAGTTGGTGACAATATTTTTATTGTTGGCAGTTCGACCAATACAGCACTAAATAATACTTGGGTAGTTGAGCGTACGCCCACTACTAATACATTTACTTTTTTAACTAGTGCAGGTGCAGCAACACATACTACTCCTGCAAATGCTTGCGTATATCCACGAGCACTTGGCTATGTACAACACCGGCCTTTTGATGGTGGCGTACAATTTAGTAACGTAAGTCCCTATCATGGTTATCAGGTAATTCGTCAAACACGACGTCAATTCCGTTATCAAAGTGGTAAAGCAATTCAATTTAGTACAGGCAGTATTCTAAAACCTGCGCTATTTGTTGAAAACTTAACAAATGGTGGTAGTGGTACTACTATTACTGTAACTTGTAAATATCCACATGGATTGTTACCAGGATCTGTTATTAAAGTTATTGGCAGTACTGATACAGCTTATAACGGTAATTATGCAGTAGTTAGTGTTAGCGGATTAACATTTACTTATACAAGTACTGCTCGATTAGATGCAACTGGTTCTACTCCTACAGTAGCTCCTGCTCCTGGCTTTCCAATTACTATTAGCCCATTTAGTTGGTATGGTAGCTATAACCGTGTTGGTATGTTTGACAGTCAAAACGGATTCTTTTTTGAATACGATGGTCAAACACTGTATGCTGTAAAACGCAGCAGTACTACACAAATTTCTGGAGCTATTGCAGTTAATGCTGGTAGTAATGCAGTAACTGGAACTAACACAAAGTTTACTCAGCAACTTAAACCAGGTGACTACATTGTTATTCGTGGCATGAGCTATATTGTACAGCAGCTCACCAGCGATACTGCAATGACCATTTATCCTGAGTATCGTGGTGGTGCTAATATTAGTGGTGCAGTAGTTAGCAAAACTATTGATGTTAAATTTGCTCAAAGCAGCTGGAATATTGATAAGTTAGATGGAACTGGTGCAAGTTTAATGAACTTAGACTTGACTAAAATGCAAATGTGGTACATGGACTTTACTTGGTATGGTGCAGGTGCTATTAGATTTGGTGTAAAAAATAATCGTGGTGAAGTTGTCTACTGTCACCGTATTCCTAACAACAACCTTAATACTGAAGCCTACATGCGCAGTGGTAACATGGTTGCACGTTATGAAACTAGTACTCAAACGCCCTATACTTACCTGACCTCGAGTTTAGCAAGTGGCGTTAATAGCCTAATGGTTGTTGCAGATGCCAGTGGATTTCCGCCAGCAGGTACAGTAGTAGTAACTCAGGCAGCAGATACTGGTGGTGCGGTTGAGTATATTAGCTATGCTAGTAAAAGCGGTAATACATTAAATACCTTAACCAGAAACGTTCAAAACTTAACTATTGCAGGTGCAGGTACTGCAGCAGGTGGTTCTTCAAGTGCAAATACTTTTTCTGTTGTTGGAGCAACTACTGGTAGTTTAGCAGGTACAGCACCAATTAAAGTTGAGTTATACGGCCCAAGCCAAGCCAGTACTATTAGTCACTGGGGTAGTGCCATTATGATGGATGGACGCTATGATGACGATAAGTCACTAGTGTTCGTGGGAGGTATGAACCGTACACAAACTATTAGTAATATTGGTCAAGACGTTACTGTGCCGCTGGTTAGTATTCGCATTGCACCTAGTGTTGATAACGGACTAACTGGTATTCTTGGTTCGCGTGAAATTATTAATCGCATGCAGTTAGTTATGCGTAGTTTATCTACTTTTACTACTGGCTCAGGTATTACTTTCTTAATTTCACTCAGGCTAAATGGTCGCGTTAGTGCCGGTCAATTTGCACAAGTTGGTGGTTCAAGTTTAGCACAAATTGCTATTCACCCATCAGGAACCACAATTATTGGTGGCGAAACAGTTTTTGGTTTTTACTCTACTGCTGGTGTTAATACCGAGGACTTAGGTCAAGTCAGAGACTTGGGTACTAGTATTCTAGGTGGGGGTACAAGTAATGTGTGTCCAACTGGGTTTCAAAACTTGTATCCAGATGGTCCCGATATTATCACAATCTGTGCTACTAATGTAACCACAGTTACCGCAAACTCAATTCTGGCTCGTATTAGCTGGACTGAAGCGCAGGCATAACCATGTCAACCAGAAATACTATACAGCATTTCTGGTCTCCAACGGAGCCCCAAGGGGTCTCCGTTGGAGATGAGTGGTATAATTCCACAACAAATGTATTGTACAAACGAACTAGTAATGCTAGTGGAGCAGTAAGCTGGTTAGAATTAGCCACATTAGATAGTAACAATAATAAACTATTATCTAATCCATCAATTAAAAATTATACTGAAACGGTTTTCTACACCACTGTTACAGGAAATGCTATTACTATTTCACTTAGTAATGGTTCTTTTCAAAATATCACTACCATGACTGGAGCAAATGCTGTTACGCTGCCCCAACCATCCAGTTCGGCTGGTAAAAGTATAACACTAGTATTTTTATATGCTGGTACTCCTACTGGTTTAACATTTGCAGCTACTAATGGTACTGTTAAGTGGAGTGCAGGTACTACACCTACAGTCACACTAACAAATGGAAAAGTTGATATTTATGCATTTATTTGTGATGGATTAAGTTGGTACGGTACTCAAGTTGGAAACTTCTAATGTTGTCTACCATTAAACTTTATATAGCAGGTGGAAAGGCACTTAGTGCGCCTGTTAATACAGCTGCTCCTAGTGTTAGTGGTACAGCAACAGTTGGACAAACTCTTTCAATTAGTACAGGCACTTGGACAGGTAATCCAATAAGTTTTACTTATACTTATCAATGGCAGCGAAATGGTACTAATATTGGTGGTGCTACCTCCAGTACTTATACATTAGTTAGTGCTGATGCTGGTGCTACAATTCGTTGTGTGGTTACTGCTACAAATACTACAGGCAATACTTCTACTAATTCTAATACCACTGCTAGCATTGCAGCTACAGTACCCGGGCAACCAACTGGTATTTCTGCATCTACTATTAGCGCTAATTCTGTTACTGTGTCGTTTACAGCACCTGCTGATAATGGTGGTTCTGCAATTACTAGTTATACTGCAGTATCAAGTCCCGGCGGTATTACTGGTACTATTAACCAAGCAGGATCAGGAGCTATTACAGTTAATGGGCTAAGTACTGGTGTACAGTATACCTTTACAGTTTATGCAACTAATGCGGTGGGTAGCGGTACCGCAAGTACAAGTAGTGGTCAAACAACCACTTGGTCTGTGCCTGGTATGCCTACAATAGGCACAGCTACTACTACAGGTACTAATAGTGTTTCAGTAAGCTTTACTCCACCTGCTAGTAATGGTGGCACTGCAATTACAAGTTACACGGCTGTTTCTAGTCCGGGTAATATTACAGGCAGTTCATCTAGTTCACCAATTACAGTTAATGGATTACAGTCTGGTACAAGTTACTCATTTACAGTATACGCAACTAATAGTGTTGGTAATAGTTCCGCAAGTACTAGTAGTAATAGTACTGTTACTACTTCACAACTTTATCAAGCTAATTTTAGTGCTAGTAATGAACTTTATGTCGGCAGTCATCCAGGTATTGCAGCCAACCAAGACTTTACAGTGGAGTGTTGGGCTATAAGAAATACTCTTAATACACACAATTTCTGGAGTATTGGTACTGAAACAACTGGACGTATACAGCTACAATCTGCTTTAATGGAAGTATTTGGCGGAGCCTTTAGCAAATCATATACTGCTCAAGGAACAGGTGCTTGGCATCATTATGCTGTAGTTAGAAGTGGTGGTACAATTACTGTGTATGTAGATGGAAATTCAGTTGGATCTGGTACTTATACTGTTGCACTAGGTAATACTGGCCCAGTATACATTGGTACTAGAAGTAATGGTAGTGTTAACCGTCTTAATGGATCCATGTCTAATTTCCGTATAGTAATAGGTACTGCTGTATATACTGGAAACTTTAGTCCACCAAGAACTAATTTAACAGCTATTGCTAATACTACGCTGTTAACTCTACAAAACTCAACTTTTGTTGATAATAGTGGTAGTAACCGCGGCATAACTAATACTAATAATGTAACACTTAGTACATTATCTGGTTATTAATAACTATAGGTACATTATGAGTAATTCTCGCAACTTATCATTTTTAGCAGATTTTACTAGCTCTGGAGGAGTTTTAAGCCAAAGTAGTGCTCTACCTACTCAAACTGGTAATGCTGGTAAATATTTAATTACTAATGGTACCATAGCTAGCTGGAGTACTATTAGTGCACTACCAACTCAAACTGGTAATAGTGGCAAATTTTTAACAACTGACGGTACTACTGCTACTTGGAGTACCGTCAGTGCGTTACCAACACAAACTGGTAATAGTGGTAAATCTTTAACTACTGATGGTACAACAGCTAGCTGGAACTTAATCTCACTAGCCACTGGAGTAACTGGTAATTTACCAGTAGCTAATTTAAATAGTGGTACTGGTGCTAGTACTACTACTTATTGGCGTGGCGATGGTACTTGGGGTGTACCTGCCGGTGGTAGTGCTACGCCTGGCGGCAGCACTACCCAAGTGCAGTATAATAGCAGCGGAGCATTTGCTGGTTCGGCAAACATGACTTTTAATGGTACTGGATTAAGTTCTGGATTTTTTCAACCAACTAGCGCAACAGATCCTGCAACAGGTATAAATCTTACATCTGCCGATACTATTGGTTTTACATCTGCTGGTCAAAGCGTAGGAATGCGCTTTAAGACTTTTCAAATTGGTGCTACTGGTACTTATGTACCACAACTATCAATAGGTGCTGGAACTAATACAACTACTGCGTCCTCTTTATATGTAGTCAGAACCCCCGGTGTTGTTGCTACATATAGTACTTCTACTGCTGATCATTCTTTTTACACATACAATAATAGTATACCTTATACAGTAGCTCAACATACTAAAATTGATTCAGGATATAATCCATCATTTAGTGTATGTAATGTGGGGGCAATGTTTACTTCCCTTTCGCAAGGCAATACATTTACTACTAATCCTGCCGGAGCATTTCAGACTTTTCCAAACGTTACTGTGTATGCACAAGCCGAAGCACAAGTAGGTAATACTAATTACACTTGTTATTATGGAGTAGCTGCTCCGGCCTATTACTCCTGCACTGCTTATTATGCTAGAGTAGCTAATGCTATTACTTCAGGTGTTGGTTTTGGATATAAAGTTGATTTAGGATCACACCCATTTGGAAGTGGAAATGCCGGATTTTTATCACGAATTGTTTCAGGTCAAGGTGGTAGTTATGGCAATGTAACTGGTTGGTTGCATATAGATGAAACTTCAACAGGTAGTACATATGCCGCAAGATTTGAGCGAAATGCAACTGCTGTTGGTTCTATTTCTTGTACAACATCAGCTACTACCTACAGTACATCTTCAGATCCAAGACTTAAAAATATCACAGGTGCAATAACTACTGATGAAGCTAAAACCTTTGTAATGGCATTACAGCCTAAAAAAGGTACATGGAAAACAGACGGAAGTTATTTTCAAGGATTTGTTAGTACTGACTATGAAACATTAGACCCTAAGGCTGTAAATGGTGTTGCAGGTGCAACTGAAGCGTTGGGAAATATTGTTGACCAAGATGGTAAAGTGCTTAATGAAAGTATAGTAGATCCTGGATCACTATTACCAGAAGGTGCTAGTTGGCAGCAAACACAGGTTAAAGACATTTATCAAACACTGGAGTATGGCTCTGCTGCTTGGTGTGCTAATATGACTGCTCATGCGCAGTATTTGCAAACTACAATTGAACAGCTTGTAACTCGTATTGCACAATTGGAGGCAAAACAATGACTACTCCTCGTAATCTAACATTCCTAGCAGACTTTGTTAATTCACAGGGTTTGCTAGGTCAAGCTAGTGCCTTACCTACGCAAACTAATAATGCTGGTAAATATCTAATTACTGACGGTACAACTGCTAGCTGGGGTGTAGTAAGTGCACTGCCAACACAAACTGGCAATAGTGGTAAATTTTTAACTACCGATGGTAATACTGCTAGTTGGGCTACTGCATCTGGTGGTGGCGGTACAGTTGCATCAGGAGCTATTTATTTAAATAATTTAACAATTAGCAGTAGCTATACAATTGCTACCGGCCAAGGAGCCCACAGTGTGGGTCCAATTACAGTAGCATCTGGAGCAACTTTAACTGTTAGCAGCGGCTCACGCTATGTTGTGCTTTAAGGAATAAAAATGGCAACTACAATTAACGCTGCTACTACGGGCGGATTAATAACCACAGCAGATACTAGTGGTATATTACAACTGCAAACAGCTGGAACTACTGTTTTAAATGCTGAATTAGGTAAAGCATTAGCGCTACAAGGTGCGGCTTCTAGTACTGGATGCGGCATTGCTTTTCCAGTTACACAAGTTTCTTCCGCTAATGCAAATACGCTAGATGATTATGAAGAAGGTACTTATACACCTACTGATGCAAGTGGTGTTGGGCTAGTCTTTACAGGTAATACTGGCTATTATATTAAAATAGGTAGAATTGTTCATTGTTATATGTATCTTCGCTATCCATCGACTGCTGATAATAATGCTGCTAGAATTAGCCTGCCATTTCCAGTGGTTGCTACTGATGGCGGAGGTGGTAGCCTTATGTATTTTTATAATGGTACTGGTGTTCCAAATACTGTTTTAACTCCCTATCCTCAGCAATATAATGGTGCTGGCGTTGTTAATTTAAATCAGTGGAGTACATCTGGTCAAGCATCAAATGCCTATTGTTCACTGTTTATATTCCGCATATTTGTTACCTATTTTTCAGACGTATAAGTATCTAGGATGAATCTAATGTCACTAACAAAAACCAAAACTGTTGATCAAGTCACAGTAACAGAAAACGGCGTAGTTTTATATCGCGAAGCTACTCGTATCCTAGAAGATGATGTAGAAATAAGCAAGACTTATCATCGTACTAGTTTAATGCCTGGCCAAGATTTAACTGGCGTACCTGATAATGTTGTGGCTATTTGCAATGCAGCATGGACTGCTGATGTTATTGCTGCATTTGCTGCGCTCAAGGGGATTTAAATGGCAATTACTATAGACGGTACTACTGGATCAACCCAACCTTCGGTTGCAATGACTGGTTCGACTAGTGGAACAGTCGTATTTACTCCTCCTGCTATTGCTGGTACACAAGGTTATATATTACCATCAGCGCTTCCAACTGCTAACGGTCAGGCATTAGTTGCAACTACAGCAGGAATAATGAGTTGGTCTACTCCTGTAGGTGGTAATGCCGTACCTAGTGGTAGTAATACTCAAGTACAATTTAATAGTGCTGGAGCATTTGCGGGTAGTTCAAACTTTGTTTGGGATAATACTAACGCAAGATTGGGCATAGCTACTAGTAGCCCCACTGCTAGATTACATATTAGTGGTGGTGGTAATGATCTTATTCAATTTGGTACTAAAGTATTTGCAGCTTGTGCTAGTAAAACAATTTATGTTACTACCAGTGGTAATGATACAACTGGAACAGGAGCAGTAGGAGCACCTTATCTTACTGTAAGTAGGGCTATACAGGATATTCCCTACTACTTAACATCTGATGTAACTATTAATATTGGTGCTGGAACTTTTACTATTGCTTCTATATTATATTTACGTGGAAGATTTGGTGGTGGAGAAGGTGAGGGTAGAATTTATATTACTGGAGCTGGATCAGGCAGTACTACCTTAGCAATGGGCGATACTGGCGGATTTTACTTATACGATGTTGATGTGCCTTTGTATTTTCAAAGCATGAACATAACTTGTGGAACTGCTTATGCAATAATAGCATATAGATGTAGATGGATTTCTATTGCTAACTCTGTAACTATGTCACTAGCGCCTGTTAGCGGAGGATGGAACGGTAGAATTAATATCTATGATACAGTTTATTTTGAATCACAGGCGGTAATTACACTTACTTCAGGATCATTAGCAGGACTAGGGGGTGTTATTGTTCTATATGGTGTAACAGAAGCTTATCTTGCTGGCAGTATTACTAAAACGGGTACTAGATTTGCCAATACAGGGGTTAGTGTTTGTAATAATACTACCCTTATGTTACAAATGACCATTGACAATTTTTTACAAGGATTAGCTTTAGGAGTTAACCATTATGGTGCTGAAGGCCCTGGAATGGTTATTGCTAATAGTGCTACGATAAGAAACTGTCAGTACGGTGTTTTAATTTATGCGGGCAGTACATATATTAATTATTTTACTACATTTACTAGTAATACTCAAAATGTCTATAATCGAGACGGCAACTATGCAGGTCAGTGGAACATGGTTGACAGATTAGGTATAGGACTAGATGGTGCTTTATCTACTTATAAAATACAAGTCAATGGACAGCCTGCTGCTAATGGTTATACGGCTTGGACTAACTATTCAGATGCTAGATTAAAAGAAAATGTAGAAAATTTTACTACAGATAGTGTATTGGACAAATTTGCACAATTACGTCCTGTATCTTTTAATTATAATGAATTAACCGGATTTAATGAAGATTCTAGAAAGCGTAAAGTATCAGGATTTATTGCACAAGAATTACAGACTATATTCCCAGACATGGTTGGTACTACAACTATAAAAGATAATGAATACCTGGATACTAATTTATCTAATTTAAATTTATATTTGGTAAAAGCCATACAGGAACTTAAAGCATTGACAGATGCACAAGCAATTAAAATTGCACAGTTGGAGGCTAAATAATGGCATCTTTAATACTCTCAGGTGATACCTCCGGAACAGTTACAATAGCGGCTCCTACAATAGCTGGTACTCAAAACTATACATTACCTACAGCACTACCTACAGCATCTGGACAAGCACTTATTGCTACTACTGGTGGTATAATGAGTTGGGGTAGTGTTGGTTCAACTCCGGCCGCAGTTAGTAATCAACAAAATACTAGTACAGGTGCGTTTGATTTGCCAGTTGGTACTACAGCACAGCGTCCTAGCCCTACGTATAATGGGTATACTAGAATTAACACAGATACTAACTATTTAGAAGTATATTACAACGCTTCGTGGTTAAATGTGTATTACATGGGCCAAGTAACGGCTAGTGGTGGAAATACTGTCAGCACAGTTGGTGGCTATAAATACCATACATTTACCACAGCTGGAACTTTCTCTGTATCAGCAGCACCCCCGGGCTCACAAATAGAAGTTTATATTTGGGGTGCGGGTGGTGGTTACGGTGGAGCTGGTGGCTGGGGATATGGTGCTCCTGGTGGAGCTGGTGGAGCAGCATACGGAATATTAACTCCAAATGGAGCAGTAAATTATTCAGTACTAATTGGTGGTGGAGGTGTTCTTGGTCAATCCACAGGTACTAGTGTATTACCCGGTGGCGGTGGCGGTAACAGCAGTTCAGTGTCAGGCAACACCTATGGGGCAGGTGGTGGGGGATACAGCGCTATATTTACTTCAGCAACATATATTCCGGCCAACGTTATACTAATGGCCGGAGGTGGAGGTGGAGGTGGATCATCACGTGCTGGTATAGGTAATCAAGGTGGAGCAGGTGGTGGTAGTGTAGCAGAAGACGGTTATTCACCTTATGATAGCAAACCTCTTTATAGAGGACGAGGCGGTACACAGAGTTCAGGCGGTGCGGCTGCTACTAGTGATTCTAGTCTTTCTACCACTATTGGTCTAGGACAACTCAGCGGTGGTACTAACACCAACGGATACGGTGGAGCAGGTGGCGGCGGATGGTGGGGTGGTAGTGCTGGCGGATATAGTGAAGCAAACACTATGGGTGGAGGTGGAGGTGGCAGCGGCTATATCAATACTACCTACATATCCGGTGGAGTGTTGTATACGGGAACAGGGACTACGCCCGGTAACCAATCAAATACATTGCGAGGAACAGCGGGAAATCCTGGATCGTCCGCTGTATCCAGCTATGGTAGTAATGGCATAGTAATTTTCCGTTATCCCAGTGCTTAAATTTCAATATAGGTATCAATAAACTATGGCTAATGATATTAAAGCAATAATTAGCATTATTGTACTTGTTGCCCTAACTATATCCGGATTTTTTGTCTATAACTACATTTACAATCGTGGCTACGAGCAAGCACACCTAGCTTGTGAACAAGAAAAGCAAGAACTACAACAACAACTGCAAGCCAAAATTACTAAACTAGAGCAAAGTTTATCAGAAACACAAGCTCGTGCAAGCGAACAGCAGGATCGTTTGGGCAGAGATATAGGTAAGATTAGCAAACTGTTAAAAAATCAGCCGGTGACTATTATAGAAAATGGGCGATGCTTACCATCAGAAGTTTTTGTAGATAGCATTAATCAAGCAATTTTGCGAGCCAATCAAAAATGAAAAAACATATTTTAATCAGTTTTTGCCTTTTTGCAATGCTTACTGGTTGCGGAATTTTTTCAAAAAATTCTCCAGAACAACCACCAATTCCCGCTGCAACTCCGCAGCGGGTTGTGGTAGACCCTAAATCACTACAGCCCTGCACACCAATGCCAGCGCTTCAAACCCCCGCAACCTACGAAACCATTGCACAACATTATATTACAATTATTGGACTGTACGGTGATTGTGCAATTAAACAAAGTTCTAGCATAGAACTTATTCGTAAACTTTCCAATTTGGACAAACCATGAAAGAACACTTACGTTTCCGCAACATTTTTATGATTGGCGGCACCATTATTGTTATGCTGTACCTTTTTATCAGCGACCCTAATGGCGGTAACATGACAATTCCGTTTTTAGCTAAGTTAGCTACTCCCATTGTAGCAGTGTGGTTTTCCCACCTTGCACGCAGAGCTTTATTTGACTATGCAGACATGGAAACACTGATGAAAAAGGCACGCGAAACCGCCACTGGCGCAGGCTTGACTTTTTTAGGACTTTGCGTAATTATCTACGGTTTACTCTCCCTATTCGGCTCACAGGTCTACGCACAACCAGTAGAAACCTACATACCCAAGCAGGCATATGAACACCTGCCTACCTTACAACAAGAAAAAGATAAAGTCTGGGCTACACACCCAAAGCCGCATACCTTGCTAGTCTAATAGAGCATGAGTCCTGCATATCACTTCAACACAGCAAATGCTGGAATTCTCGGTCTAGATTAAAAAGTGCTAGAGAAGAAGGTGCAGGACTTGGTCAGATTACCAGGGCTTTTAAACCGGACGGATCTATTAGGTTTGATGCTCTATCAGACTTAAAACATAAGTATTCACGAGAATTATACGACTTAAACTGGCAAGTAGTCTATGATCGTCCAGATTTACAAATTCGTGCACTAGCATTAATGATGCGTGATAATTATCAATACTTTAGTAAGTATGTTCAAGACAAACAGGAGGCCTATGCTTTTGCTGATGCTGCCTATAATGGCGGTGCTGGAGGAGTGGATCATGAACGTAGAGCTTGTAAATTAACTAGCTGGTGTGATCCTAATCGTTGGTTTGATAACGTGGAGAAACTTTGTTTAAAATCTAAGGTGGCACTATACGGTAATCGTAGTGCTTGTGATATTAATCGTCATCATGTTAGAGACGTACTCATAAATCGCAGTGCAAAATATACTCAGTACGTTAAGTAATCACTTAAAAAAGGTCTTTATGGCTACACAATCTGGTAAGCGAGCTCGTAAAACACCCATTCCAGAAACCAACCAAAATCCTATTGAACACGGATTCAAGGAAGTAAAACCTCTTAATGAAATTCAAAGTATATACCTAGACGCTATTAGAAACAATGATATTGTTTTTGGTATTGGCAGTGCTGGCACTGGCAAAACTTACGTAGCAGCTAGTTATGCAGCCGGCCAACTATTTCACAGAAAGATTTCAAAGATTATACTTACTCGTCCTAACGTAGAAACTGGTCGTGGACTAGGATTCCTACCCGGAAAACTAGATGATAAATACGCGCCATACTTACAGCCATTTGATTCAGTATTTACCCGTACACTGGGTGCTGGATTTTATCAATATGCACTAAAAAGTAAGGATATCGACCCTAAACCAATAGGGTTTATGCGAGGCATGAGTTTTGACTATGCCGTTATCTTAGTTGATGAAGCGCAAAACCTAACTAAAACTGAACTTAAAATGTTGCTTAGCCGTGTAGGTAAAAACTGCAAAGTTATACTCAGCGGCGACCCTAAGCAAACAGATATTATGGACAGTGGACTTGAGGACGCTGTTCAACGCCTTGGTGGATTACCCGGCGTTCAAGTAGTTAAGTTTGAAGACGATGATATTGTACGCAGTAAAATGTGTAAACAGATTATCCTAGCCTACAACAACTAATAAAAAAGCCCCTAAGCAGCAATGCTTAGGGGCTTTTGTTTTTTAGCCTAATTGTTCGGCAGTTTGTACACTTTCATCCACACTGTGGTTGATTGTGCGACCTTCCAGTTGTTGTTTAGCTTGTTCTACCATTTTTTGGCTAAGTGGATTACACACTTTAGCTGGCAGTTCTTGCAACCCCTGAAGGATTACGTTAGCTTCGTCTTCGGTAAGTTCAAAAGTAAAAATTTTCATAAGTTAATATTAGCGAATGGGACAAGACCCGGTTGCACACTCTGCATCTACAATTTCGTCAAAACTGTTAGCATCGTCTAAGACGACTGGACCTAATTGAGATGCATAATCTTTATAAGTACGTTCATCTACCACTTCTTGTGGCAAGTAGAGGTAGCCTAAATCTTTAGCTGTTTTTGTAGGATCGGTACGGTAAATAAAACTAACGCCAACATAGCAATCCCAGTTGTCTAACAACCAGCTAATAATATCGCTAATCTCACTAGGATCATAACTAATAGTCACCGATGTATTTTGCTGATTCCAACTAGTTTGCAGTAATTTGTAACGGTCCAGCTGTGTAACTGCACTTTCCAAGTTAACTTCTTTGCCGTCAACTTTATCAAACACTACGCCGTCCCAACATACTGGAAAGGTTACTAACACACCACTGTCATCTACTGGGTGATTAATTACCTTGTAGTTTGCCTCACGCAGTTTATCTACCACTGGATCGTGCTTTGAAAACTGCACATTGTTGAAAATGTACTTGCCCAGCGGCTTGTGAACGCCCTCGGTCGTATCCATGATCTTGCTCAAAGTACCTGACGGCTTAACACAGGTAACATTTTTAGGACTAGGCAATCCTAATTCTTGAGCCATTCCTACGGCGGCACTAGTTGCTGTACGCTTCAAGTATTCATAGTCATAGCTGCCCATATCTGGACGCATTGCAATACCAGTTAAGCCTACACCGCATAGTCTGAGGAAGTAGTTGTTAAGATGCCAACTTTCTTGCAGGATACCATCTTGCAAGTCAACACAAGTTTGGCGATAGTTAGCACGAGCCGCTAGCCTGATAGCAGCATGAAGTCCTGCATTATCACCCTTAAATTTAGCCAAATCAGTTTCTGTTAGGTTACAAAAACTCTTATTGCCTAAGAGGATTTCTACACAAGGATTTGCACCTTTAAACCAAGGTGCACGACGCAGTGCCTCAACCTCATTAATAAAGCCTGGCTCACTACCGCCAGCTTCCTGCATAAGATTAAAAATCTTTTCCAGATCTTCACGCAGCGGCTTTTCTTTGAACACTAGTGAGTTATTGCTCTGTGTACGGTGTTCATTGTTGTGCAACCACCAGTCTTTTTTAGCTACCGCAAATTCTTCCCACTCAGGCTGACCATAGTCGAAAAGAGCGATTTCAGCACTTCTGCGGCTGCTAAGAATA
>Ga0209191_1001617_pt1 | contig 14789 bp, 19 predicted proteins | sample S_130626_EF_Meta_FD_187320 | JGI IMG/M metagenome (GOLD analysis project Ga0209191, IMG submission 187320) | Freshwater microbial communities from Lake Simoncouche, Canada to study carbon cycling - S_130626_EF_MetaG (SPAdes) (version 2) | ecosystem: Environmental > Aquatic > Freshwater > Lake ... | reverse complement strand
ATAAAAGGAAATATAATGGTAGAACCTAGCACAGAACTACAAATGGTTTTTGACAAAGCCATTGATGTTGCTAAAAAATTAAATCACGAATACATCACGTTAGAGCATCTATGCTTTGCTATGTTGTGCGAAGATTCGTTCAGCAAATGTATTACAGGATTCGGTGCCGACGCTGATTATATCCGTAAAAATTTAGAACATTACCTTAAAACTAAACTTACAGAAATTATCATTGAAACTGGTGTTACTAAACCTAAGAAGACACAGGCAGTTGAACGTGTTTTAAACCGTGCGTTTACACAGGTCTTGTTTAACGGTCGTCAAAAGATTGAATGCACTGATGTATTTCTTGCCATTATGAGCGAGAAGAAGTCGTATGCGTTCTATTACATCCAGCAAGCTAACATTGAAAAAGACAAGTTTGCAGATTACTTGAACAACGAACTCGAAGCACCTGACGAAGAAACCGAAACACAAAGCACCAAAGCATTGAAAGCATTTACCACTAACCTTAACGAAGCCGTTAATAAAAACAAGATTGATCCAGTTATTGGTCGTATTGACGAATTAGAAAATATTGCGCTGGCACTTGGTCGTCGTAGCAAAAACAATGTGATCCTAGTAGGTGACCCTGGTGTAGGTAAAACTGCCATTGCAGAAGGTCTAGCATTTAACATTGTCAAAGGAGCTGTTCCAGATTTCCTTAAAGATTACACAGTTTATAATTTAGACATTAGTGCCATGCTTGCCGGTAGTAAGTATCGCGGTGACTTTGAAGAACGTTTTAAATTAGTGCTGGCCGCATTGACAAAGAAAGGCAAGACTGTGTTATTCATCGACGAAGCGCACATGATCAGTGGTGCCGGTTCAGCAAGCAACGGTGCTAACGATCTTGCCAACATGATGAAACCTGCACTGAGCAAGGGTAACATTAAAGTAGTTGCATCAACTACCTGGGAAGAATATCGCAAGCACTTTGAAAAGGATCGTGCATTGATGCGTCGATTCCAACGTATTACAGTCGAAGAGCCAACCGAAGAAGTGACTCTGCAGATTCTCAAAGGCATTAAGAAATACTACGAACAATTTCACAGTGTTAAAATCAAAGACGATGCACTACATGCGGCTGTTAAGTTAAGTGTTAAGTATCAAGCAGATAAGAAATTGCCAGATAAGGCCATTGACCTAATCGACTGTGCTTGCTCACGCTTTAATATCAAGTTAGCAGGCGACAGGGTTATTGGAGAATCCGAGATTCAATTCGAACTCAGTAAGATGGTGCAGATGCCAGCTGAAGTTATCATGGAAACTGAAAGTGAGAATCTAGGAAACTTGATGGGTAATTTGCAAAGCGAAGTATACGGCCAAGAAACTGCACTTGAAGAAGTAGTGGATAAAATTCTTGTTGCTCGTGCAGGACTTAAGAGTGAGAATAAGCCTGTTGGTAGTTTTGTATTCATGGGTCCAACTGGTTGCGGTAAAACAGAAACAGCCAAAGCATTGGCCAAACACTTAGGCACCAAACTGTTACGTTTTGATATGAGTGAATACCAAGAGAAGCACAGCATCAGTAAGTTGATCGGTAGTCCTCCGGGTTATGTTGGCTTTGAAGAAAATGCCGGCTTGTTGATTACACAGATTCAAGAATGTCCCAACGCTGTGTTACTATTTGACGAAGTAGAAAAGTCACACCCAGATGTGTCAACTATTTTGCTACAAATGATGGATAACGGATTTATCACTGGATCAAATGGTAAGAAAGCAGATTGTCGCAACATTGTGCTGATTCTAACCACTAATGCTGGCGCACAGGCCAACGAAAAGAATCAAATTGGATTTGGTAACCAAGAACGAGAGTATGAAGACAAAGAACTTAAGAAATTCTTTGCTCCAGAGTTCCGTAATCGATTAGATGGAATCATTACGTTTGCTAAACTCAGTAAAGAAACAATGATTAAAATTGTTGGTAAATTTATGGTTGAACTTAAAGATCAAATTAGAGACAAGGGCATTAAGATTAAACTTAAAGATGATGCTATTGATCTATTGATTAAGAAAGGGTTCGATAGCAAGATGGGTGCAAGACCGTTACAACGTATTATTGATAAAGAAATCAAACGTCCGTTGGCTAAGTTGATGTTGTTCGGTGATCTAAAGAATGGTGGTATACTTACTATTGGTGTAGATAATGATAACATTGCATTGCTAGTTAAGCCAAAAGTTCCTCGATTAGAATACAATGAGCAAGATCAATCCTCTAGTCAAAATTAAACACAGCCAACGACTGTTTGAAAATCAATTCAAATATAAAGCAGTTGTAGTGTGTCCTGGTGGGCATTGGTTTAGAGGTAAAAATCTAGACTATGCCCAGGAAATGCTCGATGACTGGAACAAGGGCGGCCTACAAAAAAATCAGTGGTTGCAAGTTAAAAGTGAATCAGACTACCATTATTGTTTAAATTTGCTTAATGTTTTTAAGAACACTACTGATTTTCATTTAAGGATCGAACATCCGCTGTTGAGTTTTTATAGCAACGACTATAATACTGTGGTTACTGTAGCTAATTTAGATGTTAAGAAAACCAAGTATGTTGCAGAACCGCCCAGTAACATAAACATAACCCAAGGCGAAATCATACTTAAAAGAATTGATTACGGCTTCAAGGTGACCATAGGTGCTACCCGACAGAATTTTACAAATTTTGTGCAATGGAGTGAAAACTCTAACAAGGTTAAGATGACTAAAGGCTGTAAAAAACAACTACAGAAAGACCGTAGTTGGGGTGGCAGTTATTTTTATGTCAAAGATGAGCAGACACTGATGCTGGTTAGAATGTTTATTGGCAGTGAAATGGCTCGAATAGATAAAGTAATCAAAGCAACTAAATAGTTATTATGCCAATATTAAGCAGCACATTAGTTTCAAGCAACAGTCACCCATCTGATAGTTCAGTGGTAACAATTACCAGTGAAAAATTCAAAGGCGACGGTTATTACGGTCGCAGTGACGGTCTACACACAGTTCAACTAAAATTCACTGGATTTATAGGAACATTTAAAATGCAGGGTGCATTGGCTATTGACCCGGTAACTGCTGACTGGTTTGACATAGACAGCACTGATCTAGAGTATTTGATCAATACCGACGTAGCTGTGCTACAAAACTTCACTGGCAATTTTGTATGGCTACGCTGTATTATCACATACACCGATGGCACTGTCAATTTTGTGTTACTAAACCACTAACCTAATCTTAAAACATCGATAAATAATGCATAGTCGTCTTTATGATGGTGCAAATTTATGAAAATTTTTGAGATTTTTAGTCACAACCCCCAAGAAGCATTCGCTCCAGATTTTGATCTGGGCGAGGACCTTCAATTCTTTATTCACAATGATCCTGAGTTTTATCGAAAATATTACTTTCCGTTTATCGTTAGATTAAAAGAAGCCAAAGCAAATAAAACAAAGTTCTCAGCCAAGGCATTTGAAGCATTGGTAAAACATGCGTATAATGTATATAGAGACAAATTCGATAAAGAAAACTTACCTACTAGTATAGATGACGAACTAGTTAAAGAAATTTGTGAGAATCTTTATAGAGAAGAATTAAAGAACATCGAAGAAGGCAATTACGATGATATTAAATGAGGGTGGAAACATATGGCCCGAAACTACTGACTATGAACAAACTGTTGCTACAATCGACGGTCTTGTGTCAGCCACTGAAGACCTAATTAAAGAAACTGGTTTACAAATTTTTGTTATTGGTAGCAGTGCCAATCCCACACAAAACGTATACATAGACGACCAACTAGTTGGTATATTTAGAGAACGTCAAAAAAAATTCATACCGTTAGATAAGTTTAAAGAAAAATATCTACCGGGACACATACCCAATGGTGCAAATCTAATACCTAAAAAATCCGGAGACTTGGATGTAATGGTTGACGGACAACAAGCTGCCGACTATTTCCAAACTAAAGATGGCAAGACTACCAGACAAGCATTAGACAATATGCTACAACAAACTGGAGTAAAAACACACAAAGCAGGAGTAACTGTGCATACCTGTGTGCCATATCAAGATAATTTGTATCAAGTAGATATTAAAGTAGTAAACAAAGCCGAACGAGTAAGTAAATTCCATCATCATGACATTCCCCCAGGAAGTCCTTACAAGGGTGTTAACAAACAAATGATGATGAACACCCTGGCCAGCAGTCAAGGTCTGTTGTGGAGCCCGGATGAAGGACTTTACAAACGTGATGCCGCCGGGAAGAAAGGCGAGTTCATCACAGACGAATTAGACGACATTGCAAAATATCTGTTAGGCAGTGATGCCAGTGCTGCCGACTTAGGCAGTGTGGAAAGTATCATGGCTGCTATTCCCGACGATGCTAAACGCAATGATATATTTGCCAAAGCCAAAGCTAGTTCAAGTTGGCAAGCAGCTACACCAGATGTTGGCACCAACGAATGGTTCGTTAGATTGAAAAGGATGTTGGCATGAGAGCCTTTGAACTGTTATTCGAAGCATCTGCTGGCGTAGGTCGTAAGTATCAACACGTCGAAGATTTAATCTTTACAGGTATACCATCAAAGAACATACCTGCTGGTGCCGAAGGTGGTAAAGCTGCTGTGAGAATTATACAAGGTATGGCTAGCACTGGTGGAGCCAATGAACTTAAATGGGACGGTAGTCCTGTGGTATATTGGGGTCGTGATGAGGACGGCACATTTAGGTTTATACCTAAAAATGCCTGGGAATATCTCAAGCGTGGTAAGACCCAGGCCGGAGAAGGCGTGACTACTTTGATGTCAAATCCAGATGACATTAAAAACTTTATCCTAGGCACAGGTAAACCAGATCCAACTAAAGAAAAACAAAGACAGGCTTATGCAAATCAACTTGCCGACTTATGGAGTTACTTTGAAAAGATTAGTCCAGAGACAGGATTCTTAGAAGGCGGCTTACTGTTTTATCCTGGTAAAAAGCCCAACGGCAAAACTGCACAGGCTGTGATGAGTCCTAAAACTGGCGAGTATGAATTTACTCCCAACATCACTACATTCCATATTGGTAAGAACAGTGACCTAGGTAAACGCATCAGAGGTGCTAAGTTAATGGTTGCTGCCACTGGGTATTATCAAGCCATTGGCGGCGAAGAAGGCCGGTATCCTGATGCAGAAGGATTATCAACTCCAGACGTTATTGTGCAAGGCACTACATACGTAGAAAATGCTCCAGGTGTTGACAGTAATTTATTAGATGATGCCAGTGCATTCATTGATCAAAATGAACAAGTTATCAACGACTTTCTACAGCGTAGGCAACCTGGACCAAGTGGTGAAGAAGAAGTTATTAACTTGTTCGGCGATATACTATACAAGTTCTACAACGAAAATCTGCGAGTGGCCGGAGTTAAAGAAAAGTTTAAAGATTGGGCTGAAGGTGCAATGGCTGCTAAAAAGATTCCTAAATCAAGAACAACAGAAATTTTAAATAATCCAGGTTTAGATGCAGTATTAACTGCTGTGGAAAAACTAAGTGCAGCCAAGATGGATATGCACAAAAGAGCCAGTGCAGGAACACACAGTGGCATTAGACAAACCAAGCCTGAAGGATATGTATATATAGATCCAGTCACTGGTCAACACGTTAAAGCTATTGATCAAGCCACATGGGCTCCAAGGAAAGATTAATATGTTATTACGTCAACTGTTTGAAGCAATAGATAGAACTGGCGAGGGCAACACCGCAGTAGTCGGATGGGGTCGCGGTATGGGACACAAAGGACATATGATGCTGGCCAGCAGTGTGATTACACACGCAGAACAGTTAGGCGGAGATCCTTACTTTGTGGTCAGCAGAACTTATGGCCCAGATGATCCTCTACAACCTGAAGAAAAATTAGCCATATATCGCAAAGTGTTTCCGGAAAAAGGTCACATCTTTCAAACAGCCACAGATGAATTACCGGACTTAACTCGCGTATTAACTAACTTAAACGGCCAGGGCTACAAAAATGCTGTGGTAGTTGTTGGTGCAGATCAAAAGGCCGCCTTTCAATATTTGAATGCCTACAACGGTAAACCTAATAAGAAAGGTGAGATTCCGTTTAACTTTGATAGTTTAAATGTTATTAGTCGTCAAGAAACTGACGATCCTAGCCGAGGCGAAGAAGGACCACGTGCTACTCCAATGAGAGCTGTTTTAACAGATCCCAGCAAGAGCGATGAAGAACAATTTGCAGTATGGCGTGATGCAATGAGTCCAGAACTCAGCGATGATGAAGTCATGGACCTAATGCAAAAGGCCAAAACACGTATGGGGCAAATGGCTGCAGAAAAACCTGTTAAGAAAGCCAAAAAGGCTGTGGCTGAGATTTCATTAGGTGAAGGTCCGTCATTACCTAGCACATTAAAAAGCATTACTACCAATGGCGAACCAATAACACAGTTATACGGCAAACTAAAAGCCATGGCCAAACGTTGGGTAGAAAACAACGGTTCGTTGAAAGGCTTTCATCGCAATGCTGCCGGGCAAAGTGCTCAATGGTTTCATAACTTCTACTTTGATAAACTACAAGCCGACTTGTATGCACTGTCTAAACAGGCACCAAGATATGCTGTGCCATTGATCGACTATTTAAAAGATGCCAGCGAAGATCGTGAAAGTCGTATTACATTTACAGAGATCAGCAGATCATTGCCTCCTATATTATTCAAGATAGGCAAACAGATGGGCGATCATAGTCTAACACAGTTTGCCTACAGTTGGAACTCTCGTAGAGAAGAATACGAATCTTATCTTGCCAAATTAGAAGCTGAAGCTGATATGGACGATGAGTATGATGAACCTGAAGTTAAACCTGAGAAAAGCAAAGTCCCTGGACAGCAAAATGCACAAGTCGAACAGATTGTCAACGACATACTTGCTAAACTTCCAAAAAAAGTAGCAGGCGATATTCGCAATGCCATTGCCCGTGCTCCTAACAAACTACAGGCACTACAGCAAGAGTTAGCTAAACGTAAGATTCAAGGTGTGGCGGAAGGCTCGCAGGAAATAAATTGGGTCAAGCCTAATTTTGATTTTGAATGGCACGAAGTTGAAGAACAATCCAGGATGAAACAAGTCCCGGTTGATGTCAGACAGTATTATCAAAAACATTTTCCTAACAAAGATGCATGGTTAAAAGCAGTTCAAAATGGTAAGGCAGTTGTAGTGCCACCCGACCATGCCTATGAGATAAGAAATGCTCCGTTTGATAAAGCATCTTTACAAAAAGTTTTAGCGCCTACTGGTCACGAAGGTCCTATAGGTCCAGCAAAAGAAAAAAGAGTAAATGATTTGTTTGATAAAGGTCAAGTAGAAATGCCTATCATACTAAAAACAAGTCAAGGACTGTGGTTAATAGGTGGCAAAACACGATTGGGCACAGCAAATTATGTTAAAGGATTACCTGCTAAAGTCTGGCTAATTAGTGGAAAGCAAGGTGTAGCGGAATAACATGGATGAGCTGGAACATATTAAACGGCTGGCTGGCATCTATGAATTCAAAGGCTTTCAACCGGTAAATATAGAGAACATGAGCCATACGGCTGCTGCAATTAAACAGAAAGAAAAGGATCTAGGTTTAAAGCCCGGAGACAAAGATTGGTTTAAGTTGTGGTTTACATTACCATATATGACTGGCAGTGTTAACAGCCATTTTAGAGGACGTAAAAAGTGAAGCTACGAGAATTATTTGAAGTAAAATCTGGAAACGTTGGTAAACGATACCAACAGCCTACTCGTGGTCTTAACACATTCGGCGATGCTGAAAAAGCCAACAGCGACTATACACAATATCGATTAGGCCTAGCATTGGCTTGCTCCGATGGGGTTAATCCTATAGACATTGATCCTAAGACATGGCATGGAAAACGAAAAACTGCACATCCTTACACTGAAGAAGAGCAGGCCATGTTAAATCAAAGTTATAAAGTAGTCGGGGCCAGCTATAAAGATCTTAACAAAGGCGACATGCGTAGTCAAGAATTAGACACTACCAATGTTGTTAGTCCTGTGGCTAAACCTAAAAAGAACAAATACGGCATATGAAAATACACGAATTATTAACAGAACAAGCTGTAATAGAAGAGTTTGATCTCATTGAATCGATCATTGATACTATTGCTGAACGCAATGGTGTTGATGTAGAAGTAGTATGGGAAGATTTAGAAAGTTTAACAGACGATGAACTATATGTATTTGCTGTTACAACTCCAATTATGGAAGATTGGCAAAAAGCCAACAAACGTGATAAAACCGATGGCATGAGTCAAAAGGCTGTCAATGCTTATCGTAGAGAGAATCCAGGTAGCAAGTTAAAGACTGCTGTGACTACGAAGCCAGGTAAACTAAAGCGTGGCAGCAAGGCTAGCAAGCGTAGAAGCAGTTATTGTTCTAGATCAGCAGGGCAACAGAAAATGCATAATATCAGCTGTAGTAAAACTCCGGACAAGGCAATATGTAAAGCAAGGCGTCGTTGGAACTGCTGATGCGAGCAAGTGAATTTATCACTAAACGAAAGAAGCGTAAACGTAGACCTCGATATGCTGCCTACGGTCCCGGACCTTACGGCGGCTACGGATATTATGCTGGCTACAGTGGGGATTCAGGAGAAGGTGGAGGCGACGGTGGTGGTGAAAGTATAGAGCATGAAAACTTTGCTGACGGCAAGCGTCCTCAGGACAAAGGCGATTCAAAACGCCACGGCATTAATACCAAAGCCAGTGTAGGCAGTCTACGCAAAACTGCCAAGCAAGGCGGTCGTAAAGGTCAACTAGCACATTGGCTAGCTAACATGAAAAGCGGCCGATCTAAGAAGAAATAACTTGTAATAATGGTAAATATAGCATAAGGAATAAATGCTATGTTTCAGTTTGACTTTACATTAGATAAATTGGCAAAATGTATAAGCAAGAATAAAAATCCACAATTGTGGTATGATGCGTTCTGCGAATATTTTCCAGCGTTCGATATTGTAACACCATCACGTGTAGCAGGGTTTGTGGCACAATGCCAGCACGAAAGCCTGGACTTTACTATCTTACAAGAAAATTTAAACTACGGTGCCAAAGGGCTTCGTGGGTTGTTTGGCAAGTATTTCCCCAACGATGAACTGGCACGTCAATATGAACGCAAGCCTGAAATGATTGCTAACAAAATTTACGGTGGACGCATGGGCAATGGTCCAGAAGCGTCAGGCGAAGGTTGGAAGTATCGCGGTCGTGGCATTATACAGATCACGGGCAAAAGCAATTACGCACAATGTTCCAAGGACTTGTTCCAAGACGATACACTGGTGCGTGATCCAGATCTATTAAGAGAACCAGAGTGGGCTGTATTAAGCGGTTGCTGGTTCTGGCACAAAAATCAATTAAACCAATGGTGTGATCAAGGTGACATGAACACGTTGACTAAAAAGATCAATGGCGGTTTTATTGGTCTCGAAGATCGTATTCATCACTGGAATATTGCTCTTGATCATATGGAATCAGAATAATGTTAATTAGACAAATATTAGAACACAAAAAAGGCATCAAGGCTGTTAAGTATAACAAAAAGCCTAAAGCACATACACCTGCCGAAGAGCGTAAAGTTATAGGACCCGATGCTCCTAAGAAAAAAGAAGAAGTAGCAGAAGGCCGTGATGGTAACGATGTTGAAGAATTTTTACACAAAGTTGCACAATCCGGAGACAACGGCTTTGACATGCTATACAATGCACAACAAGGCAAATACGGCAGAGAAATTGAACGAGCTATACAAGACATGTATGACGATATCTCTATCGATACAGGATATCACGGAGACGATGACTTTGAACAAATTTATGATCGTATGCTGGACAACATTGAAGCCGATTACGGTCAACAAGGTGTAGCGGAAGTGCGTCGTGATTACGATGACCTTCGTGACACTGGATTTGGTCGCCCCGAACGAGACATGAGTGACGAATCAAATTTACTGTATATCTACAAAGACGGCCGTGTTATGAAACGTATGGTGTCGAACACTGTAGAACGCGAAGCACGAGCAGAAGGTTTTAGAGACACGCCCGAACAAGCATTGAAATTACATGGCATTATCCGTAGTAAGTTTAATCCTAAAAAGTGGGTGCAAAAGCAAGGTAATAGCTGGCCAGAAGTATATCCGTTTGGTAAACCAGATGATATTGCAGAAACAGCCACACCTGGTGCTACCTCAGCAGGCAATGTGGCCACACTAGGTATGAATCCCAAGCTAAGTCCTGGACCAGCTAGAGGTAAAAAGAGTTATACAGGCACGCCTGGCAAATCGGGCACCAAGGCTCCACCACAGCCCAAGGTCAATCAACCTAAAACAAAACACGGAACTGCTAAGAATGCACTTGATATGAAGTCAAACATTTTCGGCGGTGGTAAAGCGATCAAACGTAAATAAATAATAGAACGGAGTTTAATATGCAAGAAATGCATCACATGCCAGAAGACGATCACGAAGCAGCCATGGCTCGCGCTGATCTATACAAGTTAGCACAATACAGCGCCAAGCTGTTTAAAATGATCCAAGAAGGTCAACAACTAGAGGGATGGGTTCAAGCTAAGATTACTAAATCAGCTGACTACATTGCCAGTGTTTACCACTTCATGGCCTATGAAATGAAAGTTTCTGAGTATGGTGAAGCATTGGAAAATGCCGAAGTTTACGAAAGTGAACTACGCAGTCATTTACAAAATCGTCTAGTTGAAGCCAAAGAAAAAGTCAAAGCATTGAAGAAAGTAGATGCTATGAAACACAAGGCTCACAAGACAGATAAGGAATTAGAAGAAATGCGTCAACAAGCCAATGAAGAAAAATCTTCAACTGGTGGCGAGATTGACCGTTCGAAGAAAGGTGTTACCAAGCACAAACAGAATCCAGATCGTTTCAGTGATGAGCCACACACTGAGCCAAAGAGTCAGGCCAAGTCACAATCAGCTGCTGATAAGGCAGGCGACAAGGCTGCTGACAAAGCCGAAGAGAAAGAAGGCAAAAACTGGGAAAAGCGTTTTGGTAAAGACTCTGTGACTCGTGTTAAAGATGGCAAGAAAGTTGCAGAAGGTGCTAGACCAGACTTCTTAGATATCGACGATGACGGTAATAAAAAAGAGAAGATGAAGGATGCGGCTGCTGACAAGAAAGGTGCCGCTCCTAAAAAAGGTGTAAATCCGTTTGCTAAGAAAGGTGCTGCTCCTAAGAAAGGTGTAAATCCATTTGCCAAGAAGACCAACGAAGCACTTAAAGGTGGCCAGAAGAAATTAGATGCTGACAACGATGACGACATCGATGCTAAAGATTTGGCTGCATTACGTGCTAAAAAGAAAGACAAGTTCAAAGAAGCTGCACAGGCAAAATGCAACAGCACTGCCAAAGGCAAAAAATGTCCAGTGCATGGTATGAAAGAATGTGGTAGCATGTATGAAGCTAAACCAGGCACTGGTGATGTGGGCAAACCTAACACCGGCGGCAACAAAGGTTTCAAAGGTGTAGTTGCTAATGCTAAAAAAGCTGGCCACTCAACTGAAGTTGCTAACAAGATTGCTGGCAAAGTCAAAAAAGACGTAATGGCAAAGAAGTAATATCATGGACATGAAAAAGATTCTACAGGCATTTGACGGAGCAAATGACTCTGCTCCTAAAGCAGATGCCACTGATATGAAAAAGTTTCTGTCCATAGTAGTCGAAAACAAAGACAGTGGCAATCGTTTAACACAAGCTGAACAGTTGACCATGCAGACCTATGCTGAACCACAAAAAGTGATCAAACCCGACACTGCTAAAAAAGGTCTATTCAAAGAGTTCTACGAAAAGTATGAAAAAGCACTCAACGAAGAACTTGAAGAACAAGAAGAATATACTGTAGCGGACATTGCAGAAATGGTTCGTCAAGGCATGACCAACGAAGACATTGCCAACGAATTAGGTTTCAACCTTAACGAAGGTAAAATTAAAGGTGCCGACGGTAAGGCCTGCTGGAAAGGCAAGAGATTTGGTGGCACTAAAAATGGCAAAGACATTTGCCTACCAGTAAAAGGCAGTAAGTAATGGATGAGTTAAAACAGGCAATGAAACAGGCGTTTGCCAACTCATATGCATTTTATTTAAAAGCACAGTATTTTCACTGGAACGTTGAAGGAATATTATTTCCACAACTACATGGATTGTTTGATACTATCTACAGTGAAGTATATGATAGCATTGATCCGTTTGCAGAGAACATTAGAAAAATAGGTAGCTATACTCCTGGTAGTTTTTCAAGACTTAGTCAATTGGCTGCTATCAGTGATGAAGAGAGAATTCCTCCTGCCAAAGACATGTTAGAAATTCTCTTACAAGATAACGACGTAATTTTAGAAAGCATTAAGGCAGCATACGATGCTGCCGAAGCAGTTGGAGCTCATGGACTTAGCAATTTCCTTGCCGAGCGTCAAGATGCACACATGAAGCATGGTTGGATGTTGCGAGCCACATTAAAATAATTGGAGTCCATGATGGATATTAAACACATATTAGAAAAATTATCAGAGATAGACACTAAACATACATTGTTAGAGTCAGCACCTGTTGCCAAAGTATTAGTAGAGTCAACAGTTGCAGAACCAAAAAGAACATCAATATACGATGTGTTAGTATCAGAGTTAATGGCTGAAGCTGATTATACTTTACCTAAAGGTAAATTTCCAAATGCTGTAACTCAAGGTAATGCACCGGCAGTAGAACCAGGAGCAGGTATTGCTAATCCTCCACCTAATTTAAATGTTGCGCCACCGGCAGCACTAACTCCTACACCTAACATTACAGCACCTGCCAATGCCCCAGCGGCAGCTCCGGCAGCTAATGCCAAGCCAGGATTTGCAGATAGAGTTAAAGCAGGTTTTCAACAACAAGCTGAAAAGAATGCACAATACAATAAAGAGATGGCGGCAGCCGGTAGTCCAGAAGCTAAAGCAGAATGGGCACAGAAACTAACACCTAGTCAGTTAAAATGGTTAGGCGGTGCTGATGCAAGTGATCCAGCTATTCGTGCAAGAATGCCTAAACCATTACCCGGTGAAACTACACCAGCGGCAACTACAGCAGCCAATGCTCAAGCCCAACAGGCAGACATGGATGCAAGTTCACAAGGAGCAACTCCTGCATCAGACCTAGCCAAAGCCAATGCGCAAGATCAACAGGCAGATATGGACGCTAGTTCACAACCTGTAGCCACTACTTCGCCAGTTGCACCACAAACACCTCCGCAAGCTGTCATCACAACCCCAGCGGCAGCAGATCCTGCGGCACCAGCTGTGACTGCAAATCCAACTGCGAATCCAGCAGTTACACCAGCTAAGACGCCATATAAAGGCAGTGCTGGTTCTCAAGAGATTCAAAAGTTAAATCCAGCTATTAAAGATGTTAACAAAATCTACCCTGGACAAGCACTTAAGATGCCCGATGGCTCAACTTACACAGTTAAACCAGGCGATACATTAGATAAAATTGCCAAAGGTGTAAAACCGGCAGAGGCTACAAAAATGCCGCCAGCCAAACAGCAAGATCAAATTGACAAGGCTCCGCAGGCTGCTCCAACACCGGCTGCAACGCCTCCGGCTGCTAAACCTGCACCAGCACCGGCTGCTGGACAAAAAGAAGCTCCGGCACCATTTAGAAAAGAGTTAGACTTAGATCGAATGAAACAATTATCCGGGACACCAGCAAAGCCAGGTAAACTTGACCTAAGTGTAAACAATCCTGCAATGAATCCTGCTAGTGTAGCACCTACAAAAGAAAGTATTCGAAACGAAGACGATGCCATTCTTGAAAGAATTAGATCAGCATTAAAATTCTAAGAAGCGCCGAAAGGCGCTTTTTTATTGGCTGATAAACAATATCAAACCCCTTGACCTTTGCCAATAACTACTGTATAATATATTAACTAAGGAGATGCCATGAGCACAAGAATGTATGGTCCAGAAGAGAAAGCCAAACTAGAACGTTTGATCAGTGAAGGTCAGAATATACTACGTGAACTAGAAGACCTCAAAGAAGGACTAAAAGAAACTGTCAAAGCAGTTGCCGAAGAATTAGAAATTAAACCCAGTATCATTAACAAGGCAATTAGTATTGCACACAAAGATAACTGGAAAGCTCATGAACAAGAATGGAATGACATTGAAATGATTCTCGGTGTCACTAATCGTTTACCCAAAGATGAATGAACTGCTAAAGCCAACATTTGATTGGATCCAAGATGACTTTAAGTCTAACAGAATTCGCTTTGTTGTTGAGTTGCTTGCTTGGGCTGTTAGTATTGGTTGCAGTATCACTATGGCAGTCACAGTCCCCACTCCACCGCTTCTTGCTCTTTATCCCGTTTGGATTGCTGGCTGCGCTATGTATGCTTGGGCTGCTTGGACTCGGAGAAGTTTTGGTATGCTGGCTAACTATTGTCTGCTAACCGCAATTGACACTGTTGGCCTCGTTAGAATGCTAAGTAATTAATATAAACAAAGGTCCGTCAGCCATAAATGACATCATGGTATTTGCAAGCCGTAAATTGCATAGGAGAAAACAATTTGTATGTAGACGCATTTTTTCAGCGTGATGCTGATATCATTAAGATAGTTGAGCGTAGCAACGAAGGCAAAAGGATATTTAAAGAATATCCGGTTCGTTACACTTTCTATCATCAAGACCAAAGAGGCAAATACCAAAGTATTTTTGGGGAGCCTTT
>Ga0209191_1001616_pt1 | contig 14790 bp, 15 predicted proteins | sample S_130626_EF_Meta_FD_187320 | JGI IMG/M metagenome (GOLD analysis project Ga0209191, IMG submission 187320) | Freshwater microbial communities from Lake Simoncouche, Canada to study carbon cycling - S_130626_EF_MetaG (SPAdes) (version 2) | ecosystem: Environmental > Aquatic > Freshwater > Lake ... | reverse complement strand
CTAGAAATTCCAAATATCTCGCAATTTCATAGCATCACAACTTAAATGGGGTTATCCATGTCGATGAACGCGCCAGCTAAAGCACACACACATAAAGAGATCATGGTCATCCTCGGTGGCCTCATGACTGGCCTGCTCTTGGCAGCCCTCGACCAGACAATCGTTTCGACCGCCCTTAAAAGCATTGTTGAAGATTTCAACGGACTTAACCATTACACATGGGTTGTCACCGCGTACTTGCTAACATCGACAGCATCTACTCCGCTCTACGGAAAGATTTCAGATATCTACGGACGTCGCCCCGTCTTTCAATTTGCGATCGTTACCTTCTTATTAGGTTCACTACTTGCAGGTGCATCACAGAACATGACGCAGTTGATTGCTACCCGTGCGCTACAAGGTCTTGGTGCAGGTGGATTGATGGCACTTACATTTGTGATTATCGGTGACATCGTTCCTCCACGCGAACGTGGTCGCTACCAAGGTTACTTCGGTGCAGTATGGGGACTTTCATCTGTTGCTGGCCCACTTCTTGGTGGATTCTTCTCAGACCACGCAACAATCCTTGGTGTAACTGGCTGGCGTTGGATTTTCTACATCAATATTCCATTCGGAATCCTTGCTCTCATCCTCACTTCAGCGACACTTCATATTGCTAAGCAGAAGCGCGAACATAAAATTGATTACTTGGGTGCATTCCTTCTTGTTGTTTCAGTCACTCTGATCCTTCTCGCACTGAGCGTCTATGGTCCGCAGAACGGTTGGACTGATTCACGAACAATTGGCTATCTTGTAATCGGAGTAATTCTTGCAACGCTCTTTATCTTCTGGGAAAAGCGTGCAGTTGAACCAATCATCCCTCTCTCGCTTTTCAGCAACCACACTTTCAGCCTCACATCTGTACTGGGATTCATCATCGGTGCCGGAATGTTCGGGGCTATTGTGATGCTGCCTCTCTATCTCCAAGTTGTTAAGGGAGATAGCGCAACACAGGCTGGACTTAAGCTCATTCCTTTGATGCTTGGAATCGTCTCTACCTCGATCTTTAGCGGTAAGCAGATCTCTAAGCATGGCCATTACAAGCGTTTCCCAATCATGGGAACAGCAATTATGACCGTGGGTATTTTGGCGATGGTAACCCTTGATACCAATACACCTTTCTGGCAACTATCAATCTTCGCCATCATGGTCGGTGCTGGCCTTGGTCTTTCAATGCAGACCATCGTCATTGCACTTCAGAACTCTGTTGAGTTTAAAGATATGGGTGTTGCGACAAGTTCTAATACCTTCTTTAGATCACTTGGTAGCGTCTTCGGAACAGCGATCTTTGGCTCGATCTTGACCAATCGCCTCGCTCACTACCTCACCGAAAACTTGGCCACTCTTAAGGCAACCAATCCAACTGCAATGACAATGGCAGATAGTGAAATCGTTCGTGGAATCTCTGAGAACACGTCATTAATTGCCAAACTATCTCCAGCAGTTCAGACGACAGTTCTCGATTCCTTCGTAAGCTCGTTCCACATTGTCTTCTTGGCTGCAGCACCAGTTACCGCACTCGGCTTTATCTGCGCGCTCTTCCTCCGCGAGACTCCGCTTCGTACTAGTGAAGATTACGCAGCCGCTCGTCAAGATTCAGCAGGAGAAGCGCTCGGTTAATTCCGATCCATACAATGAAGTTGCAATCACCATTACGCGATCTTCCCCGTGAAGTAAGCGTCCTTGTTGTTGCATCCTTCTTTGTAGCTGTCGGCTTTGGAATTATCGTTCCTGCGATTCCACTCTTCGCGAGATCCTTTGGCGTTAGTAACGCAGCCGTCGGATTGATCATCTCGCTCTTTGCCTTTTCTCGCTTCGCCTCAGGTCTATTCTCAGGAAAACTCGTTGATAAGTTTGGCGAACGCACCGTCTTCGCTGTTGGAGTTGCCTTTGTTGCACTCTCCGTTGGTGCATGCGGTATAGCTCAGAGCTACAACCAGCTCCTCTTCTTCCGCGCTGCAGGCGGCCTCGGTTCATCAATGTTCTCTGTCGCTGCAAGCTCAGTTATTTTGCGTTCAGTCACAGATGCCCAACGCGGCCATGCTCAATCTGTCTATAACGGCTCTTTCTTGCTCGGTGCCATCGCAGGTCCTGCAATTGGTGGAGGGCTAGCTGCTATTTCATTACGCGCACCGTTCTTTGTCTATGCCACTGCACTTTCAATATCAGGCACAGTCGCTTTTATCTTCTTCACTAGCGAACATCTACAAGCACCAAAGAAGAGTGAGGGAAAGAAAGTTGCGATGTCACTTAAAGATGCCTTCGCTCTTAAGGGATATCGCTACGCGCTCATCATTACCTTTGTAGCGAGCTGGGTTATCTTCGGTGTTCGCACATCAATCTTGCCGCTCTTTATCACCGAAGAACTTAAATCAACTGCTGCAGTTGTTGGTTGGGGATTTACTATCTCTGCCGTCATTCAAGGAAGTCTGATCTTGCGCGCAGGAAGACTTTCAGATGAACGTGGACGAAGATTTGTTCTCATTATTGGAACCACAATTGCCTTTATCGGTGTTGTTATTATGACGCTGACTCTCAATCCACTGATGTTCTTCTTATCTATGGCAACCATTGGTCTTGGTAACGCTTTTCTAGCAAGTGCTCCTGCAACAATTGTCGGCGATCTCATTGAAGGTAAGGGTGGACAAGTCATCGCTGTATTCCAGATGGCAGGTGATGCTGGAATGATCGTGGGCCCCGTTGTTGTTGGCTTTGTCGCAGATCACTACGGATACCGCACAGCATTTGGCCTTAGTGGTTTAGTTTTCTGTATTGCAATTGCACTCTCAATAAAGATGCCCGAGACTCGTAAGTCCCGGGCATCTCAGCAAGTTATTACTCCGCTGGATTAATCGTTTCCACGAAGGATTGAGATTAAGCGAAGCATTTCAAGGTAGAGCCAGACGAGTGTGACCATCAAACCAAATGCTGCGCGCCATGATTCAACCTGTGGCACTCCAGCTTTGATTGAGCGATCAATCTGATCGAGATCCATAACAATAAAGAGTGAAGCAAGAACAACTCCACCGGCTGCAAGAATCAAACCAAGTCCACCTACGTTGTATAGACCGCCAGGTGTTCCCATAAATCCTGCAAAAAGGCTTACAAGTGCGAGACCGAGGTATCCGATCATTGCGCCAAACATCACGCGCTGGAACTTAGGAGTTACACGAATACGTCCGCTTCGATAAGCAAAAAGCATTCCGCCGAATGCACAGAGTGTTGCAAGTACAGCTTGGCTTGCGATACCTGGGTATGCAGCTTCGAAGTAACTTGTAATTGTTCCGAGGAATAGCCCTTGGAATGCAGCGTATGCAACTACAAGTGCTGGGCGAACAGTCTTACTAAATGTATTAACCATGCTCAGAGCAAAACCACCGATCATGCCGAGCAGAAGCGCTCCGCCACCGAGATTTGCATTCCATGCATATGCACCAACGACTAGAAGAACAGCAAAGAGGGAAGCGGTCTTAACGACAACATCTTCCATTGTCATACGACCTGTCTGCACTGATGATGCAGATGCAGCCGAGTATGTCTCTTCTAGTGTCTGAGTTGGAAAACCTTGTGAATCCATTCGAGCAAAACCTTTACCCGAAAATGATCGAGATAGAACCGGATTAGAACTCTTCACGTAAAGCACCTTTCGTAACGCCTGTAGGAAGTACCTGCACTAGGTATCTAAGTATAAAACCAGATTACCCGCACGTTCATTCCCAATAGTACGGGCACTGGCACGCTGCAATACTTAGACTTTTTGTCTCCTTGAGGCTCGTTTTAACTCTTGCCGTTAATTCGAGCGTTCTTAAGTTCGGCAGCTCCATCTTGCAACACAGGCGAGAGATAACTCTGAGGGAAATTTTGATAGGTAATTGGTCTGCGAAAACGCAGAATTGCTTTTGCTCCGACTGATGTGAATAACGGGTTAGTTGAAGCAGGATACGGACCACCATGTTGCATCGCCCACGTCACTGCTAGACCGGTTGGCCATTGATTCCACACAATTCGACCGCTTATGCGCTCCACAATTGAAATCAATTGCGTGAGATCCATTGGATCATTTTCGATGGCATGGATTCCACTGGTGAGAGTGCCGGAGAATGATTCTGCGACTCTCAGCAATTCATCAGTATTGGCACAATTAACAACAACTGCAGTAGGTCCAAAGACTTCGCGCTTGGCAATCTCTCCCGCTTTCAAGAAATCCTTTGCAGAGATTGTGTAGACCGAGACCTTCGTATCCCCACCTTCAGGGTTTTGAGCAACCAATGACATCCCAGGTACTCCTGCTATTTCGTCGCGATTTTTATCGTGTAACTTCACGATGTTGGAATTAAGCAGCTTCTGTGCAGGTGCTGCTGACACAAGAGTTGCGAGCTCTGCGTTAATCTCAGTAGCACCATCAACAATTAAGAAACCAGGCTTGGTACAGAACTGCCCAGCACCCATCGTGATTGACCCTAAAAATCCTTCAGCAGTTTCCTTAGCTTTATCACTTGCTACTGAACGAGTAACGAAGACAGGGTTTAAACCGCCTAACTCACCGTAGAAAGGAATTGGAATCTCTCGTCGATTGGCTGCATCAAAGAGTGCACGCCCACCATGTGTAGAACCGGTGAAAGCAATTGCGGCGGTAAGTGGATGTTCGACAAGTGCCATACCCGCATCGTAATCTTCAACGAGAGAGATCAGACCAGCCGGTGCACCTGCCTTCAGTGCAGCAGCAATCATGATCTCGCCCACCATCTGTGAAACGCGTGGATGTCCTGGGTTTACCTTGATAACAACTGCGCACCCTGCAGCAAGAGCAGCTGCGGTATCGCCTCCTGCTACACCGAACGCGAATGGAAAGTTACTGGCACCAAAGACACCAACAACGCCAAGGGAAGTTGTCTTCATCCGTAAATCTGGACGTGGTGGAGTAAGTGATGCATCTGCGTGATCAATTGTTATATCTAAAAAAGTTCGATCTTCTACCGCACGCGCCATTAAACGTAATTGACCTGTCGTTCTTCCCACTTCGCCAGTAAGACGTGCCTCAGGAAGATTGGTCTCCTCCATCGCTACAGGAACTAGATCAGCTTTAGCGTGATCAAGTGCATCTGCTATTGATTCAAGAAGGGCGACGATCTGCGCGCTTTTCCAGCCACGAATCTGTAACCAGGCCGCATGGGCATCTTTTACCTGACTATCAACGCTCATATTAATTCCCCGCTGCCTTAAGAGACCAGAACGACTGGGTTATTGAGCTGACCAAGAACTCCGCCATCAATTTTTACAACATCACCTTCATGAAGTGTGAAGTCAGCAGATGGAACAATTCCGGTACCGGTAAAAAGCATTGCACCGTGTGGCATCGGAAGTGTGCGAAATAACCAATCAACAAGTTCTTTGAATCCACGTTTCATCTCTCCGCTAGAAGATTTACCTGCAAAGACTTCAGCACCGCTGCGCTCAACAGAGAGAGTAAAGGGAAATACTGCTTCGGAAATTTCCCACGATGGAATAATGAAACTTCCAATTGTGCAAGACTTTTCATAAGACTTAGCTTGTGGAAGATAGAGAGTGTTCTCACCTTCTATAGAGCGCGAACTCATATCGTTTCCGAGGGTGTATCCAAAGATTTCCTGATGTGAATTAACAACTAAAACTGCCTCTGCCTCAGGTACATCCCAACCAGAATCGCGACGAATGCCAACTGGTTCACCATTGGGAACTACTCGCCATCCAACAGTCTTGTAGAAAACCTCTGGCCGATCAGCGTCATACACTCTGCTGTAGAGATCAGGAATCTCCGACTCCTCCATGCGACCCACCTTGCTTCGCAGGTAAGTAACACCGCACGCCCATACTTCTTGATATGGATCTATCGGTGCAATCAAATGGGTTGATGCTTTCACGGAAGTACTTGCTGCCTCGATAATCGAGCGAGCTTCCTGCATTCTCATGGACAGTAAGTCGGTGAGTGAGTGATTTATCGAGAAGAACTCTCCATTGTGCTCAACCAGTAAACCATCGTTGCTCTTATAAATTCTTCTCATGCTGGAATACTACTGAGATCGTATAGGATTTAAAAGGAATCAGAGTTGCTAATTTGAATTTATGTATCGTGCCCTCGGTGGGGGTCGAACCCACACTTGGAGGAGTTTAGGCCAGCTACTTCTTCTTATACCCAGTCGGACATTTTGGCTTCACGGCAGTGACCTTCTTGGTGGTCTTTCCCTTGAGACAAATTATGGTGGATTTCGTTGCGATTGGAACTCTACCTTCAGGCAAAATCGGAGATATGGAACCAGAATTCTGTGCGAGCTTGACGCGGATTGTTGGCGCTGAAAATCCAAATCCACTTATATTGAAATAATAGAATCCCAAAGATGACTTCAATGTTTGAGTTGTCACAGAGGACTTCCCGTCTGCGCTTAGAATTGATACCTTAGCGGACGCGTTCGTTAGAGAATTACCCCAAATACAACGTGCCAATTTTTCTGAAATAACAAGAGAATAAGTTCCCTTGAACTCCTCATTCGCTTCTTTAAAATGTGGGGCGGCAAGTTGATAGGAAAGTTCCTGACTGCTTTCTATAAAAGTAGGAGGGGTAGGAGAATACTGCGTGGCGTTAGTTGCTAGGATTCCATCGATTTTTCCGTCAGAAACACATCCGGAAGAATTGAATTTTTGTAAGTTTAGATTTCCTTCCCCACTGATCTTCCACAAAGAAGATATTGACGCTGCGGTCTCTGACAAATAGGGCTCAAACGCGCTCCACATTTTCAATTCACCCTGCTCTATGCCAGAAGTTGAAGGCCACATGCCATAACCACCTCCCCCAGGGGGAAGAGACACAGGGGCGCCATATCTGGCTTTCATATAAGGGTTCTCGAATACGGATAAAACCTGGGTGGCAGTCATTACAGCCTCGGCTGTGGGTACAGAAAGCGGAGCACCTGAGAAGTCCACAAATTCTCTGGAAGTTGAGTCAACTCCATATGAGATTTCAGGATTTGATGTTCTTGAATGCACCCAACCATTGAGGATTTGCTTAAGAATCTTAACTCTTACTTTAACTTTAATCCCAGAAATATTCCCAAAAGAATTATCGGCCCTACCTCCAGGGATTCCCTCTGATGTTAGCCAATCATTTTTAGAAATTGGAAGCACTTGAGTGACGAACTGTTTCCAGACTATTTTCTCTGACATTGAATCAGGGTTTGTTCCGTTCAGATTGAAGTTTAAAAACAGCCTAAAATTTGAGTCATGGCCTGTTTGGGAAACTTTCCAGATAGAGGTAGCGCCACCGGCTGGATAATTGTTTTCTGGGTCTGCAGATGTTGCTACTCGATTCATAATAACGAACTGTTCAGAAGAACCTTTATCTGACCCAAGTAGCGGAACGCCAGTTTTTGGAATCGTCCAACTTGTGTCCAACTCGGCTTTTTTCCATTCCTGCGAGTTACTTATTCGATAGCTCAGTGACTCAATACAATCCGAATCTTCTTCCTTCACGCAAGGAGCTATGTAAACATTGGCACCGTAGTATGAGTTATAACCCCGGTCGGTGTATTTAAATGCTTTCCAGCCGACCGTAAAAAAGTCAGTTACCCCAATTTCCCCAATTCTAGTTTTATACACTGGCTCGCTCGAAGCACCCTCGATTGATGAAAAAGTCGAAGTAAAGACAACCGCGATAAGGATTAAGCGAGTTATCCCTCTTGTTGAAATGTTGGTTTTACGCATTTCCCAGAAACTTTTCCATATAAAGAGAGTACTCACTTTGGCGGATTTGTTTAGTGGGGATTTCAAAAGTAACCAGTCAGAAAACTAGCAATGGGGGGTCTGTTTCGGCCCAACGGCAGAGGCTGCGCTCTTATTCCTTCTGCTCTCAAAGAACTACAAACCAAAACTAATTCACATAATTGATGAATGGGTAATAGACGAAGGGCTAAAAAGCCCGCACTGGGCGAACCCAACTTATATTTTCCTGATGTGTATTATCTGCCTCACCAATGTTGAAGCGTATATACCAAGCTCTGCCGGTGGTGGTGCGGTTTGCAAGAACTACTCCAGCTTCTGAAGAGGACCAGTACTGATTTGCTACGAAGCCTGGAAGAAATTCATCGCTTAGATTAAAAGCACACGAAACTTTGGAATCGCCTAACTTTTGACCTCGCACATATTTGCAAAGCTCATTTAGTTCGTCTTTAGATGGTATGAACCAATCATTTTTGCCACCACCTGCGTAAGTATGGCTTAAATATGCAGCGCCATAAGTACAGCCAGCTAACATCATCTCTGTATTTGCCCTACCTTTGCCAATTTCAGTTCCAAGCATTGCTTGTAGTTCTGGGTCTTCCGCTCTGTTTCGCAATCTATCTGCTGTGGCACTTGTTCCGAACTCAAACTCTGGAAAATTACAATAAAGGTCAAATGGGTCATTTGGGGAACCTGACCAACCAGTTGGAGCAAACTCTAAATACCGTCCCCAGGATTGTTGACTGCCAGCATCATAGAAAACTACTCCGCCACCTGGGCCAGTACTTCCTATTGGACAGCTGCTACCAACAATACATTTCTCACCTGTTCCAGAATCTCCTTTCTTTGCCTCGAAGCCAAACATTGGAGTAGCTAGGTCGTCCTGTGATGAGCTTGAGCAAGCCGAGAGAAGAAAGATTGAAGCCAAAGTTACCGTTACAAGGATTCCCAAGTTCTTCTTCATCTCTTTACCCTACTCTCTTTAGCAAAAAAATTTTAGTGGGTGGTAAAGAGGTAACCAGTCAGAAAATTAGCAATGGGGGGTCTGTTGCAGCCCAATGGCAGAGGCAGCAGGAGCGCGAGCTTTGCTCGAGCCTAGATGTGGAGGCACGGAAGGTACTGAGTACCTACACATCAGTTTCAAATCCTCCGCAGATTATTTATTTATTGTGTATGCATTTATGTATGCATTGTTAAATGGATACTTGCTTTACAGCGAAGTAAATGTAATCATTTACGCACAGACAGTGCCCTCGGTGGGGGTCGAACCCACACTTGGAGGATTTTAAGTCCTCTGCCTCTGCCGTTGGGCTACGAGGGCCACGTACGAGTGGGAAGTCTACTATCCAATACCTGCAGCTTTTGCAGCCTGCTTAATCACCTTATCGAGCATTGGTTTGGTGAGTTTTCCCGTAAATGTATTTTGTTGACTCGGATGATACGAGCCAATGATTGTGATCTTTCGTTCGCCATCTTTGAACGTGACTTTTTCTCCATGCGCAAATTTAGTCGTGGGGATTTCGTGACCTAGTTGGCGAAGCGTTGAGATAGTTGCTTGCCAAGCGAAAGAACCTAGTGCGAGATACGTGTTCACTGTTTTGCTGGCTATCTTAAATTCTTGTGTTAGAAATGGCGCGCAGGTATGGCGCTCTTCGGTACTTGGCTTGTTATCTGGTGGTGCGCATCTGACCGCACATACAATCCGTGTTTCTTTTAATTCTTGTCCATCTTTGATTGAAGTACTAGTTGGAATCTTTGCAATTCCGTTGCGATGAAGTGAACCATAGAGCCAATCCCCTGAACTATCTCCGGTGAAGATTCGACCTGTTCTATTCGCGCCATGAGCTCCAGGTGCCAGACCAACAATCATAAGCTTAGGTTTATCGCTACCGAAGGACGGGACAGGCTTTCCCCAATACTTTTCGTTTTCGTAAGATTTGCGTTTTGTGACTGCTACTTCTTCGCGCCATTGAACAAGGCGTGGACAGGCGGTGCAGGCAATGATTTCCTTATTGAGAAGCGGAAGAGTTTTTGCCGAACTACTTGGCAAGAGACCAGGCCATTCCATCGAGGATATCTGATTCGGATGCGACGAATTCAGTAGCACCTGTTGCGCGCATGATGCGTGAGAGAACCAACGTGCCGGCAGAGATCACATCTACACGGCCAGGGTGCATATAACCAAGTGCTGCACGTTGATCGTGTGTGCTGGCAAGGAACATCTTTGACGCTGCGTGAACTTTTTCTGCGGGGATTCGTGAGAGATGGATTGCGTAACGATCATAAGTCGGTAGGTCGAGTGCTGCCGCAGCGACTGTTGTGGCAGTGCCGGCAACTGCGATTAGAGTCTTTGCTTGAGTAATGGGAACGATCTTTGCAGCTTGTGCGATCGCTTCATCGATATCTTCAGTAGCTGATGCAACTTGTCCGCTATCAGGTAGATCGTGTGTGAAGTGGCGCTCAGACATACGTACACATCCGATATTGACGCTCTTTGCGAATTCGACTCTGTCGGTACCTAAAACAAATTCGGTGGAACCGCCGCCAATATCTACAACGAGAAATGGACCATCTGATGGTGGGAGGTCTCTTGTTGCGCCGAGGAATGAGAGTGATGCTTCTTCTTCACCTGAGATCACTTCTGGACGCACACCTAGGCGTTCGAAGACGCCTTCGATAAAGAGATCGCGGTTGGTGGCATCGCGTGTGGCACTTGTGGCACAGAAGCGAATCTTTTCGACTCCGCGCTTTGCGATTTCAGTTGCGTATAGATCAACTGCTGCGAGCGTGCGAGTGATTGCATCCGGATGGAATTGGCCAGTCTTATCAACACCTTGTCCGAGGCGGACAACTTCCATCAACCGTGTGACTTCGCGGAATGAATCGCCTTCGATATCAGCGATGAGTAATCGAATGGAGTTAGTACCGCAATCAATAGCTGCTACTCGCATGGTTCGCTCTTCCACCATTCTGGTAACTGGGCAAGTGCTTCATCGCCAAGTGGGTTGACACCGGGACCTGCAGCCAGTGAATGTGCGACAAGTGAATGTAAACATTTCACACGATTAGGCATGCCACCGGCGGAGATTCCTTCAACTTCTGGAACATCCATCTTGAGCGCTGCACGTGCAGCTAAATAATCATCGTGTGCTGCCGCGTAGGATCCTGCGAGTTCAGCGTCAGTTTCAAGACGTTCATTCATCTGTGCCATAAGTCCGGTTGATTCAAGAGTTGAGATTGCTGCTGTTAAACGAGGGCACGTTGCATAGAAAAAGGTTGGAAATGGTTCACCGTGGCTAAGGCGTGGTGGAGTCTCAACGACTGAAGCGTTTCCGCATGGGCAGCGATATGCAATTGCGTGAACATCTCGAGGAGTGCGACCGAGCTGAGTTTCAATGCAGGTGAGATCTTTAGCAGTTACTTCTTTATCTGCAGGAGTTTGCATTACTTCTCACTCGTTACTTGAGTAATCGAGGCAATCATGCGGGTGTACCAAGGAGCACCATCTTCAAGTTGATCGGCAACTTTATTTGTCGCGACTTCACCCTGATCGTTCGGAGTTCCCGTAACAATGTATTGGCGCTCACCTGGCATCACGAAGTGAAGCCGTTCGCGGGCTTGCGCCTTCACATAATCAGGATCTTGCCATCGAGTTAATTCGATGCGTGCTGCTTCAAGTGCTGCGCGATCACTGGCAACTTGTGCGCGAAGTGCGTTGATCTGTGCGCGTTGTGTGAAGTAATGCTGAATAGGTGGAGCGAGTACGAGTGCGAAGATAAAGAAGACTGCAACAAGAGAGAAGGTTCGGCCAGATCCGGGGCGACGCGAAGAAAACACTCGCTTGGATCTAAACCGAACCACGTTAACTTCTCTCTTGTATCTCTTGTATCTCTTGAATGTCTGGAATTATCCCTTAAAGCGTGGGAAAGCAGCGCGACCGGCATAGAGCGCGCCAGATGCGAGTTCTTCTTCGATACGAAGTAGTTGGTTGTACTTAGCAACGCGCTCACTTCGTGCAGGTGCACCCGTCTTGATCTGACCACAGTTTGTTGCAACTGCAATATCAGCGATAGTGGTGTCTTCGGTTTCACCTGAACGGTGGCTGAGCATGCTGCGATAGTTAGCACGGTGTGCCATCTCTACTGCATCGAGTGTCTCAGTCAGTGTTCCGATCTGGTTAACCTTTACTAGGAGAGCATTAGCTGTATTTCCAGCAATTCCCTTTGCAAGACGAGTTGGGTTTGTAACGAAGAGGTCATCTCCGACGATCTGCACCTTTGAGCCAAGGGATGCTGTCATTGAAGTCCAGCCAGCCCAATCTTCTTCATCAAGTGGATCTTCGATTGAAACTAGCGGATAGGCAGATACGAGCTCTGCGTAGTAGGCGATCATTTCATCCGATGTGCGAAGTGATCCCTCGAACTTGTACTTACCGCCCTCGTGGAATTCAGTTGCAGCAACATCCATTGCAAGTGCGACATCTTTACCTGGCTTAAGACCCGCAGCTTCGATCGCTTCAAGGATCAGATCGAGTGCGGCACGATTGCTCTCAAGGTTTGGAGCAAAGCCACCCTCATCGCCAACGCTAGTTGCGAGTCCGCGCTTCTTTAAAACTGATTTCAGCGAGTGGTAAATCTCAGCACCCCAGCGAAGTGATTCGCGGAATGACTCTGCGCCAATTGGAGCAACCATAAACTCTTGGATATCAACGTTGGTATCAGCATGTGCGCCACCGTTGAGAATGTTCATCATTGGAACTGGCAAGACGTGTGCGTTTGGTCCGCCTAGGTATGAGAAGAGTGAGAGGTCAGCAGATTCAGCAGATGCCTTTGCAACAGCGAGTGAGACGCCGAGAATTGAGTTAGCGCCGAGCTTTGACTTATTAGCAGTTCCATCAAGATCAATCATCTCTGCATCGATCATGCGCTGATCGCGTGAATCAAAACCTACGATTGCTGATGCGATCTCGTTATTAACGAATGCAACAGCCTTTTCAACGCCTTTACCGAGGTAGCGCTTGCCACCGTCGCGAAGTTCAGATGCTTCGAATGCGCCGGTAGAGGCTCCACTTGGAACGCCAGCGCGAGCAAATGCACCATCTTCGAGGAGGACTTCGACTTCAACCGTTGGATTTCCACGGGAGTCAAGAATTTCACGAGCGCCGATTGCTTCAATAATTGCCATAGAGATACTCCTTCAATCGAATGCGCTCTACGCTGAACGGATTACTTAGCGCTAATCCTACCCTGCCTCGGATTGGCGAATTTTCTCGATCATTGCGCGAGCGTGACCACGGAGTGAACTTTCGGGATCGATTCCATGCTGATGAGCAAGGGCGATAATGGAGGCTAGCGCCTTACCCACTGTCTCTTCTGATGGCGCAGACTGCACTTGTTCTGATGCGGATGCAACATCTGTCATCGGTAGCTCGACTTTGTACTTCTCTGCGCGATAGATCAGTTTTTCTACAAGTGGAAGTGCAGGCTGTGCCATTGCGATTCCATCAAGACTTGAGGTGCGTCCCTTTTCTTTCGCCTTGATTGCTTCCCAATTTTCAATCACTTCTTCCATGTCATCAACGACTAGGCCTTCAAAGACATGTGGGTGGCGACGAATTAACTTATCTGCGATCAGCTTTGCAACATCTTCAATTGAAAACGGATCTGTTGGGTGATCTTGCGCCATACGCGAGTGGAAGTAGACCTGCAGCAGAACATCGCCGAGCTCTTCGCGCATACCTTCGCGATCGCTATCACCGAGTGCGTCAATGAATTCGTAGGACTCTTCGAGTAAGTATTTCACGAGTGACTCGTGTGTTTGCTCGGCATCCCACGGACATCCACCCGGTGAACGCAGGCGGTCCATTACCTCAACAAGTCGAAGTAATTCAGACATCTAAGAAATTTTCCTTACATTAATCTTTAGATGGTGTGACTACATCGCCTGCAGCATCTGCAGCAACAATCTGGCCAGTAGTTGCATCCCACTTACCGTAACGTGGGTTAACTTTAACCTTAAGTTCATTCACTTTATCGACGAAGAGTTGTTGAGTTCGGGCTTGTATATCTGCCTCTGCAACACCGTTTTGAGCCAGCGCTTGGCCCAACTTTTCAGTCGTGAGAATAGCGCGTAAGTAACCCTCGAGATTAGCTGAAGCGATTGATGCTGAGACGAGCGCTGCAGGAAGTGCCTCTTCGCCACCCACTTGCTCAACAATTTGTGAGCGACTTCCTGCAATTTCAGAACTTGTAATTTTAATTTCGAGGTCTTTGGCAATCTCTACAAATCCAGCGAGCAAGAGTTGGAAATTCAGTTGATTACGGATGAGAATTTCTCCACTTTCAAGCTGCATCTGTGAGGTATCGACCTTGGCACGTTCTGCCAAAATAAGATCAACATTTGCTTGTAGTTCTGCAGTAGTGATCTTGGTATCGCCGAGTGAAAGAGCTGCATCAACGTTGGAGCAACCTGTGAGCAGAAGTCCTGTTGCAACTACAAGGGCGGTCAGAATCTTCTTCACGATTTACTCTCTTTCGTCGTTAACTCTTCGAGGGCCGTGGAGACCCAGGCCAGGAGAGAAGTATCCCCCATTGTCGGCGATAGATTGGACGGACTCCAGCCGCTGGGTTTAGCGATGGTCACTAAAACACTATTTGTTGCGCTCTTATAGAGCGATCCTGGATATAAACGGGTGAGACGAAGCTGGCGCGATTCGGCCAGAATCAGTGGCGAGATCTTGAGGAACTTTCCAGTCGAGACAAGTTCGGTAACCCCTAATGCCTTAGCTTGTGCACGAAGAGCTGCCACTTTCAGCAGCGACTGCGCTTCTTCGGGCAGTGGACCAAAACGATCGATGAGCTCTGCCTCGATTGCATCAACATCTTCTTGCGCAGCAACATCTGCAAGGCGGCGATAGAGATCAAGTCGTAAACGTTCACCTGGAACATACTCAGGATCAAGGTGGGCATTAACTGGTAGCTCCACTTTGCATTCGCGGTTCTT